>ERZ778017.3885-NODE-3885-length-10106-cov-3.505124_pt1 | contig 10106 bp, 9 predicted proteins | sample MGYA00375747_ERZ778017 | MGnify/ENA primary metagenome ERZ778017 (study PRJEB29350, sample SAMN05509838) | bioreactor metagenome | biome: bioreactor; material: wastewater | place: South Africa: University of Cape Town | collected 2014-03-17 ... | reverse complement strand
AGGATTTGAACCTGCGACCCCTTGACCCCCAGTCAAGTGCGCTACCAAGCTGCGCTACAGCCCGCTGGTTCCGCCGTTCTCCGCTGAATACAACCCGAAGGTTTTCATCAGCAGTCCGGCCGAACCACCTAGAAGAGCTTACACGATCCGGAGGGGTGCCTGTGACACTTTCCGGTGATCAGCCCCAAGGTGTGTCGCAATTAACGCTTCCGGCTGCGCTTCTCGCGCACGCGCATGCTGACTTCGATGGGGGTGCCTTCGAATCCGAAGGTTTCGCGCAGCCGGCGCGTGATGAAACGGCGGTACCCGGGGTCCAGGAATCCGGTGGTGAACAACACGAACTTCGGCGGCCGGCTGGAGGCCTGGGTGCCGAAGAGGATGCGCGGCTGCTTGCCGCCGCGGACCGGGTGCGGGTGCGCGGCCACGAGCTCGCCGAGGAAGGCATTCAGGCGCCCGGTGGCAATGCGCCGGTCCCAGTTCTCCAGGGCCAGGTCCAGCGCAGGAACCAGGCGGTCCTTGTGCCAGCCGGTCTTTGCGGAGATATTGACGCGCGGAGCCCAGTCGACGTGCGCCAGGTCCTGCTCGATCTCGCGCTCCAGGTAGCGGCGGCGTTCGTCATCGAGCAGGTCCCACTTGTTGAAGGCCAGGACCAGGGCGCGCCCGGACTCGATGGCCAGCTGCAGGATGCGCACGTCCTGCTCGCTGAGGACCTCGTCCACGGCGAGGAGCACGACGGCGACCTCCGCCTTCTCGAGCGCGGCCTGCGTCCGGAGGGAGGCGTAGTAGTCCGCGCCCTGGGCCATGTGCTGGCGGCGGCGGATGCCGGCGGTATCAACAAAGCGCCAGGTGCGGCCGCCGAGTTCGATGAATTCGTCCACGGGGTCCCGGGTGGTGCCGGCGGTGTTGTCCACCACCACGCGTTCGGATCCGGCGAGCTTGTTCAGCAGCGAGGACTTGCCAACGTTGGGGCGGCCGATGAGGGCCACGCGCCGGGGACCGCCGGAGCGTTCCACGCCTTCGATGGTGGAGAACTCGGGCAGCACGTCCATGACGTGGTCCAGGAGGTCGGCAACCCCGCGGCCGTGCAGCGCCGACACCGGGTAGGGCTCGCCGAAGCCGAGGCCCCAAAGCGCGGCGCTGTCGGCTTCCTGGGCAAAGTCGTCCACTTTGTTGGCCACCATGATGACCGGCTTCTTGCTGCGGCGGAGCATCTTCATGACGCCCTCGTCCGTGGCCGTGGCGCCCACCGCGGAGTCAACCACGAACAGCACGGCATCGGCGAGTTCCACTGCCATCTCGGCCTGTTCGGCAACCCGGGCGTGGATGCCGCGCGCGTCATGCTCCCACCCGCCGGTGTCCACCAGCGTGAAGTTGCGGCCGTTCCAGTGCGCGGAGTACATCACGCGGTCGCGGGTGACACCCGGGGTGTCCTCCACCACTGCTTCGCGACGCCCGAGGATGCGGTTTACCAGGGTGGACTTGCCCACGTTCGGCCGGCCGATGATGGCCAGGACGGGATCCAGCTTGAGGGGGCCCTCAAAGTCCTCGTCGCCGTACTCGCCGCTCAGCAGGGCGGCGTCGTCCTCGTCAAGCTCGTAGTCCTCCAGGCCGGCCCGGAGGGAAGCGGCACGCAACTCCGCTTCGTCGTCGTCAATCGCTGCCAGCCGTTCGGCAACCTGGTCGGTGCCTGTGGGCCTGTAGTCGTCGTCGGCGCCGGAATGCCCGGAAGTCTGGGTGGTGTCGCTCATTGCAAGTCCTTTGTGGTCATCTGCCGGCGTCCCCGGCTACTGCTGTCAAGTCTTTTTGGTCAGCATTGGGCAGTGGCTGCCCGCTGACCTGGATAGTGTCCTGGACGTGCCCTGCCAGCGCTGCACGGATCTCCTGCGCCGCCCTGTCCATTGAAGCACGCCCGGTTTCGCCGGCCCGGCGGGCCAGGGTGAGGGCGGAGCCGAAACTGACGTGGAAGCGCCGCCCGGGCCGCGGAACGAAGTCCAGGTGCTCATCGCCCTGGCGTGTGCCCAGGATGGCGACCGGCACTACCGGCGCCCCGCTGTTCAGTGCCAGCCAGGCCACGCCGCCGTTGATGTCCGCGGCTGCCCCGCTCCCCCGGGTCCCTTCAGGAAGGATCCCAACGCACCGCCCGGCGTCGAGGACGTCCTTGCAGCGCTGCAGCGCGGTGCGGTCCCCGCGCCGGTCCACCGGAAGCTGGCCGGAGGCGGTGAGCACCCTGCCCAGGAATCCTTTGAACATCTCCTGCTTCACGAGGATGTGCATGGGCCGCGGCGCAGCGCCGAACATCACCGGCCCGTCAAGGAAGCTGATGTGGTTGCCTGCGAAGATCACCGGGCCGCCCGTGGGCACGTTGGTCCGGCCGGTCACGGTGGTCCGGTAGACCAGATGGTCAAGGATCCAGCCCACCGGCCGGCTCCATGCCATGGTCAGCCCGGACGGCAGGCCGGCGCCGGCGTCAGTCACGGTTGAGGACCTTGGTGACAATCACGAGGGCAGCATCCACGGTCTGTTCGAAGTCCAGGTCCGAGGAGTCCAGCGTCACTACGCCGGAGGCGGCCTGGGTGAAGTTCACCACGGTGGAGTCCTTGGCGTCCCGGTGCGTGACCTGGGCAGCCAGCTGCTCGGCGTCCTGTGTCCCACCCAGCTGGAGGCCGCGCCGGCGCAGCCGGGCTTCCTCGCTGGCGGTGAGGAGCATGCGCACCTCGGCCCCGGGCGCGACGACGGTGGTGATGTCCCTGCCTTCCACCACCATCCGGCGGTGGTGCTTTTCGATCAGGTCCCGCTGCCGCCGGATCAGTTCGGTCCGGGCGCCGAGGGTGGTGGCGACGGCGCTGACAGCGGCTGAGATGGCCGGCTCCCGGATGGCGTCCGTGACGTCCACGTCACCCACCCGGACATATTCCTCCAGCGGGCTGGTGCTCAGCTCAAGGACAAAGTCCCGGGAGGCCTGCTCCACGGCAGCCCCGTCCTCGAGGTCGATGCCTTCGGTGACGCAGTACCAGGTCAGGGCCCGGTACATGGCACCGGTGTCCAGGTAGGCCAGCCGCAGCCTGCGGGCAACTTCCTTGCTCACGCTGGATTTTCCGGAGCCGGACGGCCCGTCGATGGCCACCACCAGCGGGCGGCCGATACGCAGGGCGCGCATGGATTCGAGGAGTTCCTGTGTCATTACTGAAGTACCCGCCATCCGCGGTCGTTAAGGGCTTCGATCAAGTGGTCGTGCTTGTTCGGCAACACGGAGATTTCAACCATACCTACGTTTTGGCCCGACGAGTGGTCCAGCCGCATGTCCTCCAGATTGACGCCGATCTCGCCGATCTCGGTAAGCAGCTGTGCAATTTGGCCAGGCTTGTCGTCCACCAGGACGGTGAGCCACGCGTAGGCCTGCGGGGGCCCGCCGTGTTTCCCGGGGATCCGCGCCTGTCCGGCGTTCCCCTCGCTGATGAGCTGGGCGAGATCCAGCCTGGCGCCGGGGGCAGCGGGGTTCTCCAAAGTGCCGATCAGCCGGTTCAGGTCTTCCCGGACACCGTAGAGGATCTCCACCACCTTGGCCGCGTTGCCGCCCAGGATCTGGACCCACAGGGTGGGGTCGCTTGCTGCGATCCGGGTGACGTCGCGCAGGCCGTTGCCCGCCAGGGACAGTGCGTGCAGCGGAGTCCCCTGCAACCGGCTGGCCAGCAGCGAGGACATGACCTGGGGCAGATGCGAGACCAGTGCCACGGCTTCATCGTGCTCATCTGCGGTGAACTGCGAGACGACAGCCCCAAGGTCGGAGGCGAGCGACCGGGCCACCTGCAACGCGTGGCCGGAGGTTTCCTCCGAGGGGCACAGCACCCACGGCATGGAAGTGAAGAGCTCGCCGCGCGCAGCTACCGGGCCGGACTTTTCGCGTCCTGCCATGGGGTGCGTCCCCACGTAGCGGGACAGGTCGACGCTGGATTCCCGCAGCCGGGCCAGGATCTCCGCCTTAACACTGGCGATATCGACAACCACGGCATCCGGGTAGTCCGACAGCGCGGCAAGGACGACGCCGGCCGTGACATCCGGCGGAGCAGCCACCACTACCAGCTGCGGCGACGCGTCGCCCAGTTCCGGGAGCGGGCGGCCGGCACCGATGTCCACGGCCACCGCCTGGTTGGTGGGCGACGGGTCCGAAAGGAACACGGGCACCCCGCGCCCGCGCAGGCCCAGCCCAATGCTGGTTCCCAGCAGCCCGGTGCCAATGACCACCACCGGGCCATCCAGATGGCCGCGGCCTTGGCTTTTGAAGGCGGACATGCCTCAGAGCCCTACGGATGCCAGCAGGTGGCCGACTTCCTGCTTGCCCAGGTTGCGGATGCTGCCCTGGCGCTGGTCGCCCAGCCCGATGGGGCCCACCTTGACGCGGACCAGCCGCTGGACCGGGAAGCCGACCGCATCGAACATGCGGCGCACGATGCGGTTCTTGCCGGAGTGGAGCACAACTTCGATCAGCACGTGGCCAGGGGTGGAATCCACCAGGCGGAAGGAGTCGACGGCTGCCATGCCGTCTTCCAGCTCCACGCCGGCCTTCAGCTGGGCACCGACGCCCTGCGGGAACGGCCCGCGGACCTGCACCAGGTAGGTCTTGGGCACTTCGTAGGACGGGTGGGTCAGCCGGTTGGCCAGTTCGCCGTCGTTGGTCAGCAGCAGCAGGCCCTCGGTGGCGACGTCCAGCCGGCCCACGTGGAAGAGGCGTTCGCCGGTGTTCTTGTTGTTCTTGAGGAAATCGCTGATGCAGGGCCGGCCTTCGGGGTCCTCCATGGTGGACACCACGCCCTTGGGCTTGTTGAACACCATGTACACCAGGTTCTCGTCCAGCTGGATCCGCAGGCCGTCGACGTGGATCACTGCGGTCTTGGGATCAACGCGGACACCGAGCTCGGTGACAACCTGGCCGTCCACCTCGACGCGGCCCTCGGCGATCATTTCCTCGCAGACGCGCCGGGAGGCGACTCCTGCGGACGCCATGACCTTCTGGAGGCGCACGCCGTCGGCGTCGTGGAGTTCGGACTGGGGAACATTGCCGCGGGGATGCTTCTTCCGGGCCGGCTTGCGGACCGGCCCCAGGTTCTGGCCGAAGCGTTCGCTGCCGAATGCGCGGGAAGCTGCCGCCCCGGGCGCGCCGGTGCGGGGCTTGGGCTTGGGTGCGCCGGGAGTTCCGGGAGCCTTTTTGGCGCCGGGCTTCCTGGCGGCAGGCTTGCGCGACGACGGCTTGGCACCTTTGGCGCCCTCGGCGCCGCGTTCGGGCCGGCTCCCGGCGAGGTCGGGATCGATGAAGCGTTCCTCGCGCGGTTTCGGAGCGCGATGCGGACGGTCGCCGCCCAAGCCGGCAGAGCGTTTTCCTGTCCCGCCGCGGGGGCCCCCACTGAAGCTGCCTCCCTGTGAACCGCGCTGCTGGGAATTGTTGCGTTCGTTCCCGCCGCGTCCCGAACCGTTACGTGGTGAACCCTGGCGTCCCGCCTGTGTCATAACCCGTCCTTCAATATGTTTTGGCCGGCAGCGATGTCCAAGGACAACCCTAGCCAGCCGTGCAGACTTCGTCTGCCCTGATAACTAAACCTGAAAATATTTGCTGCGGGCAGGGTGGCCTGCCTACATGGTTTCGGCGTCGTAGAACTCCGCGATTCCGTCGAGCCCCGGAAGGTGCGGCGAGAGCTGGGGCAAATCCTCAACGGAACTGATTCCCATCCGTTCGAGGAAATAGGAGGTAGTCCGGTACAGGATTGCGCCGGACTCGGGATCCGTTCCTGAGTCCTCGATCAGCCCGCGCTGGGTGAGCGTCCGCACGACGGAATCAACATTGACGCCGCGAATTGCAGACACACGGGCACGGGAGACTGGCTGCCGGTATGCGATGACTGCCAGTGTTTCCAAGGCCGCTTGGGTGAGCCTGGCAGTCTGCCCCTCCAGCACATATTTGCCAACAATGTCGGCGAATTCAGTGCGGGAGTAGATCCGCCAGCCACCAGCGATGTTCCGCAATTCAAAACCCCGGGGGCTGGAACCGATACCAGCGTGGCTGGCACTATCCATCTCCGGGGCTTTAACAGTATAGCCGTCATACTCACGTTGCAGTTCGGCCAGAAGAGAACGGACTGCATGGACTGTCAAGCCAAGCCCTGCCGCCAATTCTTCCTCATTGGCGGGTTGGTCCAGGACCATGAGCACGGCCTCGAGGGCGGCTTTGGCACCGCCGGGAAGATGGTCGAGGTCGTGGTCGGAGTCCTCCTGCGGGTGGGTTTCGGGAAACTGGGGCGTCACGGTTGCTCCTCGTATTCTTCGCTCAGGTTGTCCGCTGACCAGTCCCGGCCTTCGGCCGTCCAGTGGATGGCAAGCTCCGCCAGCGGGGAGAGCTGGTCGAATGCGACTGCCCGGTCCCGGAACAGTTCCAGGAGTGCCAAAAACCGGGCCACCACCACCAGGGTGGAGCCGGCGTCGGCAATCAGCGAACGGAAGGTCATTGGTGACTCCTGCTGGAGCCTACGCCCCAGCAGTTCTGCCTGCTCCTTGACGCTGACGTTGCTGCCATGCAGGTGACCAAGCCCCACCTGCGGTGGCTGCGCCGGCGCCTTGGGCCGCAGCGCGGCCTCCGCCAGCGCTGCAAACTGCTGGGGCGTGTGTTTCCAGACCAGTTCGGGCAGCATCGCCGCGAAGTGTTCTTCCAGTGCCACTTGCCGTGGAAAGCGGCGGCCTTCCTGGTCCAGGGTTTCACCGAGGATGCCTGCCACCTGCTTGAAGGCCTTGTACTGAAGCAAGCGGGCGAAAAGGAGGTCCCGGGCCTCCAGCAGGGCGATGTCCTCGTCGTCCTCGACTTCGCCGGCAGGGAGGAGCCGCGCCGCCTTGAGGTCAAGCAAGGTGGCGGCAATCACCAGGAACTCGCTTGCCTCGTCCAAGGCCCATTCTTCACCTAGCTGCTGCAGCTTCCGGATGTACTTGATGAACTCATCGGTGACGGTGGCGATGGCCACTTCAGTAATGTCCAGCTGGTGCTTGGCGATCAGCCCCAGGAGGAGGTCGAACGGACCTGTGAAGTTGGCCAGCCGCACCTCGAAGCCGGGTTTGGATTCGGCCACGACGTGGTTAGGGTGCGCCGCCGCGGGAGATCAGCTCCTTGGCGAGCCGGCGGTAGGCGTCGGCGCCCACGTGGTTCCCCGCGTAGCTGGTGATGGGTTCAGCGGCCACGGTGGCGTCCGCGAACTTGATGGAGCGCTTGATGACGGTTTCGAAGACTTTGTCTCCGAACGCTTCCACCAGCCGGGTGATGACCTCGCGGCTGTGCAGCGTCCGTGCGTCGTACATGGTGGCCAGTACGCCGTCCACCTGCAGCCGCGGGTTCAACCGGTCCTGCACCTTGTCGATGGTTTCGACCAGGAGTGCCACTGCACGGAGGGCGAAGAACTCGCAGATGAGCGGGATGATGACGCCGTGGGCGGCCGTGAGGGCATTAACCGTGAGGAGCCCCAGGGACGGCTGGCAGTCGATCAGGACAACGTCGTAGTCGTCTTCGACTTTCTTCAGCGCACGGTCCAGGACCTGTTCACGTGCCACTTCATTGACCAGCTGCACTTCAGCCGCGGAGAGGTCAATGTTGGCCGGCAGCAGGTCCACGTTTTCGACGCCGGTCTGGTGGATGGCGTCCCGGATGTCCACCTTGCGGTCCATCAGGACGTTGTACACGGTGAGGTCCAGCTCGTGCGGGTTAACGCCCAGGCCGGCGGACAGCGCACCCTGGGGGTCGAAGTCCACCAGCAGGACGCGGCGGCCGTACTCCGCGAGCGCGGCGGCAAGGTTGATGGTGGAGGTGGTCTTCCCCACGCCGCCCTTCTGGTTGACCATGGCGATCACGCGGGCCGGCCCATGGGAGGACAGCGGTGCGGGTTCCGGGAACTCGCGGTACGGGCGACCCGTGGGGCCCATCACCGCGTTTTCCAGGTCGAATTCCGTGCCTTCCAGAGTTGCTGAACCCTGTTCGCTGCTCACGTATCTGTCCACACTTTCGATGACGGTGATTTCCTGCCGCCGGCTTGCCTGCGGCGTTCGTTCTGCTCCCAAGGTTACAGCGCCCGACACGGTATTCGACGGAACTTGACTTTCCGCGAATGTTGAGCCTTGACCCTCTAGCTGAGGTCGAAGGTTGAGGCGCCGGGGATCGAAAAACCGCCCCCGCAGCCATGCTGCGGGGGCGGTTCTGGTTCGGTTGAGCGCGGGGGCTAGGCCTTCGAAGCCTCCAGTGCGCCTTCTTCCTTCGGAGCCATTTCGCCGTGGCCGGCGATCATGGTCTGCTCGTCGAAGGGCAGTTCGCCGGAGAGGACCCTGGAAACCTGGCCGCCGTCGATCTCCTTGACCCAGGTGCCCACCAGGACCGTGGCAACTGCGTTGCCCGTGAAGTTGGTCAGGGCGCGGGCCTCGGACATGAAGCGGTCGATGCCCACAATGATTCCCACACCGCCCAGCAGTTCGGGCCGGTGTGCCTGCAGGCCTGCTGCGAGGGTGGCCAGGCCGGCGCCGGTCACGCCGGCGGCGCCCTTGGAGGCGATGATCATGAAGACCAGCAGGGAGATCTGGGCGCCGAGGTCCAGCGGAGTTCCCATGGCGTTGGCCACGAAGAGGGACGCCATGGTCAGGTAGATGGCCGTGCCGTCCAGGTTGAAGGAGTAGCCGGTGGGAACGGTGACGCCGACGACGGGCTTGGAGACACCCAGGTGCTCCATCTTGGCGATCAGCCGCGGGAGGGCGGCCTCGGAGGACGAGGTGGAGAAGATGATGAGGTATTCGCGGGCCAGGTACTTCATCAGCTTGAAGATGTTGACGCCGGCGACCACCTGGAGAAGGCCGCCCAGGATGACGACGATGAACAGGGCGCAGGTGATGTAGAAGGCGATCATCAGGGTGAACATGCTCACGATGGCCTGGACGCCGGTTGCACCGACGACGGCGGCAATGGCGCCGAACGCACCTACCGGGGCGAGCCACATGATCATGATAAGGATGCGGAACACGAGCGCCTGTCCGTGGCCGATGGCCCGGAGGATGGGAGCACCCTGGGTGCCCATCTTCTGGAGTGCGAAGCCGACCAGGATGGCTGCCAGCAGGGTGGACAGGACGGGGATGTCCCCGGGAATGATGCCGAGCAGGAAGTCCACGGTGCTGTCCGCGGCGGCCTTCTTGTTGGGATCGTAGGGGGTGAGCTTCAGGCCTTCGCCCGGGTGGATGATGTTGCCGACCACGAGGCCGATGGCCAGCGCGAAAGTGGACATGATGATGAAGTAGCCAAGCGCCAGGCCGCCCACCTTGCCGACCGTGGCCGCCTTGGCGATGGAACCGATGCCGAGCACGATGGTGCAAAAGATGACCGGTGCGATCATCATCTTGATCAGCTTGACGAAGCCGTCGCCCAGGGGCTTGAGGGACTTGCCCACCTCCGGGAACAGCAGGCCAACCAACGCACCAAGGACGACGGCGGCGATAACGGCGATGTAGAGGTAGTGGGACTTGTCCAGTCCCTTGCGCCGCGGCGTCGCGGTCTCGAGCGACTCTCCTCTTTGAGAAGCCATGTGTGTCTCCTTGTGGATATTCTGATAGACGCTGCGGCGCAGTCTCTGGGCTCAACACGTCCTTGCAATGTGATACCCATCATTCGGCACCCCGTGATCCAGCTCACCGTTGCGTTCATATTGGTCGCGGCGCCCGCAGGGTCAGATGGAGGTACGCATGATCCACCGCTGGAGCATTGCCCGCCGGCTGTTCCTGGCGAACCTGCTGATCGTCATCTCCTTTATCGCCATTGTGGGAACCGCCGCGTACGTGGACGCGAGGGACCGGACGTACGACGAAGAAGGCCGCCGCATGGAAGGGGTGGCAGCCGCCATCGCCGCCAATCCGCTGGTGCTTCAGGCCGCCACGACACCGGACCCGTCCGCCCTGCTGCAGCCGTACGCCAAGGATGTGACCGCGGCGGCGCATGTCGATTTCATCACCATCATGGCGCCGGACCGGACGCGTTGGACACACCCGCGGGATGAGGAGCTGGGCAAACCCTATATCGGCTCCATTGACGCTGCACTTCAGGGCCG
>ERZ778017.3884-NODE-3884-length-10107-cov-7.090629_pt1 | contig 10107 bp, 9 predicted proteins | sample MGYA00375747_ERZ778017 | MGnify/ENA primary metagenome ERZ778017 (study PRJEB29350, sample SAMN05509838) | bioreactor metagenome | biome: bioreactor; material: wastewater | place: South Africa: University of Cape Town | collected 2014-03-17 ... | reverse complement strand
CGACGACGCCAAGATCCAGAAATACAACTACGAGGCGACCAAGGAAGCCATCAAGCGCGCCGTCGAGGGCAAGCCGACCGCCGCCGAAGCCACGGCGCAGCGCGACAGCGTCAAGCACCCGTTTGCTGCCTGACCGTTCCTGAAAGAGGCGCGGCGGGGACGGCCGTTCCGCACCGCGCCGGGAACTCGTCCGACAGCGCCCCGATCTGCGGAGGCGCAAGATCGCCGTCGTGCAGGCAGGTCGCGACCAGCGCGCCGGCGATGCCGAGCGATGCCAGCGCCCTGAGGTCCGCTGCGCCGCGGACCCCGCCGGCGGCGACGACCGCGCGGTTGCCCGCGCGCGCCACGATGCCTTGCAGCCGCCCGAAGTCCGGGCCGGCGCCGGCGCCGACCTTGGCCAGCGTCATGACGATCACCGTCGAAGGCCAAATTTCGGCATGCTTGAGGATGGCAGGGGGGCCGCGAAAGCCTTCGGCGGTAAAGTCGAGCGACAGGACCAGCCCCGGATGGCCCGAAAAGCGCCGCAAAAGCGCGTCGTCGGCCTGCGATTCCGAACCAAGCACCGGCCGCAGCCACGGCTTCGCAAGCGCCGCAGCGAGCGGTCCCGCCTCACGCAGGCCGGCGTCCACCCACAATTCGGGCGGCCGATCCATGCCGCGCAGCGCCGCCAGCACCGCCTCGTCGGGCGCCCCGCCCATGATCGCATCGAGGTCGGCGACGTAGAAGGCCGGAAAGGGATGGAGCATGCGCAGGCCGGCGGCCACCGCGGCGATGTCCGCGCTTGCGCTGAGCGGCGTCACGATCGGGCGGTAGAGGTCGCGCCTCCCGCGCTCGGCGCGCACGACCTGGCCACCTTTGAGATCGAGAACGGGAATGATATGCACCGGCCGGCTCCGCAACAGCAACGCAGAGGATGAAAGCCTGATCCCATGCAAAAAGAAAGGACCGTCGTCGCCGGCTTCGACATCGGCGGCGCCCACCTCAAGGTCGTCCGCGCCGAGGCCGGGCGCGTCGTCGCCGCGCAGATCTTCGCCACGCCGCTGTGGCAGGGGCTCGAATGCCTCGACGCGGCGCTTGCCGAGGCCGAGCCGCTCTATCGCGACGCCAGCCGGCTCGCCTTCACCATGACCGGCGAACTGGTGGATATCTTTTCCTGCCGCGAGGAAGGGGTGGCGGCGCTTATCGACCGTATCGGGCGTCATTTCCTCGGCAGCGAAACGCTGGTCTATACGGTCGGTGCCGGCCTCGTCGACGCCGGCCGCGCCCGCCGCCTGCCCGACGAGGTGGCTTCAGCCAACTGGCACGCCACCGCCTCGCTGGTGGCCTGCCTCAAGGGCGAGGCACTGTTCGTGGACATGGGTTCGACCACCACCGACATCCTCAGGCTCGCCAACGGCGCGGTCCGCAACCGGGCCACCACCGACGCCGGCCGGCTCTTGAGCGGCGAGATGGTCTATACTGGCTTTACCCGCACGTTCCTGTTCGGCGTCGCGGCGTCGGCCCCGGTGCACGGGCGGCTGACGCCGCTGATGAATGAATATTTCGCCGCCATGGCCGATGTGCACCGCATCCTCGGCACGCTCGACGAAACCGACGACCAGCACGCCACGGCGGACGGCAAGGAAAAGACCGTCGACGCCTCCATCGTGCGGCTGGCGCGCATGGTCGGCCGCGACGCCTCCGAACTGAGCCACGCGGAATGGCTTGCCGTGGCCGGCTGGTTCAGCGAACGGCAGCTGCGCACGATCCATGACGCGGCGGTGCTGGTCGCGACCGGACTCGCCCCCGCCGCGCCGGTGATCGGCGCGGGCATCGGCCGGCCGCAGATCGCGCGCCTCGCCTCGCGCATGGAGCGGCCCTATCTCGATTTTGCCGCCCTTATTCCGGCCGACGAGGCGGTGCGCGACGATGCGAGTTCCGCCGCCCCGGCAACCGCGCTGGCCCTGTTGGCGGGGATGCCGGGGTAGATAACCCCCAGCGCTGGGGGCTTCACACCCCCACCCCTGACCCCTCCCCACAAGGGGGAGGGGAATACCGGCACCGCCTTTTTCCAAAACTGAGCGGTGCAAGTTACCGTAACGTTGCCGCAAAATTCCCCTCCCCCTTGTGGGGAGGGGTCAGGGGTGGGGGTAAGACACCCACTACAAGCCTTTACCGCTGCCCGATACCGGACTTGTGGTCGGCGACGCGTCGCATCAGCCAGCCCCAGGCTTCGCGCTCGGCGGGTCCCGCGGTCTTTTCGACGGCGATCGACAGATAGGCGATTTCCGCGTCCACCTTTTGCGCCGGCAGCATGCCGAGCCGGCTGACGAGGACGGCAAGCTCCAGAACGGCGGCTTTCGCGCGATTGAGGCCGGTGAAGGGCGCGTGCGTGGCCTCCGCCACCACGCGGCAGAAATGGCGCGGGCGCACCCCGTCGTCCTCGACGCTTTCCACCGCCAGCACCGAATGGGCGAGCGCGCCCGCCAGACGCGGCACCGCGCACCCTTCGACCGGCAGCGTCGGCCAGTCCTTGCGGCCGGTCAGGCAGCCGGCGAAGACGCGCATGTCGTCGGTGTAGTTGGCGACCGCGAAGGGAACCTGCGCGAGATTGTCCAGCGTCGCCGAGGGACGGAACGGCGCGATCACCCAGCCGTCGCCCTCGGCGATGATGCCGAGCGGCGCGATATGGGCCTTGCCTTGCCTGTCCACCGTGGTGACGATGCATTCGCGGATATAGGGCATCACGGCTCCTTGTCGCGCGCCTTCGCCTTCAGCGTCTGGCCGGCCTCCTTCAGCCGCGTGCGGTCGGCTTCCGGGGCGGGCGCGGCCACGCCCCAGGCGAGCGGCTCGTCCTGCGTGTAGCGCTTGCCGAGCCGCCAGGCGATCTCGGCCTTCATCAGTTCGGCGCCGAGATAGAAGGCGTGCGCGCCGTCGTTCTCGACGCCGAGGCCGTCGAACAGTTCGAAGGCGTCGGTCGCGACCGCGTGGCCGCGCCCGTTGACGACATGGATGCCGTCCGCAGCGGTCAGGATGCGGAAATTGGCGTCGCGCACGTCGGCCGCCAGTGCCTCGATGTCCTCCGCCGAAGCGGTGAACGGCCTGCGGTCGTGCACCTGCAACAGGCCGGGATGGTAGCCGCGCGGCAGCGCGCCGTCCTGCTTGGCCGCATAAAGCACGCGGCGGGCGACGTCGTGCTCCTCGATGGTGCGCACCGTGTGCGGCGAAACGTGCACGGCAAGCACGTTGCTTATGTCGAGCTCCGAGCACAGGCCGGCGAGGATGGCGGTGATGCCGGAAGTGTCGGCGTCGGTGAGTTCGGTCAGGTTGCCGGTGCCCATGATCAGCTCGATTTCGGGCCAGCGGCGGCGCGCCTCGATGAAACGGCCGATCGAGGCGGCGAAGCCGAAATGGATCGGATCCAGCACTGGATCGGCGATGAAGGGAATACCGGCCTTGTGCGCGGCCTCGATGGCGCGGCCAAGCGAATCGAGATCGCCCGGAACGGCCGGGATCAGTACCGGCGTCGCCGGATATTCGAAGGCGAGGCCGAGCGTCTTTTCGTTGAGGCTGAGCAGGAAATCGGCGCCGGCGCCGGCGCCCGTTCGCAGTTCCCCGACATCGGCCGAATCGACGCTGACCGAAAACCCTTCCGCCTTCAGCGCCCGCACCGCATCGGCGAGGCCGGGGAACGGCGTGTCCGGCAGGCAGCCGATATCGATCACGTCGGCTCCGGCTTCAGCAAGGCGATGCGCGCGCTGAAGCAGCGCCTCGACGGAAAGCGTCGGCGCGTCGACGATCTCGGCGAAGATGCGCATGGCATGCCGGGAAAGATCGGGCGGCGCGCCGGCGCGGCCGAGATAGGCGGGAAGGTCGGCGATCTCGTCCGGGCCGCGCACAAAAGGCACGCCGAAGCGCGCTTCCAGCCCTTCCAGCGTGCCGCGGTAGCGCCCGGGCAGGACGACGCGGCTTGTTCCCTCGGGGAGGGCGAGCCGGCGGGAAATGATCTCCTCGCTCATCAGCGCCGCCACCTTGACGCCGATGTCGACAACCTCCCAGTCGAAACCCGTCTCGCCGAGGCCGGCAAGCAGCCGCTCCAGCCGCGCCCTGGCGAGGTGACCGGTGAGGAATATCCACCGTTCAGCCATGACGGGCAAGCTCGGCCCGGCGGCGGCCGATGGCCGCGCGCAGGCCGGCCAGCGATTCCACCACTTCGGTGCGCTCGAAGGATTTCAGCCGCTCGGTGTTTTCGAGGTCGATGCGGCGCGGATAGACCTTGACCAGCCCGTGCGGCGCCATGGTCTCCAGTTCCGGCGCCGTGTCGCAGGCAAAGACGATTGAGGGGATGCGGCATTTGCCGGCCTGCGCAAAGACGTTGGTGGCGAGCGTGTCGGAAATGCCCCACACGCATTTGGCGACCGTGTTGGAACTGGCGGGCGCCACGACCACCGTGTGATAGACGCCGTGGTAGAACTCGCCGACCGGAATGGCGCTCGCCGTCTTGTCCTGCAACACGCGGGTCGCCTCGGGAAAATCGGGCTTCAGCTTGTACATGCGCAGCACTTCGGCCGCCGCCTTCGAAATGAACACGTCGCAGGCCGGCAGTTCGTGGATCAGCGCGAAGCTCTCGGTGAAGAAATGGCCGGAGCCGGTCAGCACCCAGGCCCAGCGCGGCGTTTCCAGCTTCGCCATCAGCCGGCCCTCCTGGCGTGTGCTGCCGGGGACGGGACCGGGACGCCGAAAAGCTTTCCCGCAGCCAGCGCGGCGACCGCGCCTGCCAGATCGGCCGGGCCTGCCAGCCGCAACGCCACGCCCTGCGGCAGCATGCCGGCCAAGGCGGCATCGACGACGCCGCGCCGGCTCAGGCTTTCGGGCGTGTCGCCGCCGGAAAAATCCATGCTTTGCTTGATCAGCACCAGCGCTGACGCGCCAAGCCGGCCGGCAAGCCAGGCGGAAAGCGAATCGGAGGTGACGTCCCAGGATTGCCGGATATCGTCCGCCGCCAGCGCCATCCTCGACGGCAGCCAGACCGGGACGCGATTGTCCGCCAGCGCCTGCCCGATCTCGCCCGCCGTGCGCGCGGCGATCAATCGCGGCCGACCGTCGAGGACGGCGTGGGCGAACTGTTCCATGGCCAGGACCGCCATGGCATGCGCGGCGGCGTCGGAAAAGCCCATCCGTTGCTGTGCCACGCGCACCTGATCGGCGAACGGGCCGCCGCCGGGCACGACGACGAGCGGCAGCGTGGCTTGAGACAGGGCATCGACCCACCGGGCCATTTCGGCTGCGTCCGCGGTGCTGCCGCCAAGCTTGACGACGACAGGCGTCAAGGCAGCGTCCCTTCACGATCGTCGCCGGCCCGGGCGGGGCGCGCGGCACCGGCGGACGGCCCCTTGCGGGCCGTCTTGCCGTCGGCGCGCTTGCGCTCGATCTCGACGCCGACGCCGCCCGGTCCCAGTTCCAGCTTCTCCACCCGCACCACCACCCGCACCACGCGCGGGCTTTCCAGCACCAGCGCCGCCACCTGCTCGGCCAGCGTCTCGCTGAGCTCGACATGGCCGCGCGCGACGATGGCGCGGATGCCGTCCATGATGATGTCGTAGGAAAAGACATGGCGCATGTCTTCCGGGTGTTCGGTCACGCGCAGGACGTCGGCGCTGACGTCGAAGCGCACCTTCTGGGCGTGGCCATGCTCGAAGGAATAGGCGCCGATCTCGATCGGCAGCACGAAATCGCGCACGAAGATGCGGTCGGTGCCGAGCGTCGGATCGACGCTGCCCGGCGCATAACCGCGCGCCGCCAGCAGCCGGTAGTCGACGCCGGCGGAGCGGCTGGCCGCCGCTTCCTCCGGGATAAGGGCGCGTATCTGCGCCACCGCGGCCGTATCGATGGTGCCGGTCCTGCCGGAAGCCGCGCACAGCGCGCCGCGAAAGCCGAGGAAATCCGGCGCGAACGGCAACAGGCGCGGCACGTCGGGCGCTTCCAGAGAACCGGCGAGGCCGACCGTCAGGCCCTGCGCCCTGGCCCCGGCGACGAAGGCGTCGATGCGCGCCACCGCCATGTGGTCGAGCAGCCGCCCGCCGCCCTTGCGCGCCGTGTCGACCATGACGCCGTGAAACCCGTGTTCCGCCAGCACCGGCAGCAGGCCGAAATCCGGCTCCAGGTCGGCAAACAACACCGCGACCAGCTTGACGCGGTGCGCCAGCGAGGAGAGCGCCGCGGCACAGGCGGCGGCATCGGGCGAGGGGAAAAAACCGGTCTTGACGTAGGCCACGCCGGTCGCCGCGATTTCCTCCGCTTTCGCGCGGATCAGCTCCGGCTGCATCGGCAGGTCGCCGGCGACCGCGCTCACCGGACGCCTGCCGGCAACGAGGGCGACCGTCGCCCGGATCGCGTCCAGCGGGGCGGCGCCGAGCGCGCCGGCGGCCGGGTTCTTCAGGTCGATGATATCGACCCCGCCCGACAAGGCGATTTCGGCCTCTTCCACGCCGGTAACGCTGGCCAGCATCTTGGTCATGAAAACCCCATCTTCAACTCGAACGGCACGCCTTGCGATGCGACCGCGGCGCCGGCAATGCAATAGCCTTTTAACCGACCTTTCGCCGAGAAAAAACGATCGCCGCCGGCCTGCCCGCTATTCGAGAGCTTCCAGGTCGCGGCGCTGCCGGTGCATCTTGAGGAATATGCGGAAATCGCGATCGAACCGTGCGGCGGCGGCCGGATCGGGCTTGCGGGTCCGCATCTCCTGCCGCATCGCCACGGCGGCTTCCCGAAGGTCTGGATAAAGCCCGGCGGCGACGGCCGCGACCATGCCGGTGCCGGCCAGGACCGCCTCGTCGACGACCGGCTCGACCACGGTGCACCCGGTGGCGTCGGCATAAAGCTGCATCATCAGCGGATTGCGCGTATGGCCGCCGGTGACGTGAAGCGTATCCGAAAGGCTGCCGTTCGCGTTGAGCGTTGCCAGGATATGGCGCACGCCGAGCGCGATGGCGACCGCCGTGCGCCAGTAGAGGCGGCACAGGCCGTCGAACGAGGCGTCGAGCGCAAGACCGCTGATCACGCCAAGCGCGTGCGGGTCCGCCAGCGGCGAACGGTTGCCGTGGAAGTCGGGCAGGACGTGCAGGCGGCCAGCGAGGTCGAGCCCTTCGAGCGCGCGCAGCTCGCCGATGCGCGCGGCGATGCGGGCATGGGCGGCGGCATCCGGCTCGCCGCCGGCCCCGTGCCAGCGGATGACATGGTCGAGCAGCGCGCCGGTGGCCGACTGGCCACCCTCCGACAGCCACAGACCCGGCAGCCCGGCGCCGTAATAGGGCCCCCACACGCCGGCGAACGGGCGGGCATCGCGCGACATCGCCATCACGCAACTGGAGGTGCCGGCGATCAGCGCCGGATGCCGGCCGATGGCGTCGGCGTCGCCGGCAAGGCCGCCGAGCACGCCGAGCGCGCCGGCATAGGCATCGATGAGGCCGGCGCCGACCCGGCAGGCGCTCGTCAAACCGAGCGCCGCGGCGGCCTGCGGCGTCAGCGGCCCGAGATCGGTCCCGACAAGACTGGCCTTTTGCGGCAGGGCCGCGTGGGCAAACAGGTCGTCAAGCCCGACCATGGCGAAGAAATCGCGCCGCCAGCTTTCCTCCTCATGCGCCAGATAGGTCCATTTGGCCGTCAGAGTGCATTGCGAGCGAGCCAGCGAGCCGGACGCCTTCCAGCCCAGGAAGTCGGTCAGGTCGAACAGGAAGCCGGCCTCGGCCCAGGTGCCGGGCAGGTTCCGCTTCAGCCACATCAGCTTCGGCGTCTGCATTTCCGGCGACATCACGCCGCCGGCATGGTCGAGAACGCGGTGCCCGCTCGCCGTGCACTCGCCGGCCTCGGCAAGCGCCCGGTGGTCGAGCCAGGCGATGGTGTCCCAGCGCGGCTCGCCGCCGGGCGAAACGCTGAGCTGGCCGCCGTCACGCCCGCGCACGACCAGCGAGCAGGTGGCGTCGAAGGCGATGCCGGCGACGGCCTCGGCCTCCACGCCCGCCTTCTCGCGCGCCGCGCGCACCGCGATGCAGACGGCCGACCAGATGTCTTCCGAATCCTGCTCGGCGAAATCGACCGCGGGGCGGTTCATGGCTATCGGATGCTCGGCACGGCCGAGCACGCTGCCGCGGCTGTCGAGGATGCCGGCGCGGGCGCTCCCCGTTCCGACATCGACCGCGCAGACATACCCGGTTTCCAAGGCGTTTTCTCTCGCTTCAACGCTCAGTTGCGACAGCGAGCGAGACTATAAAGAGCGCATCGGGTGGTGCAAGCCGGCTTGCACCAGGCGGGATCAGAGCGCACCCGCAAGGTAGCGGGCAAGCGTGGCACGCGTGCCATCGGCCCACAGCGCGGCAAGGGCATGGGCGAAAGCCGCCGTGAACACCGGCGAGCGGCCGACCTCGCCGTAGATGTCCTCCATGGCAAGCCATGCGGCCGGATCGGCCCTCGCCGCCCTGGCGGCCGCCTGCATGCGCTCCCAGTTCGGATCGTTCGGTTCGATCACGGCGCCGGAATCGGTGGTGCCGAAGCAGTAGCGGCACCACAGCGCCGATTCCAGCGCCAGCCCGGCAACGCTCTTTTTCGCCTCCAGCCGGTCGGCGATGGTGGGGATGATGAATTTCGGCTGGCGGTTGGAACCGTCGAGGCAAAGCCTGCGTACCGTGTCGCCGATCTTCGGATTGGAGAAGCGCTTATCGATCAGACGGTAGTAATCCTCGAGGCTGGTGTCGGGCACCGGCGGCACGGTCGGGATGATCTCGTCGTGCTCGATCTTGTCGAGGAAGCCGCGCACCAGCGGCTCGGCCATCGCCTCGTGCACGAAATGGATGTCCATCAGCCCGGCCGGATAGGCGATGGCCGCATGGCCGCCATTGAGGATGCGGATCTTCATCAGCTCGTAGGGCGCGACATCGGGCACGAACTGCACGCCGACCTTTTCCAGCGGCGGGCGGCCGTCGGTGAAGCGGTCCTCCAGCACCCATTGCCGGAACGGCTCGCAGAACACCGGCCAGTTGTCCTCGACGCCGAAATCCCTGGCCAGGATGGCGCGCTCGCGCTCGCTCGTGGCCGGCGTGATGCGGTCGACCATGGAATTGGGGAAGGCGACATGCTCGCCCACCCAGCCGGCCAGATCCTCGTCGATCAGCCGCGCCAGGCCGACGACGCCGTCGAAGGTGACGCGGCCGTTATGCGGGATGTTGTCGCAGGACATGACGGTGAACGGCACGATGCCATCCGCCCGGCGGCGACGCAGCCCGGCCAGGATGAGGCCGAACACGGTTTTCGGCGCGACCGGGTTTCGCGCGTCGGCGACGATGGCCGGATGCGTCGGGTCGAACACCCCGGAAGCCGGGTCGATGAAGTAGCCGCCCTCGGTGATGGTCAGCGACACGATTCTTATGGCCGGATCGGCCAGCCGCGCGACGATGGCGGCAGTATCGCCGGGCGTGACGAAGTCGACCATCGAGGCGGTGACGCGGGCGCTCATATGGTCCTCGTCCTGTTCGACCACGGTGGTCAGCAAATCCTGCTCCTCAAGCCTTGCGCGGCCGACCTTCTCACCCTCGAACACGCCGGCGCCGACCAGCGCCCAGTCATGGCCGGCCCCGGACGAGAACAGGTCGTCGAGATAGACGGCCTGATGGGCGCGATGGAAATTGCCGACGCCGAAATGCACGATGCCGGCCTTGAGCGCCGCGCGGTCGTAGCGCGGGCGGGCGACGTTGGCGGGAAGCGATGCGAGGGTCGCCGCGGACAGCTTGACGGTCATGGGTGGGTCTTTCAGTCGATCGCCCTGCCGTCGGCGCCGAAGCGGTGCAGCTTGCTCCGGTCCGGGGTGAGATGGATGGTGTCGCCGTGGCGCACGTCGATCTCGCCGTCGGCGCGCACGGTGAGCGCCCCGATGCCGTCGGCCTGCACATGCAGGAACGTGTCGGAGCCTAGATGTTCGGCAACGCCCACTTTTGCCTTCCACTCGCCGGCGGTTTTCGAGATCTTCAGGTGCTCCGGGCGGATGCCGATGGTTTTGGCGCGATGCTTTGCGGCTTCCTCGCCCTCGATCAGGTTCATCTTCGGCGAGCCGATGAAGCCGGCGACGAACAGGTT
>ERZ778017.3883-NODE-3883-length-10109-cov-5.360752_pt1 | contig 10109 bp, 4 predicted proteins | sample MGYA00375747_ERZ778017 | MGnify/ENA primary metagenome ERZ778017 (study PRJEB29350, sample SAMN05509838) | bioreactor metagenome | biome: bioreactor; material: wastewater | place: South Africa: University of Cape Town | collected 2014-03-17 ... | reverse complement strand
CCTGCCGATCCGGCGCGACAAGCGCGGCGACTGGAGGGTGCTTCCTGCCTCCCAGATCGCGCACTGCTGCCATCGGGCATCCTTCCCCTCCATCGAGGCCGTCGCCGGGCATCTCCGGGGTGCGGGTCACCTCGCGCGGCAGCACGATGCGCCGCCGTGGCAGGTGGCAGCGCTCCTGTCGGCGGCCGAGAGGAGCTGGGCGTGGCAAGAGGCTCCGCGCGGCCAGCGAGAGCACCGCCTCGTGCGGGAGGAGAAGGGCGTCGCCGCGCTGTGGCGGGCGGGGATCCGGCCGGAAGCGCTGCCCCGGCTCGCCGACGTCGTGTCCTGCGTGACCGAGCCGCTACCGGTCTCGTACTTCGTCGGCATGGTCTATGGCAAGGCTAATCCCGACTGGGTGCGCGAGGTCTCGCCGCATCGCCCCGACGGCGACACCGCCGCCTGGCTGGCATGGCTCGACTCGCCGCGTGCCGGCCACGACGCGCGGCTCTGGTCGGGCTGGCTGGATCTCGGAGTGTCCCGCGACGGCGTGCGCATCGCCGTCGAGCACGGCATCGACCCGGCCCGGGCACGGCTGGTCGCCCGGGCCACGGGCCGCCCCCTCGCCGTCGTCGCCCGCGACATCGCGCGGTGGGCAGCGGCCGGCTGCGAGCCGTCTGCACGGCACTTCGCGCTGCTCGCGCGCCGCGGACTGGAGCACGAGTACCCGCGAGCGGGCACGGTCGACGCCCTCGTCCGGATCGCCGGCCGGCGCGGGCTTCCCGCAGACCGCACGCAGCTTGCCGTGCTGCTCATCCTGCTCGGCACGCAACGCGCGGCGATCGCCGCGCTGACGCACGGCGGGCACCCGCTGGAAGACCTGCCCTGCAGCACTGAGCGTCACGCCGCCGGCGACGCCCAATCGCCGTGACGCTACGGCCTGCCGAGGCCTCGGTAGGTCCAGCCCGCCGCGCGCCAGCGTGCCGGGTCGTAGCTGTTGCGTCCGTCGACCACGTTGCGCGCGGCCACCAACGGCGCCACCGCTTCGGGATCGAGGTAGCGATACTGGTCCCACTCGGTGACGAGCACGACGACGTCGGCGCCGGTGACCGTCTCTTCGAACGACGCGTGGTAGTCCAGCTGCGGATGCAGCGCCCGCGCGTTCTCGATGGCCTCCGGATCGGTGGCGCGCACGTTCGCGCCGAGACCCTTCAGTCGCACGGCGACGTCGAGGGCGGGGGAGTCGCGCACATCGTCCGAGTGCGGTTTGAAGGCCAGGCCCAGCACCGCGACGGTCTTGCCGTAGGGCTCGTGGTCGAGCAGGTCGACGACGTGCTCGACCACCTTGTGCCGACGGCGCATGTTGATGGCGTCGACCTCCTTGAGGAAAGCGACCGACTCGCCCCTTCCGAGCTCCTCTGCACGCGCCATGAACGCACGGATGTCCTTCGGGAGGCATCCTCCGCCGAACCCCACGCCCGCGCCGAGGAAGCGTCGTCCGATGCGCCCGTCGAACCCGATGGCGTCGGCGAGCTGCGTGACGTCGGCGCCGGTCGCCTCGGCGATCTCGCTCATCGCGTTGATGAACGAGATCTTCGTCGCCAGGAACGCGTTGGCCGACACCTTGACGAGCTCGGCGGTGGCGTAGTCGGTGACCACGAGCGGTGTGGCGTCGTCGAGGGCCGTCGCGTAGGCCTCGCGCAGAGCGGCTTGCGCCAGGGATGCCGCGGCCGGCTCCGGCGGCAGCCCGAACACGAGCCGGTCCGGTGTGAGGGAGTCCTTGACGGCGAATCCCTCGCGGAGGAACTCGGGGTTCCAGGCGAGCGCGGCATCCGATCCGCTCGCGGCCATCTTCTCGGCCAGACGCGCGGCCGTGCCGACCGGCACCGTGGACTTGCCGGCCACGACATCGCCCGCGGAAAGGTGCGGGATCAGCTGGTCGAACGCGGCGTCGACGAATCGCAGGTCGGCGGAGTTCGCGCCCTGCCGCTGCGGGGTGCCCACGGCGATGAAGTGCAGCTTGGCGCCGCGCACCGCAGAGATGTCGTCGGTGAACGTGAGGCGCCCGGTCGCACCGGCCTCCAGCAGCAGCTCCGGCAGCCCGGGTTCGAAGAACGGCGCCTCCCCTCGCCGGAGGGCGGCCAGCTTCACCGGATCCACGTCCACGCCGACAACGTCGTGCCCCAACTTCGCCATGGCTGCCGCATGGACGGCCCCCAGATAACCACAGCCGATCACAGAGATACGCATGCTGCGATCCTAGGGCGAGCCGGAGAAGGACACCGCGGGCGACGCCTCATCCACGCCTGGATAAGCTGACCGGGTGGGCGAACGTGTGGGGATCATCGGTGGGGGCATCGTGGGCATCGCGCTCGCGCGCACCCTGGCACAGCGCGGCGACGAGGTCACCGTGCTCGAGAAGGAGACGCGCCTGGCCGTCCACCAGACCGGCCACAACTCCGGCGTCGTGCACGCCGGGCTCTACTACGCGCCCGGCTCGCTGAAGGCGACACTGTGCGCGGCCGGGCGGGTGCGGATCCGAGAGTTCTGCGAGCAGAAAGGCCTGCCGTACCGCGAGGTCGGCAAGCTCGTGGTGGCTGTCGATGAGACCGAACTCGGCGCGCTCGGCGAGATCGAGCGGCGCTCACGAGCAAATGGCGTCCCCGATCTCGAACGCATCGACGATGTCGCACGGCTGCGCGAGATCGAGCCGCATGTCGCGGGCGTTGCGGCCGTCCACTCGCCGCACACGGCCATCGTGGACTACGTGTCGATCACCGAGGCGATGGCACAGGACGTGCGCGCGGCAGGCGGACGCGTCCTGCTCGGCCACGAGGTCACGGCGATGCGCACCGAAGGCGAGCGAGTGCGTGTGGTCACGGCCGGTTCCGAGCACGTCTTCGACCGGGTGATCGTGTGTGCGGGACTGCAGTCCGACGTCGTGGCGCGATTCGTCGGCGCGGATGCGTCGCCGAAGATCCTGCCGTTCCGTGGCGAGTACTGGGCGCTGCGCCCAGAGCGGACCGACCTCGTGGGCGGCATGATCTACCCGGTGCCCGATCCTCGGTTCCCGTTCCTGGGCGTGCACTTCACCCGCGGCGTGTACGACGACGTGCACGTCGGGCCGAACGCCGTCCCGGCGCTGGCCCGCGAGGGGTACAGCTGGCTGCGCTGGTCGGCGAGGGACACCTGGGAGTCGTTGCGCTGGCCCGGTGCCTGGCCGCTGGCACGGCAGCACTGGCGGATGGGCGCGAACGAGATCAGTGCGTCGCTGCTCAAGCCCCGGTACTTCCACAAGGCGCGCCGGTTCGTGCCGGAGCTGCGGATGTCCGACCTGCGACGCACCTCCGCCGCCGGAGTGCGCGCCCAGGCCTGGGGCCGCGGAGGAGAGCTGCTCGACGACTTCGCCGTCGATCAGGTCGGCTCGGTCACCCTCGTGCGCAATGCGCCGTCTCCGGCCGCCACGAGCTCGCTGGCCATCGCCGACTACCTGATCGAGCACCACCTGGGCGGGTCGGCGAGCTGAGGGCGGCACGTGGGCCGGATGCGGCAAGGAGGATCGCCGCTGCCGTCCCCTGCCGATGCGGTGGATCGTGAAGAAGGAATGGCATGGACATCAGGAGATTGGCGTCGTTGAATCTGCCGGGAACGTTCGCGTTGCGACGGGCAGGACTTGACGGCGTCGTCCATCGCGGCGTCATGACCCGGATCGCCGGCCGTGTCGCCGGACCCGGCAGGCTCACCTTCGGCCGCACCTGGCCGGGGTCGCGATCGTATCAGCGTGGCGAGCTGACCGTCGCCCGGGGCGGCACGCTGATCGTGCAGGATCAGATGGATGTCTACACCGGATGTCGCGTGATCGTCGACGACGGGGCGACCCTCGAGTTCGGCGGAGGCACCGCAGGTGTGAACATGGGCACGCGAATCGCCTGCTTCTCAGAGATCCGCCTGGGTCGCAACGTCGCCGTCGCGGAAGACGTGCTGATGCGTGACAGCGACAACCACAGCGTCAGCGGAGGAAGAGGGCTGGTCAGCGCACCGATCATCATCGGTGACGACGTGTGGATCGGCTCGCGGGCGATCATCCTGAAGGGCGTGACGATCGGGGCGGGCGCCGTCGTCGCCGCCGGGGCGGTGGTGACCAAGGACGTCCCCGCCCGTACGCTGGTGGCCGGAGTGCCCGCGACGGTGAAGCGCACAGAAGTCGGCTGGGAGCTCTGAGTCGCCTCGCTCGTTGAGCGAGTGCAGCGAGTCGAGACGCGCCGCCCTCAGCCGATCAGCGTGAGCGTCTCGCCGTCGGCGCGATAGCGCTCGCCGGTCTGCGGGCACACCCAGTCCGCGCCATCCCGGGTGAGCGGCCGACCGGCACGGCCGACCCATGCGATGCGACGCGCGGGCACGCCCACCATGAGCGCGTGTGCCGGGACATCCTTGGTCACGACGGCACCCGCCGCCACCAGCGCCCACGCACCGATGGTCACCGGGGCGACGCAGACGGCGCGAGCACCGATCGAGGCGCCGTCCTGGACGATCACCGCGACCTCATCCCAGTCCTCGGCCGACTTGGGCGAGCCGTCGAGGTTCGCGGCGCGCGGGAACTCGTCGTTGGTCAACACGGCGGCAGGTCCGATGAAGACGCCGTCACCGAGCCGCGCGGGCTCGTAGACCAGTGCATAGTTCTGCAGCTTGCAGCTGTCGCCGATGATGACATCCGGGCCCACGTAGGCGCCGCGGCCGATGTTGCAGCCGCTGCCGATCCGGGCACCCTCACGCACCTGCGCGAGGTGCCAGATGCGCGTGTTCTCACCGATGTCCGCCCGCTCGTCCACGTCGGCCGTGGCTTGGATGCTGGCCGATTCGGCGATGCTCATGGGGTGCCTCCTGTGTCGGAACGGTGTCCTCAGCTTAGGGAACCGGCGCCGGACATCGCGCGTGCATAGTGACGAAGCGGCCGATATCCGGCTATAATCCCCAGCGGAGAGACGCAGAGATTCTCGTCGGCGCGATGTGGTATCAGCGTGACGATCCTCGGGTCTTGATGATTGGGGACGCTCAGCACGTGGGGTGCTGACGCTTCGAGTGGGGACTGGGGAATATGGGGAGCAACCGAGTCGTGCGCGTGGGCGCGCATCGACGGAGCTGGCGCATGCTTGCGCTGGCCGCCGTACTGGCCGTCGTCTCCGCCGGGCTCGTCGCCGTCGATGCGGTTCAGGTCCAGCCTGCTGTGGCAGACGGCAGCTCCTGCGGCCCGTCCATCAACCCCATCGTCTGTGAGAACCAGAAGCCCGGCACAGACCCCAGTGTGTGGGACATCGACGGAGCCGGCGACCCCACCATCCAGGGCTTCGCCACCGATATCAGCGTCAATGCCGGCAGCAAGATCGACTTCAAGGTCGACACGGATGCCGCCGCCTACACGATCGACATCTACCGGATCGGGTGGTACCAGGGTGACGGCGCGAGGTACATCCAGTCGGTTCCGGTGACCGCGACCCTCCCGCAGACGCAGCCGCAGTGCATCTCGGACGTCGCCACCGAGCTCTACGACTGCGGCACCTGGAACGTCTCGGCATCGTGGAACGTGCCCGCCGACACCGTCTCCGGCGTCTACATCGCCAAGCTCACCCGAGGCGACACGGGCGGCGCCAGCCACATCATCTTCATCGTCCGCAACGACGGCAACCACTCGGACGTCGTGTTCCAGACCTCCGACGCGACATGGGAGGCCTACAACACCTATGGTGGCGCGGACTTCTATCAGGGCGGACCGAACAACCGCGCCTACAAGCTGAGCTACAACCGCCCGTTCGCGACGCGCAACTCGACGGACATGTCATCGCCGTCCGGTGACACCCAGCGCGACTTCTTCTTCGACTCCGAGTACCCGACGGTCCGGTTCCTGGAGCGCAACGGCTACGACGTGAGCTATCTGACCGACGTCGACTCGGATCGATACGGCTCGGAGCTGCTCAACCACAAGGTGTTCCTGTCCGTCGGGCATGACGAGTACTGGTCGGCGGCTCAGCGCAAGAACGTCGAGGCTGCGCGTGATGCCGGGGTGAACCTGCAGTTCCTCTCCGGCAACGAGATCTATTGGCACACCCGCTACGAGCCGTCGTCGGCAGACGGCACCAGCACCGACTACCGGACGATCGTGACGTACAAGGAGACCTGGGGCAACCCGGCCAATCCCATGGGCGGCAAGATCGACGACTCGACGCCGGAGTGGACCGGGACGTGGCGTGATCCGAGATTCGCCACGCAGGCGGAGGGCGCCGGGCTGCCCGAGAACGCGCTCAGTGGAACGATCTACACGGTCAACGACACGAACTCACCGATCACCGTGTCCGCGAACGAAGGGAAACTGCGTCTGTGGCGCAACACCTCTCTCACGTCGCTGGCCGCAGGAACCTCGGCGACCTTCGCGCCAGGCCTCATCGGCTATGAGTCCGACGAGGACATCGACAACGGGTTCCGACCGGCCGGGCTCATCAGGCTGTCGTCCTCGACGGTCTCCTCCAACTCGATCACGATCGATTACGGGAACACCACTGTCGCGGGTGAGTCCGAGCATCATCTGACGCTGTATCGCGCGGCCAGCGGGGCCCTGGTCTTCAGCGCGGGGACGATCCGCTGGGGCTGGGGGCTCGACAACGAGCACGACGGCACCGGCCAGGCCGCCGACCCGCGCATCCAGCAGGCCGAAGTGAACATGCTCGCCGACATGGGGGTGCAACCGGCGACGCTGATGAGCGGGCTGGTGGCTGCCGCCAAGAGCACCGACACAGTGGCTCCGACCGCCACGATCACGAGCCCGGCCGCAGGCACGACCATCGCGAACGGCACGTCGGTCACCGTGACAGGAACGGCCTCGGACGTCGGCGGAGTCGTCGCGGGCGTCGAGGTGTCCACCGACGGCGGCACCACCTGGCATCCGGCCACCGGGACGACGGCTTGGACGTACACCTACATCCAGCAGGGGACGGATTCCGCCTCGATCACGGCCCGCGCCATCGACGACAGCGGGAACTTCTCGACGACGGGAACGAAGATCGCGCTCGGGGTGAAGGGCCCGTTCTCGGCGTTCGGCAACGCCACGCCGACGATCCCTGCCACCGACGACTCGGCAGCAGTGGAGCTGGGGTTGCAGTTCACCCCGGCGGTGAACGGCTTCGTCTCCGGAGTGCGCTTCTACAAGGGAACCGGCAACACCGGCACGCACGTCGGGTCGCTCTGGGACACGACGACCGGCCAGCGCCTGGCGCAGGTGACGTTCACCGGCGAGTCGGCGACCGGATGGCAGACCGCCCAGTTCGCCGATGCCGTGCCCGTCGACGGCGGCCACAAGTACACCGTCTCGTACTCTGCGCCCAACGGCATGTACGCGTCGTCCACGATCTATTGGCCGTACAACGCGCGGCCCAGCACTCCGGTGACGGTGGCCTCCGGCGTCGGAGCCGCCGCCCCGGGGGTCTACGGCTCGATCGGGCAGATGCCCACGGACACCTATCGGGAGACCAACTACTACGTCGACGCGCTGTTCGAGCTGACTGATTCCGCTCCGCTGCGCCTTATGGCGACCTCTCCGGTCGCCGGTGCGACGAGTGTTCCCGCCACGTCTGCACTGACCGCGACGATCTCTCGTTCCGTGGTGGCATCGAGTGTCGCTTTCGTGGTGAAGGATGCCGCCGGAAGCACCGTTGCGGGCACGACGTCGTATGACGACACGACCCGGACGGCGACGTTCACGCCATCCGCGGCGCTGGCCTCCCAGACGACGTACACGGCGACGGTGACCGCCCAGGACTCCGCCGGGGTGGGCTTCAACGGCGCCAACAGCTGGAGCTTCACCACTGCCGTCACCTACCCGGACAGCGCATGCCCCTGCCAGCTCTTCAGCGATTCCACCGTCCCGGGCATCGCCTCGGTCCCGGACAGCCCGGTCACCCTCGGTGTCCGGTTCACCCCGACGCAGGCCGGGAGCATCACGGCCCTGCGCTTCTACAAGGGAACCGGCAACACCGGCACGCACACGGGTGCGCTGTGGAGCGCCGACGGCACTCAGCTCGCCTCTGTGACGTTCACGGGTGAGTCGGCCCAGGGCTGGCAGACGGCGACGCTCTCCAAGCCTGTCGCGGTATCGGCGGGCACCCAGTACGTGGCGTCGTACACCGCGCCCAACGGTGGCTATTCGTACACCGCCGGGCAGTTCACCTCCCCCTACGTCAACGGGCCACTGACGGTTCCTGCCAACGGAGCGCTGTTCAGCTACACGGGTGGGATGCCCAGCCAGGCCTCGAGCGGGGGATACGGGGTCGACGTGGTGTTCCGGCTGGGCACGCTGAGCCCGACCCTGCAGACGACGACGCCCGGCGCGGGAGCGACGAACGTCGCCGTGGGCAGCACGATCACCGGAACGTTCGACCTGCCGGTCTCCACGGCGACGATCGCCGTCACGACGGGCGGCAGCACGGTCGCCGGCACGGTGGCCTGGAGCACGGACAAGACGAGGTTCACGTTCACGCCGGCCAGCGACCTGCCCGCCGGAGCGATCATCGCCGTGGCTGTCACGGCGGTGACCTCCTCGGACGGCACTGCCGGACACGATGCCTCGTGGTCGTTCCAGACACAAGCGAACGGGACTCAGGCCACCACTGTGTTCCAGGGGGCCGACCCGGTCGGAGCGACGACGGCGACGGATGACTCCGCGTCGGTGATCCTCGGGATGAAGTTCACGGTCTCGGTGCCCGGATCGGTCACCGGGATCCGGTTCTACAAGGCGGCGACGAACACCGGCACGCATACGGGCTGGCTGTGGGGCGCTGATTCGTCGACTCCCTTGGCGACCGTGACGTTCACCGGCGAGACGACCAGCGGATGGCAGAGAGCCGCGCTGAGCACACCCGTGGCGCTTGCCACCGGTCAGGTCTACACCGTCTCGTACCTCGCACCCCGCGGCAATTACACCTACACCGCCGGCGGGTTCTCTTCGCCCATCACGAACAACGGGCTGACCGGCATCGCGACCGGCAACGGGGTGTACCTGTATGGCTCGTCGGGCAAGCCCACCTCGTCGTACAACGCGACGAACTACTACGTCGACGTCGAGTTCACGCCCGACACCGCGGGGTCGGCATACTCGCAGACCCTGTGGGATTCCAGCGTCGTGCCACAGGAGCCCTCAGTCTCGGAGACCAGTCCTGTCGAGCTGGGCACTGCCTTCACCGTCGACGAGCCCGGTGAGGTATCGGCCATCCGCTTCTACAAGGGCAGCGGCAACACCGGAACGCACGTCGGAAACCTCTGGTCGTCGGACGGCACCAAGCTCGCATCCGTCACCTTCACGGGGGAGACGGCCAGCGGATGGCAGCAGGCAGACCTTGCCACGCCCGTCGCGGTCGCCCCGGGCACGACCTATGTCGTCTCCTACTTCGCGCCCAACGGGGGGTACGCGAAACAGCTCTCCTACTTCACCACGGCGCGTGTGAGCGGCCATATCACGGGCATCGCGAATCAGAACGGACGCTACCTATACAGCGCGACCGGTGGCTTCCCCACGCAGTCGTACCAATCGGCGGCGTACTTCGTCGATGTCGAGGTCACCTTCTCGGCCTCCGGCAGCAGTCCCTCGCCATCCCCGAGCCCGTCGCCGAGCACGAGCCCATCCCCGAGCCCGTCGCCGAGCACGAGCCCGTCGCCGAGCCCGAGCCCTGATCCGGCCCCCGCATCCACCACGACGGTCACGCAGACCTCACCCACGGCCGGCGCGGTGGACGTCTCGCCGACGACGACCGTCACGGCGACGTTCGACGCCGATCCCGGTTCGGCGGCGCTTGCCCTCGCCGACTCGAAGGGCGTGTCCGTCGGTGGAGCAGCCCTCTACGACGCGGCGAGCAAGACGGTGACGTTCACGCCGGACAACCCGCTGGGCTGGTCCACCGTGTACAAGGCAACGGTCTCCGTCGCCGACGGATCCATGTCCCCGGTGAGCTGGACGTTCACGACCACGGCAGAGCCCACCGAGCAGACGGTGGCGACGATGTTCGGGAATGCGATCCCGACCAATCCGTGGTGGGATGACACCAACAAGGCCCAGGTCGCCACACGCTTCTCCGTCGACGTCGCGGGCCAGG
>ERZ778017.3880-NODE-3880-length-10112-cov-4.955951_pt1 | contig 10112 bp, 7 predicted proteins | sample MGYA00375747_ERZ778017 | MGnify/ENA primary metagenome ERZ778017 (study PRJEB29350, sample SAMN05509838) | bioreactor metagenome | biome: bioreactor; material: wastewater | place: South Africa: University of Cape Town | collected 2014-03-17 ... | reverse complement strand
TTTACTTTTACCCTGTAGTAGGAGTAAGCTGGACTCAAGCTAAAAAATATTGTGATTGGCTCACAGAAAAGCTTAACCTACAGAAAACAGATAAAGATCAGAATGTAGATAATTCACAAGGTGCGGATAACCAAGGTGCAGAAGATAAAGCAGCTGCTATGGGTTATAGGTTGCCAACAGAGGCAGAATGGGAGTATGCTGCACTTGCTATGGTAGGTACTCAGAGTTTAGATTTTGTACAGGATACCCAGCGAGTATATCCTTGGGGAGATGGACTTTCCTTAAGAGGTAAAGAAGGCGAGTGGAAGGGTAAACATTTGGCCAATTTTAAGCGTGCTCCAGGTAACTATAAAGGATTACCTGGCGAAAGCAATAGCAGCGCACCTACTACCCCTGTTTATCACTATCCTGCTAATGATTTTGGATTATATGATATGGGAGGTAATGTAAGCGAATGGGTGAGTGATATTTATAGGCCTTTATCTTTCCAAGACTTTGATGATTTTAATCCTATTAGACGAGATGATACATTAGATCCAGAAAGAGATTATGACCAAAATAATTCTCTAATTAATAATAGAGCTAGGGTTTATAAAGGTGCTTCTTGGAAAGATTGTGCATATTGGGCAAAAGTAGGTACTAGAAGATTTTTAGACCAAGATTCTTCCACTGCCACGATTGGCTTTAGATACGCAATGAGTAGTATGGGAGGCGATGAGAAATAATAAAAGGGTCAGTATAAAAAATTATTAATAAGCAATGCGGCAATGAGATTTTTAAGAAAATCTTATTGCCGCAAATTATTTTTAGGAAAACGAGTTTTATATCTGTCCTTGGTTAGACTCTTATAGCAAAAATTGAGGAAGTATACAAGTGCTTAATATATGGATACTTTATAATTAGCCCATTAGTTAGCTAAGTTTTATAATAGGCTTCTTTTGAAACTGTTAGGATAGCTGTATCTGAGTGCCTTTTCAAGGGGTTTAAATTAGTTTCAAAAGAACTTTAATAAGGAATATGAAAAAACTGTATAGTTTTATTCAATTTGTTCTGATGAGTTTACTGATTGTAAAACTGATCTCTTGTGCTACTAATAAATTCACCAAATCAAATTTTACAGATGATGCTAAAAGAGACGCCAGGTCTTTTAACATAAAGTATAAACCTTCCAAAAAGCAATTGGTAAGCCCTAGTATGGTATTTATAGAAGGAGGTTTTACTATAATGGGTACTAGGAGTGGAGTTAATGCTAGTGGTATCACAGAAGAAATAGAGATATCCTCTTTCTATTTGAAAGAAACTAAAGTAATGAATATAGAGTGGAGCGAATACTTGCACGATTTAGAAAAGAATTATTCTAAAGAAGAGTATAAGGCTGCTTTGGCCTAGTGAAGAAATTTGGTTTAGTGAGCTAGGTTATGTTATAATGACACTTATATAGATAATTATTACAGGCATCCTGGCTTCTTTTTTTATCCTATAATAGGTATAAGCTGGACTCAAGCGAACAACTTTTGTAAGTGGCTTACTGAGCATACCAACAAGTATCTTACTGAAAAAGCAGGTAACTTGAAAAAAGGAAAAAATAGCCATAAAAAAGCATTAATAACCGCTGACTATAGATTGCCTAATGAAGTAGAGTGGGAATATGCCGCGTGGGGCATAGTAGGTAAGGGTAAGAAAAGTTTAGATTTCTTGGCGTGTTGCTGAGCATGTGTACCCTTGGGAAGATGGAGTTTCACTAAGAGGGAGAAAAGGTAGGTGGAAAGGTAAATATTTAGCCAACTTCAATTATGCTAATATTAACTATAAATCCAATCCAAGTAAATTGAATGGCAATCTACCTATAAGTGCTGTCTATTCTTTTCCTCCTAATGACTTAGGATTATATGATATGGGAGGTAATGTAAGCGAGTGGATAAGTGATATCTATATCCCAATATTTTTGCATGACTCGGATGATGTTAATTCTGCCATCTTGGGAGATTAGATTAGACGTAGTAAAGGATAGTACTTCTAACCATAACACATATAGGATATATACAGGGGTATCGTGGAATGATTTCTGTAGATTGGGTGAGAATAGGTGCTAGGAAGTTTCTAGATCAGGATTCTTCAACCGCAATGATTAGCTTTAGATATGCTATGGATAGCATAGGACATGATGAGTAACCAATCAATTTAAAGCAAAAACAGATATACAACTAAAATAATTTTTTATAAGCCCTATTATATTTAGCTTGATAAGATAGTTACAATGTAAATTTATTAATGATTTGCTGGTTAGAAAAAATGTATAGTGACTTATTTAAATTAGTAAGTTTAAAAATTCAGTGGACTCAATAATTACTACCTTTATGTTGCTAATCAGCTAGGTAAGCTTTCTTCTTAAATTCTTTCCAACAATCTAAAGCTCTTATTTTTTGGATTGTATGTTCTACCATAGGGTAGGGATAATCTTTTCCAATTTTTACCTTATACTTGTTCTGTAAACCGCTTGGCATTTCCCAAGGCTGGTGAATATATTCATTTGGTAAATGATCCAATTCAGGTACATATTTCCTAATATATTTTCCTTCAGGGTCAAATTTCTTTCCTTGCGTTATAGGATTAAATATGCGAAAATAAGGAGCTGCATCCGTACCACAACCGGCTACCCATTGCCAACTATTGGCATTGTTGGCCGGGTCAGCATCTACTAATGTGTCGGTAAACCATGCCTGTCCAAGTTGCCAGGCAATTAATAGGTCTTTTACCAAAAATGAAGCAACAATCATTCTTAACCTATTTGGCATCCATCCCTCTAGCCATAGCTGGCGCATACCTGCATCAATAATGGGATACCCTGTTGTGCCTTTTTGCCATTTTTCTAAAAGAGTTAGGTCATCTTCATAAGGAAAATCTTGAAATTGCTTATCTAGTGGGGCTTCTTGCATGGATGGATGGTGGAAAAGCAGATAATAAGAGAATTCTCGCCAGCCTAGTTCTTTTAAGAAAGTATTTCCATCTTTTTCGATAGATGGATACATTTTTATAGTCTTACTAACTTCGTTAAATATTTTTCGTACGCTGATCTGACCCCATCTAAGATAAGGAGATAGCTGGGAGCTAAAGCTGGGCGATGCAACCAGGCTGCGGTTGGTATCATAGCCCGTTAAATAATTTGTTAGAAATATATTTAGCTTATTTAAAGCACTAGATTCAGATGGATTCCAATGGTTGGCTAACTCTTTCGCCCAAGCTGCCTGTACATGTCCCCATTTCCAGCTAGATAAAGATTCTGAATATAAAGATGCCTTATATTTTTTGAATACATATTGTTGTGGTGGAATTATAGCTTCTATGTATTGACTTAAACACGTTTTCCAAAACGGAGTGTAAATTCTAAAAGGATCCCCTTGTTGATTTTTTATACTTTCTGGTACAAATAAGAGATGTGTATTAAAAAATTTTACCTCTAAACCTTGTTGTTTGAATGTTTCATGGATCTCCTTATCAATTGTTCTTTCTATGCCTGTATAGCGTCTGCCCAGATATATCTTGCCAGCATTCGTCTCTTGTATAAGCTGTTTTAGGACTTCTATGCTATCTCCTGTTCGTAAAACAAATTCAATATTAAAATTCTCTTTCCATTGTTGTTGAAATGCTATTAAAGACTGGTAAAGCCACCATTGGCTAGCTCCTCCTAATTGAGATATAACCTTTGAATCGTTGATAAAAAGTGGTATGATAGGAACATTATACTGTATAGCCTTGGTTAATAAGGGCTGATCATGAAAACGTAGGTTTTGGTAAAAAACTAGGATGATAGGCCGCTCAAACATGAGTATACAATTTTTGCTGACAGAGCGGAATTAAGTAAATTTTTTTATTCTTACAAAATGTATTGGGATATTTCTAAGACACAACTATAGAAATATTTATGTAAAATAGTATTAAAGTATGTTGGAAATTTTCTTAAAGAAAGGAAGTAACTAATATTTGTTATGTGTTATATAGCAATCAATTAACTTTTGGTTATCTAAGGAGAGTATGTAGCCCGTAGGGGAATCGAACCCCTGTTACCAGGATGAAAACCTGGCGTCCTAACCCCTAGACGAACGGGCCTCAGTTTTAACCGAAAAACAAAAACAAATATACTTTGCAAATATAAATGGTTGCTCGATTTCTTGCAAACAATAACTAGGTTATTATTATAAATTTTTAGTTGTTTAAACAAATATGTAATAATATTGAACCTTATAGATAAGGTAACCTATATAAACTTGCATACATTATCACCTTTCAATGTTCATGGATGATACTTTATAGGTATTCATTGGTTTAGTCTGCCCACCAGCACTAGTTAGCGCATCTATACTAGCATCTATTTCCCCCCTGCCGGCACTAAGTATTATACCCAGTGAAATACCTGTAAACATAAGTGAAGTTCCTCCCATACTAATAAAAGGTAATTGTAATCCTGTTACAGGTCCTAGTCCTACAGCTATACCCATATTTACCAGTGCTTGCATAGTTATTACAAAACTTAACCCTACTGATAATAATCCTGCATAAAACTTGGCTTTTCCAGCTATGGGCCTAATACCTCTGTATAGTAAGATAAGATACAATAACATAACAGTTATGCCACCTATAAGTCCATATTCCTCCACCAAAATAGCATAGATGAAATCCGAATAAGAGTAAGGTAAGAAATTTCGTTGTGTGCTTTTCCCAGGCCCTTTGCCATAGAGTCCACCCGTTGCGATAGCAATATAAGCTTGTTCTGTTTGGTAAGGTATTTCTTGCTGTTTAAAAGCATGGATACGACTTAATGCTGTTTTTCCTCGTTGGCCTACTAATAACGCTAACCCTGTTATGATGACCGCTGACAATCCAAGTATAGCCAAGTATCTAATAGGTATTCTACCAAAGTACATCAGTAGAATACACGTAAAAAGTAATAATAGTGCGCCTGATAAGTTGGTTAATGCAATCAAACCACAAATAGTACCACACCAGGCTAAAATAGGTATTAGTACTTTATTAATGTCTGCTATGTGGGCTTGGTTTCTTGCTAATATGCTGGCTATACGTACAATCAATGCTAATTGGGCTAAGTCTGATGGTTGAAAAGCCCTATTAATAATAGGAATGGTGAGCCAGCGAGATGCTTCATTAACCTTAATACCATACCGCCAAGTTATGAGCAAAAGAGGTACTGAAATCCAAAGGCTTATTTTGGCAATGCCTGCATAATATCGATAATCAATACGGTGTGTTACCCACATGGCTCCTAAACTGGCTAACATAAGGGAGGTATGTTTTAATAAATAGTATTCTGTGTTCCCTTGCATTTTACGGTATGCTAATGAGCTAGCAGCGCTGTAAACCACTAGAATACTTAAAATGGCTAATAAAAAGGTTATTCCCCATATAACCGAATCTCCTTTAAGGTTATCTTTAATCCATCTATTAACAACCATCATCGACTAATTTATTGAGTTAAGAGTTGTTGGACTGCAAGCCTGAATTGATGTCCTCTATCTTCAAAGTTCTTAAATAAATCAAAGCTAGCACAAGCAGGTGATAATAACACTATATCCTGTGGCTTTGCTAGGGTATATGCTAAGCTTACTGCTTCCTGCATAACCTGTGTTTCATAAATAGGAATATTAAATCCTTTAAAAGCTTTGTAGATAGATGTATTATCTTTTCCTAAACAAATAAGTGCTTTTACAGAATTTTTTACTATTGGTTTAAGCAGATTATAATCATTTCCTTTATCATATCCACCTGCTATCCAGATAATAGGGTTTGTAAAACTTTCCAGAGCTACGGCAGCTGATTCTACATTGGTGGCCTTAGAATCATTATAAAAATTTACTTCTTTAATGTTAGCAATCCATTCCATGCGGTGAGGTAGCCCTTTAAAAGTTCTTAGCCCATCTAAGATAGAAGCGGAAGAGAGGCCTAATAGACTAGCTATCGAGATAGCAGCCATAGTATTATATATATTATGCTTGCCTAGCAGGGGTAAGGTTTGGGTAGGTAGTTGAAAATTGTAGTTGTCTCCTACAAAATAAAGATGATTATTTTCTACATAAGCACCTTGATGGGTCGATTGAGTCAAAGAAATAGGGTAGAGTTGAGGTAAATTGGTAGTTTGTTTAACAAGGTACTCACGTATGTTAGTATCGTCTTGATTAAATATAAAATGCCCTTCTTTATTCATGTTGCGTAATATGTTAAACTTAGTGGCTATATAAGAATCCAAGTGATTGTTATAACGATCTAGGTGATCGGGTGTAATATTGAGTATACACGCTATATGTGCCTTGAAGTTATGTATATGTTCTAGTTGGAAACTGCTAAGTTCTAGTACATAATACTCATGATTGTCTGACCAAACCTTCCTTGCAAAACTTGTTCCTACATTCCCTGCTATGCCCACGTTTAATCCACCTGTTTTTAGTAAATGGTAAGCTAAGTGCGTAGTAGTAGATTTGCCATTTGAACCAGTAATGCCAATAAATAAAGCATTTGTATAGCGGCTGGCAAACTCTATTTCATCTAGTATAGGTATACTTATCTCTTGAAGTGCTTGTATGATGGATGTATGGTTAGGAATGCCAGGGCTTTTAATAACCTCGTCTGTAATTTTTATCTTATCCCATGTATGTTTGCCCTCTTCAAATTCAATCTTGTAATCTAATAGCTGCTGTTTATAACTATTAGCAATTATATTTTTATCTGAGACAAATACTTGGTATCCTTTTGCTTGTGCTAATAGGGCAGCACCTGTTCCACTTTCTCCTGCTCCTAAAACGACTAATTTCTTCATATTACTTTTATCGCTGTAATCTAAATTTATTTATGTAAGTAACGTGTCTTTTTTTGTATATAAATCCCTAGAAATGTTCCTATAATGGTAAAAAGTATAATGATAAATGTAGGAGGGAGTTGATAGCCTTCTAGCTCATATACAGTAGCACTCTTAGGATATAAAAAGGATATAGTTAAGGCAAAACTATTGTTAAAAAAGTGTGCTATAATTGGAAATATTAAATTCTTAGCCCACCAATAAAGATATCCAAATAAAACTCCTAACAAGAATCTAGGTAAAAAACCATATAGCTGCAGATGAATAGCACTAAAGACAAAGGCGCTTGTTAAAATAGCTATATGTATATTTCTTGTGCTTCTAAAAAACAAGTTTTGAAGTATACCCCTAAAAAGTAGCTCCTCGCCAATAGCAGGGATAATAGCTATTATTACAATAGCTATTAGTAGATCGTATATAGATTTAAAAGTGGTAAGTAAGTCAGTAAGCTTTTTTAGTTCCCATTCTTTTTTTTGTGCCCATGCTTCAAAAGCTTTTAAGTAAGCTGGAAACTTTATATGCACATTCCAATAAGTAAATACTGTATTGACCATCATAGCAGCTATTGTTAGCCCAATAGTCAGCATAATAAATTGACTATAGTGTTGTTCTCCTACAAAAAAGCAGCGTATAGATTTCTTTTCAATAGAGAACCAATAGAGTAGGGGCGCTACTATAAAAATAGCACTTGCCATGATAGCTTGAGAAATGAGTAAAAAGCTCCTGTAGTTTACTTTGTATTTACCTAAAAGATAATAGGCACTTTTACTAATAGTGAATAAACTATTTAGGGCTAATTGTCCTGCTAATACACTGATACATATAACACCTATAAGTGCCACCAGGTAATGCCAAATATTATTTTTTTTGTTGGTAGAAGCTAACATGCTATGACTGTGTTATTAATAGATTTTTATAGTACAAGTTTGCTAAGCCTAACTAATCTGCCTATTTTTAATTCTTATTTTGTAAATTTACAAAAATATTGTTGTGCCGCTAATTAATTTTTTACAGGCTCATGGTTAAGATCGGTAATATAGAATTGGGTGAATTTCCTTTGCTATTAGCTCCTATGGAAGATGTGAGTGATCCTCCCTTTAGGGCTGTTTGTAAAGAGAAAGGGGCGGATTTAATGTATACTGAATTTATTTCGGCAGAAGGCCTTATTCGTGAAGCTGATAAGAGCATTAAAAAATTAGATATCTACGATTATGAGCGTCCTATTGGCATTCAAATCTTTGGTGAAAAAATAGAATCAATGCGAGAAGCAGCTGCTATAGCAGAGGCAGCAAATCCAGCACTGATTGATATTAATTATGGCTGCCCTGTTAATAATGTCGCTTGTAGAGGTGCTGGCGCAGGCATTTTATTAGATTTACCGAAGATGCAAGCCATGACCGCTGAGATTGTCAAGCGAGTCTCATTGCCTGTAACTGTCAAAACAAGGTTAGGTTGGGATATTAATTCCATTAAAATTGTGGAAGTAGCTCAACGCTTGCAAGACGCAGGGATACAAGCGCTTACTATTCATGGACGTACTCGCCAGCAAATGTATAAAGGAGAGGCTGACTGGTCTTATATTGCTGATGTGAAAAATCATCCAGCTATACACATTCCTATATTTGGGAATGGTGATATAGATACCCCACAAAAAGCTTTGGCTTATAGGAATGAATATGGTATTGATGGTATTATGATTGGTAGAGCTAGTATAGGCTATCCATGGATATTTCAAGAGATCAAGCATTTCTTTAAAACGGGCAAGCAGCTTGCTCCACCAGATTTACAAGAAAGAGTTGTTACTTTACAAAAGCATTTACAGCATGCCATACAGTGGAAAGGGGAGCGGACCGGTATTTTAGAAATGCGCAGGCACTACACCAACTATTTAAAAGGGTTACCCGAAGTGAAAACATATAGGCAAATGTTGGTAGAAGCAGGAGACGTTGTAACTATAGAATCGATTTTAGCTGAACTGGTAAATAAATTGATGGTTGCATAAAAACAACCCGATAGAATCTTCTTTCTTGCTAACTTTCTAAAAATTTTGAGACTTTCTGTAATTATTCCAAGTTGTATTTATCTTTCTTAAATACGTATTGATTGAAATTGTTGAATACCGGCTGTATTAACTAAACTGTCGGTTGTGACTTATACATATGATTTATATAAGAACGGATAATATCTTTTGGATAATTCAAATCTACATAATAAATTTGCGAAGGTATTTAAGCTACTTGAGAAAAAGTAAATATAAAAGAATAATCGAGAGATTCGTAGCCAAAGTTTCAGTTCAAACAACAATTCAAGTTTTTCTAAAGTTTCAGTTCAAACAACAATTCAAAGTTTTCTAAAGTTTCAGTTCAAACAACAATTCAAGGTTTTCTAAAGTTTCAGTTCAAACAACAATTCAAAGTTTTTTATTAATCATGTTATTATCATCCAATAAAAGTCATAGAATAATTGCATTATTATTATTCATTATTATTCTTCTAGAGAGTTGTAAGCCTATAATTCCAACTATAATAGGATCTACAGAAAATGAAGTGCGTACCCAGAGTTTAGTTTTAGGTGAGGTTGCAAATGAGGAAGAAACGTATAAAAGATCTGAATATAAAGGATCTGAAGAAGACAGTGATGAGGAAGGGTATGGTGATGAATCTGAAGCAGAAGAGAGTGAAGATAGTGGGCAGGAGGAATTTGAAGATGGTAAGATAGTATCGTCTTATACAACACTTGTACATACCTATCAACTTGATCAACAAGGAGAAGCATTTGAATTTCCCTCCGCAATACCTGCTGATCTATATCAATTGAATCAACAAGAAAAAGAAGTCAGCCAAAAGAAAAAAATACCTTCATATAGGTCACCTATTCATATTGATTTTGCCAAGGAAAGATTTGGTAAGGGGGGAGCAATGTCTTCATATATAATACCTATTAAGATAAGAGGGGCACATGAGTCAGACGAGGAAACAGAAAAGGAAGTAGAAGATGGATCACCAGAACCAAATGAAAGAGGACAAGAACAGCTAACAAGTGATCAAGGGAAAAAATATTGTTTATTAAGTACAATTGATCGAGAAACAGCAGCATCTATTTACCAAGCCACGGGCTTAGAAATAGATTTCCAGTTAGGCCAGCAAATACATGAAAATTTTATTTTAGGTAAAGGTAATTTTGGGACAGTACATCTAGCCCAACAAGAAGGTGGTCCTTACGTTGCCATTAAAATAGTTAAAGGGGA
>ERZ778017.3878-NODE-3878-length-10126-cov-3.490915_pt1 | contig 10126 bp, 9 predicted proteins | sample MGYA00375747_ERZ778017 | MGnify/ENA primary metagenome ERZ778017 (study PRJEB29350, sample SAMN05509838) | bioreactor metagenome | biome: bioreactor; material: wastewater | place: South Africa: University of Cape Town | collected 2014-03-17 ... | reverse complement strand
TACGCCGCTTGAGCTGCATGGAAGGGATATCTATGTGCGGGAAGGCTGTTACACCTGCCACTCGCAAATGATCCGGCCCTTCCGCGACGAAGTGGCGCGTTACGGCGAATATTCCAAGGCTGGCGAGTTTGTCTATGATCATCCCTTCCAATGGGGAAGCAAGCGCACGGGGCCCGACCTGGCAAGGGTGGGCGGCAAGTATCCCGACAGCTGGCACTACAATCATATGCTGGATCCGCAGTCCATGTCGCCCGGCTCTATTATGCCTCCTTATCCCTGGCTGCTGGATAATAAGATAGACACCAGCCTTACCCCCAAAATGATACGCGCCATGCAGAAGCTGGGAGTGCCTTATGAAGACGGGTATGACCGGATGGCTAATGAAGACCTGTTAAAGCAGGCCGCCGGAATCAGGGCAAGTCTGAAAAGAGATAAGATTGAAACCGGTGCACAGCAGGAAATCATAGCGCTGGTAGCTTACCTGCAAAGAATTGGAAAAGATATAAAGACCGCTTCAAAAGAATGATCAATCGTTTAATATATATTTTATGAAATTTATTAATTACCTGGAAAAAACAAGCGGGGTCAGCATTTACGGCCTCAGCTCCCTGCTGATATTCGGAATATTCTTTCTGCTGGTGCTTATCTGGGTAATAAAGGCAGATAAGAAAATGCTGGACGAAGTCAGCCGGATACCCCTGAAATAGATTCCCCAAAACTTTCAACTGAAAGATGTATGATGTTACAACGCATTCCCTTCCTGAAGAAAATTACACCGGCCCTGCTGCTAATGATGTCTGCATTGCAGGCGTCAGCCAGGGGCGGTGGACAGCCTCCTGTTGATTCGGCTTTGTCAGACCCGGTTGTTTTTACGCTGGTGCTGATCATTTTTATCCTCTTGCTGGCAATCCTCCTGCTCGCTTTTGTGGTGAGAGGAGCTGCGGATGTTTACAGAGAAAGGATGAGAGAGAAGCTTCCTGAAACCTCCGGCGCCCCTGCCGTGGTTATTGGAACGGCTTTGCTGCTATTGCTGTTGCCCGGAAGCCATCCCCTGATGGCGCAGGAAGCGCCAGCGGCGGCGGTGCTGCCGCCGGCTTCGGTGAGCGCCGGGCTGGAAGGTATATCTTCCGGAACCTTTTACCTGCTGACAAGCATTATTTTTCTGGAGATACTTGTATTATTTGCATTGCTGTATAACCTCCGTATATTGATAAGGGTTGACCGGAAAGAGCCGGCGCCGGCAAAAGCTGGGGTTTCCCGGCCGCGCATTCCCGTATGGAAAGCGGTGTGGGCTAAGCTTAACAGTTTTAAGTCCGCAGAGCAGGAGAGTGATATGGTGCTGGAGCATGACTACGACGGCATCCGGGAGCTGGATAACCGTTTGCCGCCCTGGTGGCTGTATGGATTTTATCTAACCATCATCGTGGCGGTTGTTTATCTCTGGCAGCATCATATTTCCCATTCAGCTCCCGGCAGTGTGGAAGAATATGAAATAGCAGTACAGAAAGCCGAATTGGAAAAGCAGGCTTATCTTAAAAATTCGGCTAATAATATTACGGAGGACAATGTCAGCTTTCTTAGCGGAACACCCGACCTGGAAGCAGGTAAGGCGGTATTCACCAGCATGTGCGCTGCCTGCCACGGACCGGCAGGGCAGGGGATAGTAGGCCCTAATTTAACCGATGATTACTGGTTGCACGGTGGCAGCATCGGGGATATATTTAAGGTGATTAAATACGGCGTGCCGGAAAAAGGAATGCGGAGCTGGCAGGACGATTATTCTCCGAAGCAGCTGGCGCAGATAGCCAGCTATGTGAAATCGCTGCATGGAACCAATCCTCCCAATCCGAAGGAGAAGCAGGGAGATTTGTATACAGAGTAAGAGGCAAAAGCAACAGATATGATAAAAGAACTGACGGAGGCGGAATCTTTCCGGGACAGGCTGGCAACGATGGATGACAAGGGAAAGCGCAAGTGGATCTTTGCAAAGAAGCCGAAGGGGAAATTTTATCGCTGGCGCTCCATCGTGAGCTGGTTCTTTTTTGTGCTGTTTATTGCATTGCCCTTTATCAAATACAAGGGGAGGCCCCTGTTCCTGTTCAATATTCCGGAGGGGAAATTTATAATTTTCGGTAAGATATTCTGGCCGCAGGATTTCTTCATATTCGGACTTACCATGATTACCTTCCTGGTGTTCATTATATTGTTTACGGCAGCTTTCGGGAGGTTGTTTTGCGGCTGGGTTTGTCCGCAGACGATCTTTATGGAAATGCTATTCCGGAAAATTGAGTATTTCATAGAAGGCGATGCCGCCCGTCAGCGGGTGCTGGCCAATTCACCCTGGACCTCCCGTAAGCTGTTTCTTAAAACGTCCAAGCACCTGGTATTCTTTCTGCTTTCCTTTATAACAGCGAATATCTTTCTTTCTTATATAATAGGAGTGGACAAGCTCCTGACAATTGTCACAGAGCCTGTTTCACAGCATGCAGGAGGTTTTGCTTCTATCATAATTTTTTCCGGCGTGTTTTACGGAGTATTTGCCTGGTTCCGCGAGCAGGCCTGCACAGTGGTGTGCCCCTATGGCCGTCTGCAGAGCGTATTGATGGATCGCAACTCCATGGTGGTAGCCTACGATTACAAGCGGGGCGAGCCGAGGCACAAGTTCATGAAGTCGAAGCCGGAAGAAATAGGAGATTGCCTCGATTGTTTTCAATGCGTGCACGTTTGTCCTACCGGCATAGATATCCGCAACGGAACGCAGATGGAATGTGTGGGTTGCACGGCCTGCATAGATGCCTGCAATGATATGATGGAGAAGACGGGGCGGCCGCTGAACCTGATCCGGTATGCTTCTGAGAACGGTATTGAAAAAGGAGAGAAGCTGCGTTACACCCCCCGGATGAAGGGATATACGGCGCTGCTGGTACTGCTTACCGGTCTGTTGATATTCCTGCTGGCTACCCGGAAGGATATAACGGCCACGGTAATCCGCACTCCCGGTATGCTTTACCAGGAAAGAGGTGTTGATTCCATTACTAACCTGTATTCTGTAAAAGTGGTGAATAAAACCCTCCGTAATATACCTCTAAAGCTGAAAGTAGAGGAAAGGGATGGCGGGGTGGAGATCATCGGCCATCCCTCTATTGAAGTAAAAGAAGAGGGGCAGGGCACAGGTATTTTCTTTGTTGTATTAGCCAGGAACAAGCTAACAGCCAGGAAAACCACCTTGCGGCTGGGGCTTTACGAAGGCGACCGGAGGATTGATATAATAAAAACCAGCTTCCTGGCGCCGGTATCGGATTAAACGGCTGAAACCGAAAAACGAAAAACGAAAAACGAAAGCTGAAAGCTGAAAACTGAAAAAGGTATGAATTGGGGAAACAGATTAATCATTGTGTTTATCTTATTCGCGACGCTCATCGGCACGATGGTGTATCGCAGCATGCGGGCAAGTGTAGAGCTTGTCTCAAAAGATTATTACCGGGAGGAGCTGGCCTACCAGCAGGTGATCGAAGGAAAAAATAATACCGCAGCTTTAAGCGCCCGCGTAAAAATTAAGCAAACAGGAAACGGGTTGCTGATAGCATTACCCGAGGAAATGAAGGGCCAACCAATAACCGGAACCGTTTGGTTCTACTGCCCCTCGAATTCAGCAAAAGACAGAAAGCTGCCGCTGGAAGTAGACGATAAGGGCCTCCAACTTATCCCCGCCTCCCTACCCGGCAGCGGCAACTATATTGTAAAGCTGAACTGGCAACAGGGCAATAAACATTACATCCAGGAAGACCCCCTAACAATCCCCCAATAACTCATAATTCATAACTCATAACTCATAACTAACTCACGTGTTAACCCTCCTCCTATCCGCACTCTCCCTCGGCATATTCAGCAGCTTTCACTGCGTGGGTATGTGCGGGCCGCTGGTTGCTGCTTTGCCGGTAAGCCGCCTTTCACCCCTTCGTGGAAGCCTGACGGTTTTATTGTATCATTCCGGGAGGATATTAACGTATATGGCGATAGGCGTTATTTTTGCAAGCCTTGGCCGCGGCATTTACATAGCCGGCTGGCAGCAGGTTTTTTCTATTGTCTTAGGCGCCGGCATGTTGCTGATGGCGGCTTATTCCCTGCTTTTTAGAAACAGGCCGCAGCTGCGTTTTGTAACCGGACTGCACCGGCAGGTAAACCGCCTGATGGCTTATGCAATGAGCAGCGGAAAACATTCCGGCTTTTTCCTGCTGGGCATATTTAACGGCCTGCTTCCCTGCGGCATGGTGTATATCGCCATAGCCGGTGCGCTTACCAGTAGTGAAATATGGCAGGGGGCCGTCTTTATGGGAAGCTTCGGGCTGGGAACTCTGCCGGCGCTGGGACTGCTCTCCCTGTTCAGCTACCGGGTGGGCCTCCCCCTTCGCAACGCCATGAGAAAGCTGATGCCCGCAGTGGTTATTGTTATGGGCGTCCTCCTGATTCTCCGGGGCATGAACCTGGGCATTCCTTTCCTCAGCCCGCTGCTCCCCGCCGCCCCCCGGGAAGCAGTATTGTGCCATTGAGTTATTGAATAGTGATTTTAGGCAGGAAGATAAGCAGGCCGATGATGGCGCTGATAAGAGAAGCCCACAATACAGCCCCTGCGGAGATATCTTTAATTATTTTTACAGACGGATGAAAAGAGGGGTGAACCAGGTCGCAGAGCTTTTCAAGAGCGCTGTTTATCATCTCCAGGCTCAGCACCAGCCCAATGCATAGTAAGATGGCTATCCATTCCTTAATTGAAATGGATAGCATGAAAGAAAGAATAACGGTAACTATTCCGATTGCCAGCTGCACGCGGCCGTTTTTTTCTTTGGAAAAGAAGCTGCCTAAGCCTCTGAATGCATAACCGAACGCCTGCACGACCGAATAATTATCTTTATTGTTTGTGAGCATAAGATCCTTTTAAGTTGTTTTAGTACCATACCAGTTAATCCGTTTGCTGACATACATCACTGCTGCCAGGACAATGAAAAGTCCGATGCTACCTACGAGCAGAGCGGTATCCTCCAACTGAACCAATATGAATATAAAGGTATATAATATGGACAGTACACCGCCAAACAGGCCGGCGGATTTCCAGCTTCCGAAATGCCCAAAGGCATATAAGGTGATAAGCAGTATGGTAGCCAAAGCTGCAATAAGGTAGGCGTAGTTGAACAGGATAAATTCGCTGATGGAGAGCAGCAGCGTATAGAAAATTACCAGCGCCAGTCCTATCAGCACATACTGAATGGGATGCACCGGTTTTTTTTGCATTAGCTCCACTATGAAGAACAAGGCAAAGGTCAATCCTATGAACAGAATAGCGTATTTAATGCTGCGGCTGGTTTTGGCATACTGGTCGGCAGGCTGTAATAAGGTGACTCCAAAAGCAAGACTGCTCAGGTTGAATTTGAAATCTTTGAGAACAGTCCCAAAAGGCAGGTTTGCTTTGTTAAAGGACCAGCTCGCTTTAAACCCCTGGGGGGTGACTTCTCTTTCTGAAGGAAGATTATTCCCGTCAAAGGAAGGGCTTCCCCAGTCGGATTGCAGCGAGAAATGACTGTTGCCTCCCAGCGGAATAAAATGCAGCTGGCCGCTTCCTTTGAACCGGAGATCCATATCGAAGGATATTTCTTTTCCTATATCGGCTGCGCTGATTGCTATATTTGATGAAAAGCCGGAAGGATAAGATCTGTCTGCCGAAGCGATGGCCGGAGGTGCAAACCCGCCCGGCTGCCTGGCCGCTGACAGGTCGCTTACCTGTATATCTTCTTCCGGGAGACCCGGAGAGAGCTCGTATTCGTGTTCCTTAAGCCGGACAGCCAGCTTTTCTTCTATTCCTTTAAAATCGGAAAGGCTGTAACAAACTTCAGCTTTATGCCATTCTACCGCGCCCGGATCGATGTCTGCAGGAACCTGTATTTTAAAATGTCCGCTATTCTTCAAATTAGCCCGGTACAGCAGTATTTTATAGATCGATCGCTGCCGGACCTCGTGATCTATCTTTCCCGTTACCCCGAGGTCTTCGGGCAGTATCCAGAAATGATTGCTGCCTTCCCGGGTTTTCCCGTCCTTATCTTTATAAAAGGTCTTATAAGGCAGATAAAGATAAGGCCCTGCAAGCACCTGCGATCCGGCCCATCTGCTGCTGACCTCGGACGCCACTTCCTGCTGCCGGACTTCCCGCTCCTCTATCAGGTTGGTTATAAATAAAGTGGGAATCATCATGACGAGTATCAGCACTCCTGTAATAATCCCTTTAATCATGATCCGGTTAGAGCTTTCGTGGCTTACGGATCCTCCGGTAAGCGGTGGTTGTTGTGTTGTTTCCATTGTATATGATTGACTGTTTGGTGTATATGAATAAGCTGGGAATTCGTTATGTTTCTCAGGTTAATCATTTTGTTTGGGTTAAGTGACTTGTATTTTATGTTGCCGGATTTGTCCAGTTATAAAGTACTTTGAATTACAAAGTGTTTAGCCAAAAAAAATTACTCCAGGGAGCGTATCATTTTTTCCAGGGCGTCGAGATGCGCCTTAAAGGCCTTTTCTCCTGCCCGGGTAACCGAATAAGTGGTATTGGTCTTGCGCCCGATGAATCCCTTCTTCACTTTCAGATAACCGCTTTCTTCCAGTGTTTTAAGATGGCTTGCCAGGTTTCCGTCGGTTACCTGTATCAGCTCCTTGAGATCATTGAAATTAACTTCCGTGTTTACCAACAGGGCGCTCATAATGCCCAGGCGTATTCGGCTGTCAAAAACTTTATTCAGATGTGCTATCGGATTGTTCATTACTTAAATGCAAATAGGTTGTTCGCCTGTCATACAAAATGCCTCTACCGTTAAGCTTATTATGCTTCCGATTTCCCTTTCCTGTCGTATTTCCACCACATGGCTGTCCCGTAAATGATGTGCAGTAAGCCGAATCCGGCCGCCCAGAGCAGCAATCCCTGTCCCGGCATCCACAGGCCGGCAACCCCCAGGATTACCTCCAGGTAACCGAGGTACCTTATTTCACCGAGCGTGTATTTGCTTCCGTTTATCAATCCCAGCCCGTAAAAGATAAGGCAGACGGGAGCTATAAGAATATACTGCTCCATTTCCATCAGCCGGAGAATCACCAGCCCTCCCGCGATCATCGGAAGCAGCGTATTCCACAGCAGCCGTTGCGCCGAGCTGCCCCATATTGCCATGCCGCTGCGTTTGCTTTTCTGCCAGGTGAACAGGAAAGCGGTAAAGCAGGCAAGCACAAATATGCAGACAGCCAGCTTTATCAGATCGGCCTGCAGCGTGAGCAGCCTTTCGCTGAAAAAAGAGCCTTCCGGCATCTGAGCGGCGCCTCCGCCTGTTGCCTCCCTGAACTGACTGATCTTATAATCAGCCAGCCAGGCTCCTGCCAGCCCAAAAATACCGGCGCTTATGCCGCTCCGGCCGCTCAGACTGATAAAGCGGCTGCTGCGCTCCATCATGCTGCGGATGTCTTTTAATGCTTCCAGGTTTTGTTCTGATGTATTCATGTAAAGCACTTTGAAATACAAAGTAAATGCAATTTTTTATTGTATGCAAATTTTTATACCGGATAATATTTCGCGGGAGCGCATTTCTTAGATCTGCTTCGCCCGGTATTCATTGGGTGCGCAGGAATAATACTTTTTAAACTCGCGGTAAAAATAAGACTGGTTGTTGAACCCGGTTCGGTAGAATATTTCCATAACGGACAACTGGGTGGTAGTGAGCAGATGCGCCGCATGCCTGAGGCGTATGTTTTTAATAAACTCGCCCGGAGTCATCTGCGTAAGGGTTTTTAGCCTCCGGTATAATTGCATCTTACTTAGGTTCAGGCTTTTCTCCAGTTCGGCAGCATTGAACCCGGTATCGTCCAGACGCTCTTCAATGAAAGCGATTACAGAGCTGAGGAATTTTTTGTCGGTATCTATTAATTCGGGTTCTACCTTGTAATCCAGGAGGCTGCCTGCCTGAAAGAGCTCCTGCACCCGCCTGCGGTATTCCAGCAGCTTCCGGACTCTCACTTGCAGGTGCCTGATGTGGAGGGGCTTTGCAATATAAGCGTCGGCGCCTACTTCATAACCCTCGGTCTGGTGCTCTATATTCCCTTTGGCCGATAATATAACAAAAGGTATATGGCAGGTGGAGGGTGCATTTTTTACGGTGTTGCACAATTCCAGTCCGTTCATGTCCGGCATCATAATATCGCTTATGATCAAATGCGGGTGTATGCCCGCTAACAAATCCAGCGCTTCCTTGCCGTTCTCCGCTTCATAAAGTGTGTACTGATCCTGCAGGATATCTTTTAAAAGGTATCTGATGCCGGCTTCATCCTCCACTATAAGAATGCTTTCCTCTTTTTCCTGCTGTAAGCTCCCGATGGTGGCCAACTTGTTGGAAGTGGTGACGGACAGCGGCTCCTGTATTTTATTGGGAGCTGTCATTGCCTGGTACAGATAGGAGGGGCGTATGGAAGCTACCGGCTCCTCCTGTTCTTCCAAGGAAGCTTTGCCCTCCGCCACTACAGGGATCTTCACGTGGAAGCTGATCCGGTTATTGCTGCAGGTTGCCGTGATGGCGCCGTCCATAAGCGATACCAGCTGCCGGGTGAAAGACAGCCCCAGCCCGGCCCCGAATTTTTGTTCGCTGGAGAGATTGGCAACATAAAATTTATCGAATAAGCGTTCCAGTTCGGCAGGACTAACCTGCGCGCCGGTGTTAGCGACTGTTATTTCCAGCATGCCGGCTTCCTCCTGAACAAGCAGGTCTATTTCATCCTGTTTCCCTGAATGCTTCACGGCATTGGAGAGAAGGTTGAACATTACTTTTTCCAGCTTGTCACGATCCACGGCAGCCGTTATGGCCGGCGCTATCCGGAAGCTGAACCGCCGCTGCTGTTGCCGGCACAGAGGTATAAAAAGCTCTGCCAGGCTGTTCAGCAGCCCTGAAATATCCAGCCTCTCAGCCTCGTTCTTCAGGAAACCGGCTTCCGCCTTTCTGAAATCAAGCAGCTGCTGCACGAGCGAAGCCAGCCGGGACGCCTGCTGGTGGATAAGCGATAAGATATAAGGCTTGTTATAAGAAGGCGCCTCGTTGTTTTCTAAGCTCCGCTCAACGGATCCCATGATGAGGGTAAGCGGCGTTTGAAGCTCATGGGTAATATTGGTGAACAGCTCCAGGTGCTGCTGATGAAGCCCTTCCTCTTTTTTTCGCATAATATGCTCTATCTCCAGCTGAGGCTTCATCTCCTGCTTATTTTTCCGGTAGGAATAGATAAGATAGGCGACGGTGGCAAGAATCAGGGCGTACAGGAGCAAAGCGGGCCGGGTAAGCCAGAAGTACTGGTTCACGGTTAGCGTAAATAAAGGTATCTCATGGGTCCACACGCCTTCTCCGTTAGACCATTTCACTTTTAAGGTATAATGACCCGGGCTGATATTGCTGTAAATGATCTTACCCGAGGTCCCGGAGTAAAACCATTTTTTATCGAAGCCGTCCAGGGTATAAGCGTATTCACATTTTTCAGCGTTGAGATAGCTGATGGCTTTTACCTGCAGCTCAAAGAAATCTCCTTTACGGCTGAGGGTGTAGGCGGGCGGCAGATTGTTCTCCGGATGCACAACGGTAAACCGGTTTTCGTTTGGAAGCTTATCGCCCAGCTGAAGGCCCGATATCAGCAGGTTGGGGCTTTGTGTATTGCTGCGGATTTGCTGCGGAAGAAAATAATTGAAGCCGTAGGTGCCTCCGAAAAAAAGATAATCATTCCGGTTTTTCCAAACGGCGCCGTCACAGAATTCATTGCTTTGAAGGCCATCCGCTTCCTGGTAGTTGGAAACCTCAAAGCTGCCGGGTTGTATTCTGGCGAGACCTTTATTGGTGCTTACCCATATCTGCCCGCTGTTATCTTCGGTAATGGCATGAATAGTATTATTGGGTAATCCGTTGGCAGTGGTAAGCCGGTGGAAAGGAGGCCGGCTGTCTGCCAGGTCTGCAGGATCCAGCTGGTTGAGTCCATAGCTGGTGCCTATCCATATCTTATTCCGGGAGTCTTTATAAAGCGAGAGCACATCATTATGCGAAAGACTGGCTTCATAAGTAAAGGACTT
>ERZ778017.3877-NODE-3877-length-10128-cov-4.815149_pt1 | contig 10128 bp, 10 predicted proteins | sample MGYA00375747_ERZ778017 | MGnify/ENA primary metagenome ERZ778017 (study PRJEB29350, sample SAMN05509838) | bioreactor metagenome | biome: bioreactor; material: wastewater | place: South Africa: University of Cape Town | collected 2014-03-17 ... | reverse complement strand
TCCAACCCGCAAGAAAGCAGTTTCAGAAAAGCCAACCAATGCAGACGGTGATATGCACAAAGTGGGGCACGAAGTACGGGATCGATTATCTCAATCGCCTGGCTTCGATGGTGCGCAGAAACACGACGCGGGATACGCGGTTGGTTTGCTTTACCGATGATGCGGAGGGCGCCGATCCCTGGGTGACGATCGCACCGCTCCCCCCCATCAACCTGCCCGAACACCTATCGGCTACGCCGTGGCGCAAGCTGTCGTTGTGGCAATACCCGCTGAATGATCTCGAGGGGGACGTTCTGTTCTTCGACCTAGACGTCGTGATCACCGGATCGATCGACGACTTCTTCGATTACATGCCGGGACGCTACTGCGTCGCGCAGAACTGGACGCAGCTCAATCAGAGAGTTGGCAACACGTCGGTCTACCGTTTTCCTGCCGGAAAAATGGCCTACATCTACGATGATTTCAACGCCAACCCGGAAGCCATCCTTTCGCGCTATCGAATTGAGCAACAATACATTTCAGATGCGACTGACGAACAGATATTTCTTCCGCGGGAATGGTGTCTGAGCTTCAAGCACTCTCTTCTTCCGTCTTGGCCGATGCGCTTCTTCGTACCGCCGCCCCTTCCCGCTGGCACGAAGGTCGTCGCCTTCCACGGCAAGCCGGATCCGCATGAGGCTCGGGACGGCATCTGGCCGGTCAATGCAGCGTGGAAGAAGCTTTACAAGCACGTCCGTCCAACGCCCTGGATCGCCGAACATTGGCGATAACCGACCGGTCCGGGGCTGCAAACAGGCCCGGCGGAGTACGCCTAAAGCACATAGCCGCCGACGAATTAGCGCTATTTTACCCTTTGGCGGCCATTCCGGCCCGGCGGCGCTTGACTCAACGACCCGATTTTTTTCAATGTCCCGCGCGGCGGAGAGTTCTACGACTCATCCCTGTCATAAGCGGAACCACAGAAGGAGTTTACCCCATCCGTAGACCTATGCGACCCGAGCCTCAGAGCCGGGAAAACCAAGGGCCCCGCATCAACGATCAAATCCGGGCCCGGGAAGTCCGTCTCATCGACGAGAATGGACAGAATGTCGGCGTCGTCGCAAAATTTGATGCCCTTGCCCGGGCCGAGGGCGTCGGCCTCGATCTCGTAGAGATCTCGCCGGACGCCGAACCGCCGGTATGCAAGATTCTTGATTTCGGAAAATTCAAATTCCAAGAACAGAAAAAAGCAGCCGAAGCGCGCAAGAACCAGAAAATCGTCGAGTTGAAAGAGATCAAGATGAGGCCCGGCATCGATGATCATGACTATGACGTGAAGCTTCGCGCCATCAGGCGGTTTTTCGAAGAGGGCGACAAGGTCAAGATCACGCTCCGTTTTCGCGGTCGAGAAATGGCCCATTCACAGCTCGGTATGGCCGTTCTGCAGCGCGTGAAAGGTGACACCGAATTGATCGCGAAGGTCGAGAGCGAACCGCGTTTCGAAGGCCGGCAAATGATCATGGTGCTGGCGCCGAAGTGAGGTTAGCGACGGGAACGATGCCCCGCCGCCATTCCTTCGCACACTGATTATGTGATAGAAGATCGTGAGCCTTGCTCGTCCCCCGGGCAGGGCTCTAGCTTTATATTGCGCCGCGACGGCTCGGGAAGCGACGATCATGGATAAAGAAAAGCCGGCACTCGATTTCTCGATCCTGGATGAGATCGGTGCGCCGTACCGTCATCTCGAAGCCGGAGAAAAGATCTTTCTCGAAGACGATGCCGCCGACGCGATGTACATGGTGCGCTCCGGCCGGGTCGACGTCATCACCTATGGCACCGTCCTGGAAAACGTGCGTCCAGGAGGCATCTTCGGCGAAATGGCCTTGATCGACGATGGAGTACGCTCTGCCGCCGCAATAGCCACGGAGCCGACCGAAGTCGTTATCATCGACAAGCCAGCATTCCTCGCCATTATCCGCAACGAACCGCAATTCGCGTTGCGCGTCATGAGCCTGCTGGCGAACCGGCTCCGGCGTACAACCAAGCAGATTTGACGGATGGCGGCACGATCACCGCCATCCGTTGACGTTGGCTTTGGCAACTAGCAGCGGTGCCGGATCATGCACCGGCGGAATCGTGGGCCGCCCCAACCCCAACGACGGCCGCAAATGTGGCGCCAACGCACACAATGCCGGACGTAGCCGACAGGTTGCGCGAGGGATTGGTTCGTTTGAAGCTGTTGTAATGGCGGAAGAGGCGTTGCCTGAGACGGACTGCCGGACGCTGACAGACCGATTGCGACGACGGATGCTGCAAGAAATGGTGCAATACGCATGGGCGTCTCCATACCTTTTATTCGACACGCGAACTGTGCGTGCGCCGGAAATTTCGCAACAAACGTCTGAATGAAATCTGAATAGATAGTCGCGCTATATCCCTCAATAATTTGACCAAAGCTGAATTGAGTTGCGGCTCTAAAGCAACAGCGGTCGATTTGGCGCAGGTGCGAAAGCCCGAAGCATCGTAAATAAGACACAGGAGAATATCGGCGTACGGGGCCGCGCCGCAAACGGTTGGATGATCACACGGCGCAAGCGAGGGCTGGCCGTGGTCCGTACCCCCCGGGTCAGGCCCCGGAACAAGGATTAGATCTGCGAGGGCTGTCGCATGCATTCTAAAGTCGAGCATCTATTACGCTACGTCGGCGCTAATCTTGTTTCGACCGTGGTTGATTACACCGTGCTTCTGACTCTCACGCGGATGTTTGGCATGCCGGTCCTGCAAAGCGCCTTCGCTTATACCGCCGCGATTATCGTGAATTACGGTTTGATGAAGAAATACGTCTTCGTTCGCGACATGTCGCACAAAAGCGAACACCGCTTGTTTATGGAATTTGTCGGCACCGGATTCATCGGTCTCATTCTGACGGCGGCAGTCCTTTGGATGACCGTGCACGTGATGAAGCTGCCGGCGGTCGAAGGCAAAACCGTCGCCGTGCTTCTTTGCTTCGTCGTCCTCTATTTCGTGCGCCGCTACATCGTGTTCAACGAGAACCCCGCCAACTCCTCGCCAGCTTGAAACTTGATCGACTGCACGAACTCACAACATCAGAAGTTGACGTGCTTAATGACGTAACTCCCTGCCGCTGCGATCACGCCGGCGAGCAGGACGTACGGCAAGACCGATACGAGCACCATCAGCAGATCGACGAAGGCTTTGAAAATCTGTTCCGCCGCGTGCCAGAGCTGAAAGAAGCCCCTGTACAGCACGTAGACGATCGCAATGACGACCACCGCGAGAATGGCGATCTTCCACACCGGCAGGGCCTGCCAATCCGATTGAAAAATCGCGAACATCTCGCCGAATGACCACCGCCAGACGAGATCGACGAATTTGAAGATCGCCGTGATGCCCTGCTGGAGCAGATGCACGATTTGATCGATAATTTGTCTCAACGCCCCGTCTCCCCCGCCCCTTGGATGTCAATCATCCCGACACCCGCTTCCCAACGCCCAAGCTTTGTACTTCGTTCAGGCTCGCCGGACGCGATTTTCGTTCCGTCCAAAACAATTTCCGCCCGGATGTTGTGAAAATCGCAACGTGTGGTAGCCCGTTGAGCAAGCTGTTGCGATTTTCGCAACACTTCCGTATAAACCCGATCAGAGCCGCCCGGCGAGGCATGCCGTGGCGGTTCTTATGCTTTTGAAAAACAAGCGGAAACCGCAAAAAGCACCCTTCGCAGGACCGGTCGTAGCGATGCGACCGAGAGCGCGGTCACCACGGTGATCGCACTTCGGTTCGGAAAACGAACCTGGGCACTGAGCGCCTCCAAGCTCGCCTCCGCGCTTCGGACCGAAGGTCCGAGGCCGCAAGGCAGCCCGGCGCAAGCGCCGCCCCCGCGGAGGGCAGGATGCGAAGCGCGTCAGCGCAAGCGTCCGGTGCGGCCCGTGAGCGAAAAAGGACATTAGCAAAATGCCTAAGATGAAGACCAAGAGCGGCGCCAAAAAGCGCTTCAAGATGACCGGCACGGGCAAAGTAGTCGCCGCCCAGGCTGGTAAGCGTCACGGCATGATCAAACGTACAGCGAAATTCATTCAGAAGGCGCGCGGCACGGGTGTGCTGAACGACTCTGACGCGAAGATCGTCAAGAAGTACATGCCCTACAATCGGTGAGACGGTCCGGCGCTCGCAGCTTCCGCAAGAAGCGCAGCGCACGATGATCCATCCCACTTCCACATCTTGAAGCAACGAATTCGAGGAGATCTCTCCCATGGCCCGCGTCAAACGTGGCGTTACCGCCCACGCCAAGCACAAGAAAGTCATCAAGGCCGCGAAAGGCTATTACGGCCGCCGCAAGAATACGATCCGCGTCGCCAAGCAGGCGGTCGAGAAGGCGCAGCAGTACGCCTATCGCGATCGCAAGCGCCGCAAGCGCAATTTCCGCGCTCTCTGGATCCAGCGCATCAACGCGGCAGTACGCGAGCATGGCCTGACCTACGGGCGATTTATCAACGGCCTGACGAACCTCGGCATCGAGGTTGATCGCAAGGTCCTGTCGGACATCGCGATCAACGATCCCGCGGGCTTCAAGGCGCTCGTCGACAAGGCCGCCAAGGCCGCTAGCTCACCCGTCGCCAAAGCCGACCAGGACAACGCCAAGAAGGCGGCTTAATTAGTTCCGACTTGCTCTGTGGCTAATCTCTGTTCTTTCCCCTCCCCAGCGGGGAGGGGTTAGGGGTGGGGAGAAGCCGCACAACCGGCCGCTAGGCACGTCCCTGGCCAAAGTGGAGTTTCGCCGCCAACCAGCCGCTTGGATCTTCACTTCACCCCACCCCAGCCCCTCCCCTGAGGGGAGGGGGAGTGGACTAACATAGCTGGGTTCCGGCTGAAGGAGATTTTCGATGAGCGGTGCCGACGATCTCGTGGTTCTGGAAAAGGACCTCATCGCTGAAATCGATGGCGCGGGTGATCTCACCGCCCTCGATTCCGTCCGCGTCTCGGCTCTTGGCAAGAAGGGCCGCGTATCGGAGCTGATGAGCAAGCTCGGTTCGCTACCGCCCGAAGAACGCAAGACCTTCGGGCAGACGGTCAACGCTCTTAAAGGCAAGATTTCCGACGCCCTCGATGCACGCAAAGCCGCCCTCGAAACAGCGGCGCTCGATGAGCGGCTGAAAACGGAGCGCGCCGACGTGACCTTGCCGGTGCGCCTCGGCCCCGTCGCCGAGGGCCGCATCCACCCCGTCTCTCAAGTCCTCGACGAAGTCGTCGAAATCTTCGCCGACATGGGGTTCTCGGTAGCCGAAGGTCCGGACATCGAGACGGACGAGATGAACTTCGACAAGCTCAACATCCCGCCCGAGCACCCTGCACGACAGGATCACGACACATTCTATTTCGCGCCGAAGCCTGACGGCTCGCGCCTGCTTCTGCGCACCCATACGAGTCCCGTGCAGATCCGCACGATGGTCTCGCAGAAACCGCCGATCCGCATCATCGCGCCAGGCCGCGTCTATCGCTGCGACAGCGATCAAACGCACACGCCGATGTTCCACCAGGTCGAAGGCCTCGTCATCGACGAGTCGACCCATATGGGACACCTGAAATGGGTTCTGCAGGAATTCTGCAAGGCGTTCTTCGAGGTCGACGAAGTGAAGATGCGCTTTCGCGCTTCGCACTTTCCGTTCACCGAGCCGTCGATGGAAGTGGACATCGGCGCCGAGGCGATCGGCAAGCCCGGTCAGTGGCTCGAAATTCTGGGCTGCGGAATGGTGCATCCGAACGTGCTCAGAAACTGCGGGCTCGATCCTGAGAAGTATCAAGGCTTCGCGTTCGGCGTTGGGCTCGATCGCCTGACGATGCTGAAGTACGGCATCCCGGATCTGCGCGCCTTCTTCTCCGGCGACCTGACCTGGCTCAGCCACTACGGCTTCTCGACACTCGACGTCCCGACCCTCGCCGGCGGGCTTTCGTCGTGATGACCCTGTTCGACACACTCTAGCTCCCCTCCCCTCAGGGGAGGGAATAGGGGTGGGGTGAAGAGCTTGGCGCAATGGCAAATCAGATTGCTCGGCAGCTGAGAAAGACCGAAACGAGCGCGGAAAAACGTTTGTGGCAGGAACTTAGAAAACTCAGAACTCAAGGATATCACTTTCGCCGCCAGCACCCGCTCGAAGGCTTCATCGTTGACTTTGCTTGTCTGGCACAACGGCTGATTGTCGAAGTCGATGGCGCACAGCATCAATTGCCCGAGAATACAAAGACCGACGCTACACGGGACGACCAATTGAAATGGCGGGGCTATCACGTGCTCCGTTTCGGAAACGGCGATATTCGCGAAAATCTTGGCGGCGTTATTCTGGAAATCTTGGCTGCCCTAGGGGCGGTGGCAAAAAACGAGTGAAAACGCTATGACCGCCCGTCAGCTTCTCCCCACCCCTTACCCCTCCCCGCTGGGGAGGGGAATCCTGCGTACGAGACCCACGAAATGAAATTCACGTTCTCCTGGCTCAAGGATCATCTCGATACGAATGCGTCGCTCGACGAAATTGAGACGACGCTGTCCGCTATCGGCCTTGAGGTCGAAGGCATCGAAGATCCGGCAAAGTTGCTCGGAGCTTTCCGCATCGCGCGCATCGTCGAAGCCAAGAAGCATCCTAACGCCGATAAGTTGCAGGTCGTCCAGGTCGAGGTCGCGAAGGGCGAACCTTTGATGGAGGTCGTCTGCGGCGCTCCGAACGCGCGCGCGGGAATGCTTTCGGTTTTCGCTCCGCTCGGCACGTACATTCCCGGCTCGAAAATCACGCTCGAAAAGAAGCCCGTCCGCGGCGTCGTCTCGAACGGCATGATGTGCTCGGCCGCCGAGCTCGAATTATCGGAGGAAAGCGACGGTATTCTCGATCTCCCTGCCGAATGGGCGAGCAAAGTTGGCGAACGCTACATCGACGCGGCAGGCCTCAATGATCCCGTCATCGAAGTCAAACTGACGCCGAACCGTCCCGACTGCACCGGCGTCCGCGGCATCGCCCGCGATCTTGCGGCGGCTGGTCTCGGCACGTTGAACGCCGAACCAAAGCTCGGACCGATCAAGGAGGCGTTCGACTGCAAAATTCCGGTAGGCCTCGAATTCACACCGGAAATGGCGCATGCCTGCCCTGTGTTCGCGGCACGGACGATCCGGAATGTTTCGAACGGTCCCTCTCCCGATTGGCTGCAGCAGCGTTTGAAGGCGGTCGGCCTGCGTCCGATCAATGCGCTCGTCGACGTGACGAACTACATTTCGCTCGATCGCGGACGCCCGCTTCACGTCTACGACGCAAATAAGATCCTGGGCGCAATCCGCGCCCGCCTCGGAAAGAACGGCGAGAAATTCCTGGCGCTCGACGGCAAGGAATACACCGTCGACGACACCATGTGCGTCATCGCCGACGACACCGGGCCGCTGGGTCTCGGCGGCGTCATGGGCGGCGAGAGCACCGGCTGCACGCCCGAGACGAAAGCCGTCCTGATCGAGAGCGCCTGGTTCGATCCCGTCAGAACCGCCGCAACCGGCCGCAAGACGGGCCTGATTACCGACGCGCGCTACCGCTTCGAACGCGGAGTCGATCCGGCGTCGGTACTGCCTGGCCTCGACCTCGCAACGGATATGATCCTGAAGCTCTGCGGCGGCGAAGTTTCGAAGGCCAAGGTTGCAGGCAAGGAGCCGATAAAAAATCGCGTCATTCCCTTCGACTTTGCACGCATCGAAAATCTTAGTGGCATCAAGCTTCCCGATGTCGAGATAACGAAAATCCTGGAAGCGCTCGGCTTCACCATCGAAGGCAAGCCGGAGGCCGCGAAGGTTTCGGTTCCGACGTGGCGGCCTGATGTGCACGGCGCAGCTGATCTCGTCGAGGAAGTCGTGCGCATCGCCGGCCTCGACCTGATTCCCGCAACGCCGCTGCCGCGTCTGCACGGCGTGACGCTTGCCGTGCTGACCGAAAAGCAAAAGCGCGCGCGACGGGCACGCCGCTTACTGGCAGCCCGCGGATTTGTCGAGGCGGTGACGTGGAGCTTCATCCCGAAAGATCAGGCCACGCATTTCGGCGGCGGCGCTCCGGCGCTCGATCTCGCCAATCCGATTTCAACGGAAATGTCTTCGATGCGGCCGGGACTTCTTCCAGGTCTGCTGACGGCAGTTACGCGCAACCGCAATCGCGGCGCGTCGGATGTCGCTTTGTTCGAACTCGGCCAAGCCTATCGTGGTGAGAAACCCGAAGATCAATACCTGAGCGCCGCAGCGGTGCGCGCCGGGACTGCCGCGCTCGGCGGCTCTGGGCGTCACTGGACCGGCGGCGCCCAGCCCGTCGGTGTGTTCGACGTCAAAGCCGACGTCTTCGCAGCCCTGGCTGCCCTCGGTCTCGATCCGAACAAGGCGCAGATCACGCGCGATTGCCCGCCGTGGTATCATCCAGGCCGCTCCGGCACGCTGCGTCTTGGACCGAAAACGGTGCTCGCCTATTTCGGCGAGATTCATCCTGCGACGCTGAAGGCCCTCGACGTCGAAGCGCCGGTCGCGGCGTTCGAAATCTTCATCGATGCGCTGCCGCCCGAGAAGAAAAAGTCGCGCGCCAAGGTGGCGCTTGCGGGCTCTGACTTGTTGCCGCTAAAACGCGATCTGGCGTTCGTCGTACCGAAAGACACGGCGGCTGGGGACGTCATCAAGGCTGCGACGGGTGCCGACAAAGCGCTAATCAAAGCCGTTAACGTCTTCGATGTATTTGAGGGCGGCAATCTCGCGAGCGAGGGCAAGAAATCGATCGCTATCGAAGTCACGATTCAGCCCACAAGCGAGACGCTCACAGATCAAGCCATCGACGCGATTACCACAAAAATAATCGCCGATGTTAAGAAGGCAACCGGCGGCGAGCTTCGATCCTAGAGCAGCCGGTTCAACATTGCGCGTATGAGGTGAACATGACGACCGCTGCACCCGCTTCCGACGCAACAAAAAAACTGCACAAGATCGTCATCGTTGGTGGCGGCGCCGGAGGTCTTGAGTTGGCGACGCAGCTCGGCAACAAGCTGGGCAAACGTGGCAAGGCCGATATCACGCTCGTTGATCGCGCGCGCACGCACATCTGGAAGCCGCTGCTGCACGAGATCGCCGCCGGCAGTATGGATACGGGCCGCCACGAGCTGCCATATCAGGCGCAGGGGCATTGGCACGGTTTCCAATACCGTTACGGCGAGATGATCGGCATCGACCGCGCCAACAAACGCGTACACCTCGCCGCAACTTACGATGAGGACGGGCGTGAGGTCACGCCCGATCGCTGGTTTCCTTACGACACGTTAGTCATCGCTGTCGGCAGCGTATCGAATGACTTTGGTACGCCGGGCGTCAAAGAGCATGCGATCATGCTCGATACGCCCGAGCAGGCGGAAAGATTCAATCGCCGCCTGATCAACGCCTGTGTACGTGCCTATGCCCAGAATGGTCCCGTAAGACCTGGGCAATTGCACGTTGCGATCATCGGCGCCGGCGCCACGGGAACGGAGCTTTCCGCAGAGTTGCACCACGCGGCGCGCGGCCTTGTCGCCTTTGGCCTCGACAAGATCGACCCAGAGAAGGATATCAAGATCACGCTGATCGAAGCCGCGCCGCGTATTCTGCCGGCACTTCCCGAACGGCTGTCGATTGCCACGTCGAATATTCTGAAGGACCTCGGCGTCCAGATTCACGTCGGCAGTCCGGTAACGAGCGTAAGCGATAAGGGCGTGACGCTCCAAAACGGCGAATTCATCGCTTCGGAACTGGTTGTGTGGGCCGCAGGCGTGAAAGGCCCTGACGTTTTATCCAAGCTCGACGGGCTTGAGGTCAGCCGCTCCAACACGCTCGTGGTCAAGCCAACGCTGCAGACCACGCGCGACGATAATATCTTTGTTATCGGAGACGCTGCGTATCTCATGCCCGAAGGCGAGACGGCGGCCATTCCTCCCCGGGCTCAGGCCGCGCACCAGGAATCGACGCATCTGGTTCGCCAGCTACAACGCCGTATCCAGGGCGAAACCAAACTGACGCCATTCAAATATCGCGATTTTGGATCGCTCGTTTCGCTCGGCAATTATTCGACCGTCGGCAACCTGATGGGATTCATCTCCGGGTAGTCG
>ERZ778017.3872-NODE-3872-length-10137-cov-4.216425_pt1 | contig 10137 bp, 4 predicted proteins | sample MGYA00375747_ERZ778017 | MGnify/ENA primary metagenome ERZ778017 (study PRJEB29350, sample SAMN05509838) | bioreactor metagenome | biome: bioreactor; material: wastewater | place: South Africa: University of Cape Town | collected 2014-03-17 ... | reverse complement strand
TCGGTCTGTACTTATCTACCCAGAGCATGCTTATTTGATTGTGATGATGATTGTGTTGAATGTTGGGGGGATGAATAACGATTATTTGGGTTTCAAGTACTGGCAGTATTCCCAGTCTAATTTTGACCATAATATGATATTCGGTTTGTTTAGACATACATTCAATTTACATGATAATGGAGTTAATTCAGGCGGTATTGGTGGGGACACTGGAAGGTTCTTGTCCTTGTTGGTGGCCATTTTGGTGACATCCTACGCATACTCGGGGACAGAAATCGTATGTATCGCTGCTTGTGAAGCAAAAAATCCTAGAAAGGCATTACCATCAGCTACGAAACGGGTGTTTTGGAAAATCTTTGTTTTCTACTGTTTGTCAGTGTTTATGGTTTCTTTGAATATTTATGCTGGAGACCCCAGATTGTTGAGGTATTACGATGATAGCGTTTTTACAAATGCTACTTCCGAAACGAATTTTGCTATACATTATGTTGGTGGTGACAATTGTCGTAGCGGTCAAAAGTTGTATGCTGGAATGGGAAGTGGGGCCCAAAGCCCGTGGATTATTGCTTTGCAAAGTGTGAACTTGTGTAGTGCCCTGGCCGTGATCAATGGATTCTTGGTATTTGCAGCCGTTAGTTGTGGGAATGCACAATTATATGTTAGCTCCCGGACAGTTTATTCTCTTGCTTTGCAGAGTAAGGCACCAAAGATATTAACTAGGTGCAATAGGTACGGAATTCCTTACGTTGCAGTCCTTTTCTCGGCATGTTTTGGACTATTTGCATTTATTGGAGTTTCCGAAAGTGCCACAGCAGTATTTGAGAACCTAACCAGTATTATATCGAGTTCAGGGATAATGGTATGGTTTGCAATGAATTTATCCTTCGTGCGATTCTTCTATGGGCTAGGAAAACGGCCAGATATCATCAGTCGAGATGACGAGTTATATCCATACCGCTCGTTATTCCAGCCATATACTGCGTTTGTTGGTCTTATTGGATCAGGAAGCATAATTTTCTGCATGGGCTGGGTTGTATTCCTTCATGGAGAATGGAACAGTTGGTTTTTCTTTTCAAGTTATGGGACAATTATCGGATTCGTAATTTTATACGTAGCGTATAAGGTTATCAAGGGGTCAAGGATCCGAAGTTTGGAGCAGCTCGATTACGATTCGGGTAGGACAGAAATGGATAGAGTATTATGGGAACTGGGTAGAACTTATAATGGGAGAAACATCAAAGATGTTGCCCATAAAATAGCATCGTTTTTGGCATAGACGCCCTACAAAGCAACGCAAATGCGACGAGGTCTTATCGTCGACGCTATAAGTGATTAGAATACGAATACAACTGCCAATGATGGTGTTAAAAAGTGTATTCTTTAAATAGGTTGGTACTATCATGATTGTACCACAAAAAGTTACGATTGCGATGATTTTTAGAGAGTAATATATAAACGACTCGATAAATATGATGCCACCATGTAGAGCTATGAAAAGTTGTATTTCTTGTATTATCAACGTTTACCGCAATTTCGCTATTAATATAAGATTTCAATCTCGTATAGTGCGCGCACAACACGTTACTGTTTCAAAGAAGGGAATTTTATTTCACACCACAAGAAACTAATTCTGAAAGTTTTGCACCATGTGGAAGCCAACTGAGGAGTTTTTACGGGGTGAAATCGTCAAACCGTTTTTACCGCTTGAAAAACATCCTAAATTGGTTAATGAGCACCTCACCAATCTTTATCCTGGAGATGAAATTTATGTTTTTGAAACCAAATATGACAAATGGGGAAGAGGTTATTGTCTTACCAAGCCATTTCCCAACGATTTCACCATCACTTCGGTAAATTTAGACCAATTGCCTGGTGTTAATGTTAAAGTTGTCGTCTTTCCTTTGAAATATGTCAAGATTATCCTGAAGTTACCATTTCCAACTGTTGAAACTGAGGTTGATTCTCCCATTGTCCCTGTTGGTGATAATGTTCCTACAATTCGGGAATCTGAGTTTGCTCGTTCTCAAGCACTTTTGGGCAATGCCGATTTCACTAGCGAATCCAAAGTCAATATCCCCCCATTACCCCAGCACAGGTTAGACGAAGGGGACGATTTTTTGATGGAAATCAAACATTCGTTGGAGTTGTTAACATCGCATATCTTTGCGTTGTACTCTATTGGTGAATTCAAGTTGTTCTACAAACTTTCTTCGATTTACCATGATCTTCATGAAGCAAGAATTAAGTTGCACAACAACTTGTTGACATCTAGTGAAATTCAGGTCACAAAGGAAACTGCCACAATGTTGTTGAACAAAATTCCAAAAGAATTGGCTTCAAGATCAGTTCGGTTGAACGCTTTTAGTTTCGATTTAGATAACCGTTACACTGATACTTCAGGTTACAAGGCAGTTTTGGCTCGTGACGAAAGATCTGGTAATTTATTGTCCAGTTCGAACTCTACACCATCAAAATTGGCATTGAATCAAATGTTGTGTGCGTTGGCACCAAACTTCCCAATCTACGCATATACCGTTAAAAATCGGTTTTCCTTAGAACCTTCTCCAAACAAACATTCAGAACACGAATCACCGTCTCATATTTTGGTTGATTTCAAATCTGTATCGGGGTCATCAGCATATGAACCTCCGGGTTTCGCTGGTATGACTGCGTACCTTTATATCCGTAACAATAGGAAAAGATTGACCGAAGCATTTGCAGTTCATACAAAGTCAGCCGATGATTTAGTTCGAGTTGAAAACATTTCTGCTTCCTTATTTAGAAATATCCCTGTCAGTGAAACGGTTATGTCTCGGACATATTTGGTTGCCGTATTGACTGAAGAGGTGGATGTTAATATCAAATCTGGAAATACACCCGTGATTAAACGAGTTAAAAAGGGTGTTGCTGCTGGGGTTGCTGATATCACTCGTGTATTTTCGAAAAAACAAGGGTCTCTTCAATCTGGGTCAGCTCATCCGTTCACCATCAAATTGTTTGGTTCTTACATGAACAAAAAAGGAAGATCTGATGTTCCCAACAACGGATGGGGTGAGTTAGTTGATAGAATCATTTCTGGTGTTGATTATGGTGTGGCTGTTAATCCTAGAGCTGAAACATTAGTCGTCTCAGTTAAGGAATTTAAACACCAGATCTCTGAGCAATCTACGGATATGGTCAGTACTGGACCAATAGCGGGAATTAAACCAATTTTCTTTGATCCTTTGGCGGAAAATTATGAAAGAATTTACTTATCTTTGGGTAAAATCAGTTTGTTAAACGGTGGAAACGAAGATGATTTATTGACTATTGAAGTGAGTGCACCCAATAATGATATGATTACCTTTGCGAAGGCATCCAATCAGCAACAAATGCCTACTTGGCAGTTTGTTTCAGTTTACCTGAACGAAATTGTTGGGGAAATCATCAAGATTAACGGTGTTTCGTTAAAAAACCCTTCCAAAAATGTGTCTAAGGATGACTACATTGCTTTGTCTCTATACGTTAATGGGGTATTAGCGGGAAGTGGTAAGTTACTTTATAAATCTGGGAACAGGTTGGTTGAGTTCAATAAGAAGGTCTATGCTGTCGACATCAATTCAAATACTCACAATCAACCTATGGCGAGATTAGAATTAAGTACCGAATATATCGGAAAAGTTTACAACTCGGACGCTTCGATTGACAAGATTTTCCAATTTGAAAACTCATTCAAAGGTGGACAAAAAGAAATTGATGATTTATCTACTGCCTTGCTTGAATTTTGCAAACTTGAAATTTCTCAATTGTTAAAATACTTCCCCGAATTACTAAGCTCATTTTACGGAATTATTGAAGCTGCTAGTCAGCAACCGAAATCGGTAACTATTCAGGATTTGGAGAACAACTCATTTCGTGCTATTGTTCACTTGTTGGATATTCTTTTTGGAAAACACAATCAGTATTTATATCTTATTGATAATTTCATCAAAAAGTATTCGGATCTTCCATCTACGGGAATATTTTTGATAACAAAGGTTGCAAATGTCTTTGCAAACGCTGAAAAAGAGTGGGATTCGATGGGTAGATCGTTGTGTCGTGTTGTGTCATTGATCTTAAAGCTCAGTTTGGTCAGCATTGATGATTCAGTGAAAATGAAAGAACTCGATGTTACAATGAATAAATTTTTCAAATCAGGTTCAGTTTTTGTTTCAATCGATAACCCATCTTTCATTAACGATCAAGTTTTGTTTATTGAAACTGTTGATTGTGTTTTGGCTTTCGGAAAAGGATTAGATCAATTAAAAATTTTCAAATACATTGTAAGCTTCATCGACTCTATTGGTACTAAGGGTTTGAATACTGGTGTTGAACCTACAGAAGGTAGACGGAATGCTCCAAAGGTTCACAACATTCTCATAAGCAAAATGTTGTTGATTCACAGACTTTTCGGTCGTACTATTCTTTCAACAGCCGAAACAAGATCAATTTTGATTCCAAAGGCCGTTTCTTGGGCTATGGAAGTCTTGCTTGGAAACATTGATTTGGATGGGTCAAGATTAGCGCTTACTGTTTTGAATTCTGTTTGTTCATTACTTTGGGAAAAAATTCTCGAAAACGAAAATGTTGAAGAAATCAATTTATGTTATTCAGTAAGTAAATTGCTCCCTGTTCTTGGAAGAATCCTTGTGAACCACAACAAGCACGTACGGGTCAATGATTTATATGGCCACAAGAAAAACTTTTCCCAGATTTTCTCAAACGAGTATCCTTTCAACGAGGTGTCAATCGACCCAACCGTCAATGATGAAATTATTGTGGAGGTGTTATGCGAATTGTCAACAGTATTTTGTTTTGTTGCAAAGATTGGTAAGAAAGTTGCTGGGTCTGATGGCTTTACAAAGATTTTAGGGCAGAAGTTCAACGGAGATTTCTTTGGCTCGGAAAAGTACTTGAGTAACAATTTCCATAGTGAGGACATTCTTAGTTTGATCTCTGCGGTGAAAATTATTCGCCATGGTAAATTCTTTCCCGAGGAAAAGTGGCTTTCATTTTATTCAATGTTAGCTGAAGGTTGTTTATCAGCAATTGAACTTATTGAACCGTTGATGATTGCCCAACATATCCCACCGCTTGAGAAGTCGGAATCGTTCGACAAAGTGTTATGGGGAAACTATTTAACAACTTTATTGAGGCTTGCTACATTGGCACCAGTTTCTACTGAACATTTGACTGATGTTCCAAGAAAAGCTTGTCACCAGTTCACTGGAACAATGCGTACTCGGATAGCCTCTTTAATTAAGGAAGCCTGGGAAATTTTATCCAGAGATGCCTCTGAAGATGACAAATCCAGATTTTATTTGAGGAAATTTGGCGGATATCAGATTCACTTCATTCATGGAGAATATAGTATTTTAGGAACATTGATGTTATTTGCGTTGCAAAAGAATCCAGCATGTCAGGCAGTTGCAGTTAAAGTATTATGGTCAATTTTGATTACTGAATATACTATGAAAGGAACCATAATTGATGTTGAAAGAGAATGTCTAGTTGGGTTGAACGTAATCTACTCAAGAAATAATTACAAACCAGCATCTAGTGAGCAGGATAATTTCATTAACAGAATGAAAGCAACTATTAGATTAGATCGTGAGGATGAGGCATTCATTGTCATTTACAAATTCATTGAAACGTTACAAGGTTTCATGTTAGTGTTGAACGATTTGAATAGTGTTCCTGTTGGTCCAGAGTTTGATGATGATAGAACATTCCATATGCTTAATATCAAAGCTTATTTGAAGAATGCGAATAAACCAGAGTTATTCCACTCATTTATCAATTCAATGTTTGAAGACAACCTCGCTAAGCATGACTACATTCAAGCAGCGTTGTCATTAGAATTATTGGGTGCCGTTTATTCGTGGGATCATAATATTATTGTTCCTGCTAGTTCCACACCGAAATTCCCCGAACAAACAGCTTTTGAAAGAAAGGAGGCAATTTTCAAAATTATTGCGTCTAATTATATCAGGGGTAACAGTTTGGAAAGAGCAATCGATACATATAACGAGTTGTTGGATGCCTATAACACACACACTTATGACTTGAAGAGTTTTGCTTATGTTCACAATAAATTGGCTAAATTATACTTGGATTTGGAGTCTTCAGATAAATTAACTCCTTCCTTCTTCAGAGTTGCGTTCATTGGTGCTGGGTTCCCTTCCAATATCAGAGGAAAGGAGCAAATTTACGAAGGGTTACCATTTGAACATATTACTTCAATCCACGAACGGTTGTTGAGATTGTATCCTGGTGCTAGGATTATTTCTGATGATAACGAAGCTCGTAAATTGAAAGAAAAGGTTCAAACAGGAAGATACTTACATGTCAATACGGTGGACCCTGTCAATGAGATTAGTGAAAAGTTATTCAATACTTCGATTGGTGTTAGACAATATGCTAGAAACAAAGATCTAAGATTTTTTACGGTAATGAAGAAAATTCCTGGGTCAACATCTGTATTTGATTTGTGGACAGAAGAAACAACTTTTGAGACATGTTTATCATTCCCTACTTTGATGAACAGAAGTGATATTAAAGAGACTAGAGTAGTCAAATTATCACCATTAGACAACGCCGTTAGGTCGCTTATGAAAAAGAACATTGAGTTGATTCAAATTGAAAGTTTGATCAATGCTGCTGTTAAGGAGAAAGCTGATTACAGTACCCTTTTACATGATTTATCTCGACAATTGTCTGGAACTGTTGACTCTCCTGTTAACGGGGGAGTTGGACAATACCGAGAATTCTTCAACCGAGAAGAGTACAAGGATGAGAAGTACGCAGACCAAATACGTTTGTTGAAAAATGCGTTTGAAGATTTAACAACGATTTTGAACCGTGCGTTGAATTTACATGGTAAATTGATTTCGTCATCAATGACGGGATCACAAGATGCACTTGTGGAGTTGTTCAAAAAGAACTTCAAACAGGAAATCAAAGATTTGAAACTTAACACTGATTATGAACGAGCTCTGGATCAGTTCCTGCTTCAACAAGCATCAACCATGAATGGCAGATATTCTGTCTCGAGAATCCCTACAAATACCAGTGGCGTTACTAATGGTATGACTAGTGGTAAAGGTACTGGTATGAGTAGTGGGGCAAATACTGGTATGAGTAGTTCGTCGTCGCTTGTTGGAAATAACGTGCAACGAACCAGTAGTAGAAATTCGATGATGTCGTCGAATTCTGGGCTTTCTGGACTTTCATCGAGCCAAACCAATGAAAACGAATCCAGTGTAAGCACCATCAAATCGAAACGGTCGGTGCTTCCCTGGAGGTCAAAGCAATAATGAGACTTAGAGGGCAAGAGTTAGAGAAATATTTCATATTAGAACACAGAAACAGTAGAGTTATAAGAAGTAAAGCTATTATTGATGTAGAATTGGGTCGTAGAAACCTATATTCCAGGACATTATGGTGCAAAATGAAGATTGACTGGTGGTGCTGGTGGTAGTTCCCTGGACCATGGTGGTAAGTGCACCACGAGGGGAACAAAATATCCCTTGGCCGGTGGTACCACGGCAGCAAAAAGTTTGCTATATAATTTGCGCGTGTGGGAACCAGAAACATTTTCACCACGGAAATTTCCAATCATCCAACGAATTACTCCATCAAACAAGTCTTGAAACAAAGATCGTCAACATGTTCAAATTATCTTTACGTTCAGTCAGAGCACCAGTTGCCAAGCTTGCTTTTGCCCCAAGAATCGTTGCCCCATCCAGATTCTACGCTGTTGCTCCAATCAGCAGAGAAGAAGTTACCCAAAGGGCATTCGAAGCATTGAAGACTGTCACCGCCATTCAAGAATCCAAGTTGACTTTAGAATCTTCTTTCCAAAAAGATTTAGGTTTGGACTCGTTGGACACCGTTGAAGCCTTGGTTGCTTTAGAAGAAGAATTCGACTTGGAAATTCCTGACAAAATTTCTGACGAAATCAAGACCGTCAAGGAAGCCGTTGATTACATTTACCAAGAAGAACAAAAATTATAAGTTTCGTGAGTTGCTTCTGCGGTTTCACTGCTAAATAGACGCTGTGAATCATTCCCGGCGATAATATGTCGATCTTCTTTACTGTGTATATATATTTAAGTTCATTATCATTAATCTGCGATGTAGCCCCGTAGTAATTCATTATGGGACAACATTATGTACCATATAATTGGCCAGGTACAGATCACCAAAACAAATTCTGTGCGACTGAAATCAATGCTGGGTGGGCAGACGTGGTAGTACTGGATGGAACCAGTGACTCTGACAGCGAAGTTCACCAAGTTACGTGGTGGCATTCCGTCGAGGTAAACTGCTGTAATTGGTGCGATACAGGTATTGTCTATGGCAGGGCCGGAATGGAGGGAACGGGCCACTTCGAGTGTTGGTGCCATTCTGGTGGCTTCGTACATGTGTAGTTTGGCGACGTAGAGAGATGTGTAGGACTACCAGGGTCCCTGGCAGTCTCTGTTTGGTGAGCAATTGGGATCGATTTAGACTTGCGTATGCGTAGAGGTGGTACAGGCCGTGCTAGTGTGGCAGTTACGGTTGGAAACACAAGTTTTGTTTCTGCAGCGAATATGAGTCTTTGGAACAAGTTGGTTGAGATAGATATACAAGAACTGTAGAATACCCAGTGATCCAGTGGTGGTCAATCTGGCCGAGACATCCCTCAAACACCATAGAGCATGGCTGTCTACCCTGATATACACTACCACAGTCTGTAGTTGAACACATCGTCTTGTCCGTCAAGCTCCACAGAGTAACTACTGATACTACCGGCTAGTACTAGGCTTCTCCCATGAATCTACCTCGCGTGTCGCTACCGCATCTTTTAGTATTATGGTTGCTTACGCCTTATTATTTGTAATCCCCATGTAAGCCTGCGATGGCACAAGTTCTCGCTAACTTTCCCTCACTGGCCTACACTGTTCTACGTCACTGTATCTACACTATTTCTCTGCGCCATTGCTATACGCCGTCGCTACCGACAATTTCTCACTGGTGATTGTTTTGGCAGTACTTTTTCCTGGGGCCTACACTAACTTTCTCTTGCAACATTTACCTTTGCAGCCTCATAGTAATTTTGCCAATTCTATTATACATATTCTTTTCACGAACAATTCATGATGACTGAACAAGAGGTATTTTCAAGTACTGACGAGGAGATCGAAGATGTCGAAGACGTACAAGACCATGGCCGTGATGATGGACCATTGCCAGTTGAGTATCCTGGAACAGTATTGCCTGATCTTAATGTCCAAGAGATCGTGGCAGATCAAGACCTCACAAAGAATTTGCCTTCAGATACCGAATATATCGAATTGATTCACTTGAAGATATCTAATCTTGAAGACTTGAACCTTGAACGGTTTCAAAACGCAGAAGCGATTTGTTTGAGACAAAACTTGGTTAGGTCCATTGGTGGGTTGAAAGCATTAAATCCAGACAAGATTGAAGAAATTGACTTTTACGATAACAGAATTAACCATATTTCCAGCACGGTATCGAAGTTTGTTCACTTGAAAAGCTTGGATCTTTCGTTCAATAATATCAAGACTATACAAAATATCGATACTTTGGTGGAATTGGAAAACTTGTACTTTGTACAAAACAAGATTAAGCAAATTCAAAACTTGGAAAACTTGAAGAGTTTGAAGAATTTGGAGTTGGGTGGTAATAAAATCGAGCACATTAGCGACACCTTGGGCCACTTGCCTAACTTGACCCAGTTATGGTTAGGGAAAAATAGAATCCCTCGATTGGAGAACTTGGCCAACTTAACAAACTTGAAGATTTTGTCCATCCAATCGAACAGAATTACGAAAATCGAGGGCTTGGAAGGTTTGGTTAATCTTGAAGAGTTATATCTTAGTCACAATGGTATAGAAAAGATTGAAAATTTAGAAAATAACAAGAAATTGACAGTGTTGGATGTGACATCCAACAAGTTGACTAAGCTAGAAAATTTGAGTCATTTGACAAAGTTGACAGATTTCTGGTGCTCATATAATGGAATTTCCAGTTTTGAAGAAATAGGCAAGGAACTGAGCAAGTTGCCTGAATTGGAAACGGTTTACTTTGAAGGTAATCCTGTTCAATTGC
>ERZ778017.3865-NODE-3865-length-10164-cov-7.771886_pt1 | contig 10164 bp, 9 predicted proteins | sample MGYA00375747_ERZ778017 | MGnify/ENA primary metagenome ERZ778017 (study PRJEB29350, sample SAMN05509838) | bioreactor metagenome | biome: bioreactor; material: wastewater | place: South Africa: University of Cape Town | collected 2014-03-17 ... | reverse complement strand
CCGATCCGGGGCCGGTCGCAAACAGCAGCGGCACAAGGCCGAAGGCCGTGATGCTGGCGGTCATCAGGACGGGGCGCAGGCGGCGCTCGGCGCCGATGCGCACCGTTTCGGCCATGCTCCGCCCATCGGCCCGGAGCTGGCGGAAATAGGTGACCATGACCAGCCCGTTGAGCACCGCGATGCCAAGCAGCGCGATAAAGCCCACCGAGGCGGGGACTGACAGATATTCGCCGCTAGCCCAGAGCGAGACGATCCCGCCCACCATGGCGAAGGGAATGTTGACAAGGATGAGCACGGAGGCGCGCATCGAGCGCAGCGTTGCCAGCAGAACGAAGAAGATCAGCAGCAGCGCAATCGGAATCACGACCGCCAGCCGGGCCGAGGCGCGCTGCTGGTTCTCGAACTGCCCACCCCAGACGATGCTGTAGCCGGCGGGCAGTTTGACCTTCGCGCCGACCTCGGCTTTCGCTTCGTCGACATAGCCGACCAGATCGCGCCCGGAGACGAACGCCTGCACCAGCGCGAAGCGCGACCCGTTCTCATGGTCGAGCTTGACCGGCCCCTCGGTCCGCTCGATCCGCGCCATGTCGCTGACCCGCGCGATAATGCCGGTCGGCGTATGCAATTGCAGATCGGCAAAACGGGCGGGATCGGTGCGCAGCGCCTCGTCGCCGCGGATGACGATCGGCACGCGCTTCTGGCCATCGGCGACGATACCGACATGGGCGCCTTCGACCTGCGCGCGCAGCGCATCCTGTATGCGGTCGACCGGCATCCCGAAGCGCCCGGCGGCGGCGCGGTCGATGTCGAGCTGGAGATAATCGACGCGGTCATTGGCGACGGTCAGCACTTCGGAGGCGCCATCGACGTTCGACAATATCTGCTGCACCTGATCCGCCAGTTCGCCGAGCATCGCCAGATCCGGCCCGAAGATCTTGACGGCAAGATCGCCGCGCGCGCCGGTCAGCATTTCGGAAACGCGCATCTCGATCGGCTGAGTGAAGCTCGGCTCGATGCCGGGCAGGCCCGCCATCGCCTTGCGCATGTCCTCGACGATGAGATCCTTGTCGCCGCGCCATTCGGAGCGCGGCTTCAGACGAACGAAGCTGTCGGTTTCATTGGGGCTCATCGGATCGAGGCCGATTTCGTCCGATCCGACGCGCGCGATCACGTCCTGCACTTCCGGAACGCGCATCAGCGCGCGCTGCGCGGCCATGTCGCCCTTGACCGACTGGTCGAGATCGATGGAGGGCAGCTTGGTGAGCTGGACGATGATCGACCCTTCATCCATCGTCGGCATGAAGGTCTTGCCGACCGCGCCATAAGCGATGCCGGCGATGACAAGCCCCGCCGCCGACAGCCCGTAGACCACCCGCTTGCGCGCGAAGGCGCCGTCGAGAAGCCCCCAATAGCGAGGGCCGAGCTGGCGCATCAGCCACGGCTCGCCATGATGGCCGCTTTTGAGACCGAAGGATGCAAGCACGGGGACCAGGGTGAGCGCGAGCAGCAGCGAACCGGCGAGCGCGAAGACGATGGTAAGCGCAACCGGCGCGAACAATTTGCCTTCAAGCCCCTGCAATGACAGCAGCGGCAGGAAGACCAGCGCAATGATGGCGATCCCGGCCGAGACCGGCACGATGACTTCGCTTGCCGCCTGATAGACGAGGTTGAGGCGCGGGGTTCCCTCCTCGTGCGCCCGGCCGAGCCGTTCGACGATATTTTCCACCACCACGATCGACCCGTCGACCAGCAGGCCGATGGCGATAGCCAGGCCCCCAAGGCTCATGAGATTGGCGGACAGGCCCATACCCTGCATGAAGAGGAAGGTGATGAGCGCCGCCATCGGGAGGGTAGCAGCGACAATCGCCGCCGCCCGCCAGTCACCCAGGAACAGGATGAGCAGCACGACGACAAGCACGGCGGCTTCGAGCAGAGCTTTCTCGACCGTGCCGACGGCGCGCGCGATCAGATCGGACCGATCGTAGAAAACATCGACATGGGTGCCGGCGGGCAATGTGCTTTCGATTTCCGCGAGGCGGGCGCGGACACCATCGACCACCTGCCGCGCATCGGCGCCGCGCAAGGCGATCACCAGTCCTTGAACAGCCTCCGCCTGGCCATTCTTGCTGACCGCGCCATAACGTGTGAGGCTGCCAATGCCGACCGTCGCCAGCTCGCCGAGCCGAACGATGCGGTCGCCGCGGCTGACAATGACCAGTTGCTGAAGATCCTCGACCGACCGGATCGCCCCCACCGCACGCACGATCAGGGCTTCCTCGCCGCTTTTCAGGCGCCCGGCGCCATCGTTGCGATTGCCGCTTTCGATCGCCGCCTGGATATCGGCGATGGAGAGCCCTGCCGCCGCAAGCGCAACGGGATCGGGCCTGACCTCGAAGGTCCGGACAAAGCCGCCCAGCGCGTTCACGTCAGCGACGCCGGGAACGGTGCGCAGCGCCGGACGGATGGTCCAGTCGAGCAGTTCGCGCTTCTCCTGCAGCGAGAGCGGCCCCTCGATCGTGAACATGTAGATGTCCGAAAGCGGTGTGGAGATCGGCGCAAGGCCGCCGCTGATCGACGCGGGCAGATCGGGCATCACATTCGACAGCCGCTCCGCCACCTGCTGGCGCGCCCAATAGATGTCGGTGCCGTCGACAAAATCGATGGTGATGTCGGCGATGGCGTATTTGGCGGTGGAGCGCAGGATTGCCTGATCGGGAATGCCGAGCATTTCCATCTCGATCGGTGTGATGACGCGGCTTTCCACCTCCTCGGGTGTCATGCCCGGAGCCTTCAGTATGACCTTCACCTGCGTCTGGGCGATGTTCGGATAAGCATCGACGGGCAGCGTCATGAAGGCCCAGGTGCCCAGCCCGGCAACGGCCAGCGCCAGCGCGATGACGAGCAGACGCCAGGAGAGCGAGGCGGCGACCAGCGAACGCAACATGGCCCGGACCTATCGCGACAAAGCGAGCGCCTTGAGCGCGCTCGTGCCGGAAATGACCACCTGCTCGCCCGGCCTGACGCCCGAAAGCAGCACGGTCTGTCCCCCAGCGGAACCGCCCATCTTCACGTCGCGGACCGCGTATCCGTCACCAGTGGAAACGAAGACGATAGCCTTGTCCCCGATCATGGCGATCGCCTCGCTGGGCACGCTGACGGCGCCGGCCGGAGCCGGCCCGGACAGCGACAGGCTCGTCGCGCGCCCAGCGATGATGCCCGGCCCGGCGGGAATCTCGGCCTTGAGCATGGCGGAACGGGTGGCGGGGTCTACCGTCGAGCCGACGGCGGTGACGCGCCCGGCGATGCCGGGTTCGATCAATATGCTCATGCCCGGCCGTACCGTACCGACGAGCCGCTCGGGCAACTGGCCGACAGCCTCATAGCGATTGGCGGCGTCGATCACATAAGGCGCGGTAGTTCCGTCCACCGGAGAGCCCGCCTGGATGCCGGCGGTGGTGATGCGCCCGGCGATCGGCGCGGTCAGCGTATAGGTGCCCCTTGTGCCCGAGCCATTGACCATTTTAAGGATGCGCGCCTTTTCGCCAACATCCGCGCCCGCTTCGGCCGCCAGCGCATTGGCTTCATCGGCCCGCGCGCCCGCGATGATACCTTCGCGGGCAAGCTGCGAGAGCCGGGCCGCGTTCGACCGCGCAACGCTCGCCCGCGCATTGGCACGCGTCAGGTCAGCCCCCATCGTCAGCACGTCGCGGCTGGAAATAACCGCAAGCGGCTGGCCCTGCCGGACGGTATCGCCTTCAACCACCAGCGTCCGCATGACCACGCCGGGAAAGGTCGCGGCCACGGCCACGCGCGCATTGGCGGGCGGCTGAATCACCGCCGGAATGACGGCGATGGGGGCTTCGCTCGCGGTGACGGCGGGCGCCAGGCGGATACCAAGCTGAGCGGCCTGCTTGCGATCAACGGGCAGAACGCCCGGCGCCGCTTGCCCGGCTTCGGAAGATGAAGGGGTGGGTTCAGGCACCGTGCCGGACCCGGCAAGCCACCAGATCCCCAGCGCCAGCGCGATGACGGCAAGGCCGGCAAGGACATAGTTCCGCTTCGACATAGGCTTCGCCTAGAGCGCGAAACTGACGAAACCCTGACGGGTCGCAATGCTTGGCGCTTCAGGTGTCGGGGAAATGCAGAGACAATTCCCGCGCGGCAGGATCTGTGGTCAGCCGTGCGCCGTGCGCCGCCATGATCCGGTCGACGATCGCCAGGCCAAGCCCGGCGCCGCTGGTGCTGGCATGGTCCGCCCGGCTGTGCCGACGCACGAGCTCGCGAAGCCGATCGGGTGAGAGGCCCTCGCCGCCATCGCCCACCGCGATCACCGGATCCGGGCCAACCCGTATATTCACCGTGCCCCCCGGTGGCGTCACACGGACAGCATTCTCGATGAGATTCCGCAAGGCGGCGGCGATCGCTTCGCGCCGGCCCCGCGCCACTGGATGCGCGGTGCCTGCATCGAGCGTGATGGCTTTCCCTTCCGCGATGATGTCCGGGGCCAGGAAGCTGACGACATCGCGCGCGATCTCGACAAGGGACACGGATTCCAGCGGGAATTGCGCGGCGGCGGCGGCATCGACCTGGGCGAGCAGCATGAGCTGGTCGACCAGGCGGCGCATCGCGGCAACGTCATGCTTGAGGCGCGCGGCGTCGTCATGATCGAGCCGGTCGAATTCGAGCGACAGCACCGCGAGCGGCGTGCGCAGTTCATGGGCGACATCGGCGGCAAAGGCTTCCTGGCGCATGGCAGCGTCGTCGAGGCGGCCGAGCAGATCATTGACGGCATCCGTGAACGGCAGCGCTTCGGCTGGCAGATGGGACGTGTCTATGCGAAAGCCGCGTTCGTGCCCACGCGCTGCTTCGATCGCGGTTGCGGCTTCCTCAAGGGAGTCAAAAGCCTGTCGGATCACGCGCCGCACGACGAAGGCGACGGGCACCATCAGCACGACCAGTGGAAGCGCGACATGCTCCAGCATCTCGCGCACGGCATTGATCAGCGCATCCTGCGCCGTCAGATCGTCGAATGTCAAACTGTAGAAAAAGACGACCGCTGCAAGCAACAAGATGGTGCCGACAAGGCCGACGAGAGCAAGCCCTCGCGCAAGTTTGCGCGACACGGAGCGCCGATAGGTCACGCCGCGACATCCTTCAGCATATAGCCGACTCCGCGAATGGTGTGGAGCGCGCCGGTGGCGCCAGCCTCGTCCAACTTCCGGCGCAAGCGGGAGACCGCCGCTTCCACGGCATTGGGCGTCACCGGCTCGTTGAAATTGTAGAGCGCGTCCTCGATCGTCTCGCGGCGGACGACCGTGCCCGCCCGCCGCAGCAGCAGTTCCAAGAGGTCGGCCTCCCTGCGGGACAGATCTATGGCGCAGTCTCCGCGGTGCGCCGTGCGCGCCGCCGTGTCGAACCGCAGGCAGCCTGCTTCCAGCACAGGTTGCACGCGCGGGCCGGGGCGGCGGAGCAACGCGCGAATGCGCGCGGCCAGTTCGTCGATCTCGACGGGCTTGACGACATAATCGTCGGCGCCGGCGTCAAGCCCCGTGACCCGGTCCTCCAGCGCGCCACGCGCGGTCTGGATAATCGCGGGCGGCATTTGCCGATACTGGCGGCGGTTCGCCAGCCAAGTGACGCCATCGCCGTCCGGCAAGCCGAGATCGAGCACGATCGCGTCATAGACCGCGCCGCCCAGTGCGCTGTCCGCATCGGACAGGCTGGTGGCGATGTCGCACGAAAAGCCCCGGCGCTGAAGGCCGTCCGCAACCAGCTTCGCCAGCCGGTCGTTATCCTCTATGACAAGAATGCGCATCTATGTCGGCTTTCCTAGCACGATCCCGCCTCAATTCCCGTCCTGCGATCTGATCAGTCCCGCGACGGGATCGAAAGAGGCCGTCTCAATCCCGGTCATTATCCTCGCCTTGAACGGCTGTTCCACCTTCGATTTCATGCCCTTGCTTCGCCTCACCGTGCGATTGCGCACTGAACGCTGCGGAATCGTAGCGCAGGATGCCAAACACCGTCATCCCCATCACCATGGCGGCAAGCAGCACCGCGACGACGGCCGGTCGGCGGGCATCGTGGGCACCAGGGTGCAGAGCGGCGCTCTTGCGGCCGGTGACCATGGCGCGCGCGAGATTTTCGCGGGTGAAGACGGACATCAGTACCACCGCTGCGACATGAACGCCGATGAGTGCGAGCAGGCCATAGGCAATCGCCTCGTGAAGATCCTCGTCGGTCTGCCCCGCGTCGACCTGGATGCCGGTCCACAGCACCGCGCCGGTTACGATAAGCAACGCCAGAACGGCGAGCGCGCCCATCGGATTGTGCCCAATCGTCCGTTGTGGATGACCCGCCGCGAGTTCCCGGATGTGCGACAGGAGGCGGGACGGCCGCACGAAATTGGCGAAGCGCGCATGTTCGCCGCCGATAAACCCCCAGACAAGGCGAAAGGCAAGCAGCATGGCGGCGGTCCACCCTGCGGCCATGTGCCAGTCCGCGATGGGGCTGTCCCCTTCCGAGGACAAAAAGGCAATCGTGATGGCTGCGACCAGCAGCCAGTGGAAAAGCCTGAGCGGGGCATCCCAGACCCTGAAACTGTCGCTGCGGCTCGTTTTTGCCATGAACATCATTTGTCTCCTTGGCCTTTGCCATAAGAGCGATTGCTGACGGCGCGCTGACGAACGCGGGGCAGCGATCACGTCAGACAGCCGCTCCGAACAGGCCGCCCACGCCTGCCGTCAACGCCATCGCTAGAGCGCCCCAGAACGTGACGCGGACGATCGACCGCATGACCGGGGCGCCGCCCGCCTTCGCGCCAAGCGCCCCGAGCAAGACGAGGCACAGAAGCGAAACGGCGACGACGAGCGGTATCAGTTGCTGTCCCGGCGCGGCGGTGACCACCGCCAGCGGCATGATCGCCCCGGCGCTGAACGTCGCGGCGGATGTAAGTGCCGCCTGCAACGGCCGCGCCGTGGATATGTCGGAAATCCCCAGTTCGTCGCGGGCATGCGCCCCAAGCGCATCGTCCGCCATGAGCTGGTCGGCTACCTTGAACGCAAGATCGGGGTCCAGGCCGCGCGCCATATAGATATCCGCCAGTTCCTGCCGTTCGAATCCGGGCTGCGTGGTTAGTTCCGCCGTTTCGCGGGCGAGGTCCGCCTTCTCGGTATCGGCCTGCGAACTGACCGAGACATATTCGCCGGCGGCCATCGACATGGCGCCGGCGACAAGCGCCGCGATGCCGGCAACGAGGATGCCTGATCGATCCGTTCCCGAAGCAGCAACACCGACGATCAGGCTTCCAGTGGAAACGATACCGTCATTGGCGCCAAGGACGGCCGCGCGGAGCCAGCCGATACGCGATACCGCATGTCGTTCGGGATGGATGTGCAAGCGGGTCATGGGTTCTCCAGCCAAGGGTCGGCACAAGACCATGACCGCATTTGCTGACCAGTTCCTGACGCAATGCTGTTTCCGGCGCTAATTGAAATGGAAAGGCAGGACGAAATCGAGCTTTTCCGCATCGAGGCTTTCTGGCGGGCGCGGAAAGGGCGCCGCCAGGCGAACCGTGCGAAGGGCGAGCCGGTCAAGTTGTGTATTGCCGCTGGATTGCGCGAGCGAGAGTCCGCGCAAGGCGCCATCAGGACCGATGGAAAAATTAATCAGCGCCTCGCCTTCAAGATGGAGGCCCGCCGGGCGTCGGGCGGCAATCCATTCCCACAACCGTCGAAGATAGGCCGCACGCGCGGCGCTGAGCGTTGATGACGCAGTCTGCGGCGAAGCAGGTTGGGGAAGCGGCATGTCGACGTTCATGCGGGCAGGCAAAGGCGACGGTGCGACAGGTAGCGTCAAGGCAGCCTGATCGGAGGCGGGCCGATCGGGCGACGCCTGCGGCCCTTGCCCCGCGCGTGTCGCTGGAGTTGTATTGGGGGGCGTCAGCTGATTTGCCGGTCTGGGGGCGGCATTCGGTCGGCGGACAGGCGGTTGTTCGGTTTCGAGCGAAGGCAGCGCCATGACCGTGACCGTGAGGAGTTCCTCCCGCCTTTCGGGGACAAGACGCGGACTGTGACTCCATAGGCTATAGACCGCAAGAACACTCGCATGTAGCACAAGCGACACGAGGAACCCGAAAGCCCTCGTATCGCTCGCCTGGGTCAGCCGATATGCCGGACTAGCGGCCATGCCTCAGAATTTCGAAGTAAGGCCGATGTTGAAGGAGCGGCCTCGACCAGGCACCGGCCGCAAGTCGCCGGTCGCCTTGTAATCGCCGAGCGACATGCCGCCCAGTGGCAGATCATACCCCTTGTCGAACAGGTTCTGAACGTCCAGGCCCAGCCGGTACTTACCCCAAGAATAGCCGGTCCGAAGATTGACGAGCGCATAGTCGTCCGTTCGGGGCTCTTTGCGCGTGGCGTCGACCCGGTTCTTGTCCGCCACGACCGCCAGTTCGACCGCGCTCTCCCAGCCCCCGAGCCTATGCTCCAGCGCAAACGTCGCGTTGAACGGCATCTGATGATAGAGCGACCCGCCGTCGTCCAGATTACGCCCGCGCAGCCAGCTTGCCGTTGCGGTCAGTTTCGCCGTGCCAGCCGATGACGACTGCCATAGCGCAAGCGATCCCGAGACATCGACGCCATATAGCTCGGCTTCGCGGTTGGCGAACCGAAGCTGCACGAACCCCGTCGGCGTGCCCATCATATTGGTGAAATCGGCCAGTTTCACGACATCGATATAATCATGGACGCGCGTGTAATAGGGCGCGATCCTGAGCGTCCAGCCATTGGCGCCGGCGCCTTTCAGACTGACTGCGGCACTTATCGTATCGGCCCTTTCGGGCTTCAGGGCGGGATTGCCGACATAGCCGTTGCCATCACCGAACCAGCCGATCATCCGGCTCGACATCGAACCGCGTCCCCAGCTGTAGCGTTCATAGACGTTGGGTGAGCGGCTCTTGCGCGCATAGCCCAGTTCGAGCGTCGCCTGATCGCTCGGCGCATAGCGGACAAGGGCCGTGGCGCTCCAGTTGCTGTCATCCCGCTTGCGATCCGCGGCGTTGAACGCGGTGGCCGCCATCGCGTCAGCCATATTCATCATCGAGGTGGAATAGGGTTGGACCTCGCCGGTGTTCATCCAGACCTGATCGTTGCGGAGGCCGACCAAGGTGGTCAGTTGCGGCGTCCACTTGGCCTCCCATTCGGCAAAGGTGCCAAGCCGGTCACGCTTCGCACCGTTCACATTGATATAGGTATTCGGCCCCATCATCATGTGGCCCGCGACCGCCGGCCAGTAGTCATTGAGCCATTGGTGGTGGAATTCGCTCCCGAGACGCAGCGTGTCGCGATTGGACAGCATAATGTCGCCCTTGAGCGTATAGCCGGCGCTATGAACCTCGGTGTTCATGGGCATACCGTCGCGCGACATTCCTCTCGACCGCTTGCGCCTGTCGCAGTCCAATGTGCGGCGCGTGAAGGCAGGCGTATCGCTCGATACGCTGGCGGCGGACATCGCCCGCCGCGGATTGCTCCAGAGCCTCAACGTGCGGCCGCTGCTCGATGGCGAAGGGCAGGAAACGGGGCAGTTCGAAATTCCGGCCGGAGGCCGGCGCTTCCGCGCGCTCGAACTGCTGGTGAAGCAGAAAGGCGGCTCCCTTCAAGCGCAACGAGCGCATGATCGACGCCATGCCCGCCGGGCTCATCGTCTTCTCGGGCACCGGCATCCAGGACAATATCGTCGGCAAGGCGCGGGCGTTCGGCATCCCCGTGTGGGATTTCCGCATCCGCGAAGCGCCATGAGGTTTCGATCTGGACCCGACCATGCTTGCCATCGGGCGAGCTTGTGACCACAGAAGGAAGGAACGATGCGTACAGATCTCGATCATCTCCCGGCCAACAAGCAGCGCGAGCTCGACCGCGTGAAGGCGATCATCTTCGAAGAATTCGGGGATGCCGTCGCGCTTTCGACGATGGGCTGGAAGAAGAAGGGCCGGATCGACAAGGTCATCCTCTACGGAAGTTATGCCCGCGGCGGCTGGGTCGACGAGCCGCACACGGCGAAGGGCTATCGCTCGGACTTCGATTTGCTGATCATCGTCAACGACAAGCGCCTGACCGACAAGATCGACTTCTGGTCGAAACTCGAGGACCGCCTGACCCGCGAACT
>ERZ778017.3862-NODE-3862-length-10166-cov-3.513105_pt1 | contig 10166 bp, 9 predicted proteins | sample MGYA00375747_ERZ778017 | MGnify/ENA primary metagenome ERZ778017 (study PRJEB29350, sample SAMN05509838) | bioreactor metagenome | biome: bioreactor; material: wastewater | place: South Africa: University of Cape Town | collected 2014-03-17 ... | reverse complement strand
ACTTTGAAAACATACCCATTCTCCAAAATTAGGGATAAAAATTGAGAATGAGCCCTATTCCTTACCCGCCCTCGTCTACAACATTTTTATGTCAGAAACTTAATAAAGGACAAAAAACTCTTTTATTCTTTTTATCTTTGTTTTAATTTAATTCAATTTAAATAAGAAACTAGAAAACTATCAACGTAATGACAGAGAATCAAATAGCATTAATTAAAGCGACAGTACCAGTCTTGAGAGAAAACGGAGTATTATTAACAAGCTATTTCTACAACCGCATGTTTCAGCACAACCCTGAACTTAAACATGTCTTCAACATGGGAAACCAACAATCAGGGAAACAACAAACGGCCTTGGCTATGGCAGTGCTGGCTTATGCCGAAAATATTGAAAATCCGTCGGTTCTTTTAGGCGTGGTTGACCATATTGGTCACAAACATACCAGTTTGGACATCCGCCCTGAACATTATCAGATCGTCGGAAACCATCTGATCTCTTCCATTAAAGAAGTTCTTGGCGATGCAGCTACGGACGAACTGTTAGAAGCATGGACCCTTGCTTACAGCCAATTGGCAGATATCATGAGCGGTCATGAAAACGCTCTTTACAGAGCAAAAGTAAATAGACCAGGAGGCTGGACCGGTTGGAGGCCATTTGAGGTCAGAGATAAAGTAATGGAATCCCAAGAGATTACCTCATTTTACCTGTATCCAACCGATCAGGGAGATATCGCTGCCCACTTACCTGGTCAATATATCAGTGTTAGGCTGTTCTTACCAGAATTAAACCTGATCCAACCTCGCCAATACAGTATCTCAAGCTCATCAAACGGCAAGTTTTACCGTATTTCTGTTAAAAAAGAAAAAGGCAGTAAACACCCAGACGGCATGATCAGCAATAGATTGCACGACCATATCCAAGTAGGTGATAAGATCGAACTTAGTTCACCATCAGGTAACTTTGTCTTGAACCAAAAGGAAAACAACAACCCACAAGTCTTTATCAGTGGTGGGATCGGTCAGACTCCTCTATTGGCCATGCTTGAGGAATTGATCCTGAACAAGAACAGTACCCAACCTATTGTATGGGTCCATGGATGTAGAAATGAACAGGTCCATGCTTTCAAAGATAGATTACAGGAACTTTCAGCCATCAATCCATCATTGCAGAATCATCTATTCTATGAACAATTGGAAAAAGAAAGCGCTGATGCAACATCTGGTGTTGTCAATCTCGAAGAGATTCAGGATAAGGTATTGCTGAATGGAGCCAACTACTATTTATGTGGCCCTGCAGGCTTTATCCGCAAACATTATGAATTCCTGAAAGATGCGGGCGTTGACACAGAAGCGATCCATTTCGAAGAATTTGGACCAGCTTCCCTGTCTTTAAATTAATAAATCTGTAGCCCAAGAGTTCAGCTCTTGAAAATAGGCACCCGGTTAATCTGGGTGCCTCTATAGAACAAAATCACCATAAAAACTGGAACCATGGAAACTAGACCTTTGAAAAGACATCCAGCATTAAGGCCTCTTAGTAAGGAACATCATTTCTCGCTATTGATTTGTTGGAAGATAAGACGCGGCCTGGAACTAAAAATCGACCCTGACCGTATCGGCAACTTCTTGATCAATGCTTGGCATCAACAGATCTCCCATCATTTCAATATTGAAGAGAAATATGTTTTTCCAATCCTTGGTTCTGAGAACAAACTTGCAAACGAAGCTATTGCTGAACATAGAGCTATAAAAAGACTGATATTGAATGAGCCACATACCGTCAAATCCCTCAACAGAATTGAAGAAAAAATGGAATCCCATATCAGAATGGAAGAAAGACAGCTGTTCCCTCTCATTCAGAGCATAGCTACCGATGAAGAAATGGAATATGTCAGCCTTAAACACGAACATCCAATAAACGAAATGGCTTGGGAAGACGAATTCTGGAATACCAAAGCCTAAAATTCTTCAACAACTACACATCAATACAAAAAGGTCAGGATATCCTGACCTTTTTACTTTATGTCTTCTATCGGACATCAAAACCCATTCTCCAGGTCCTATGTCCATTGTCTGATGTCTATTTAGCTAACCAAATCAACGCATCCGGATAAACTCCCAACACAAAAGTCAGAATTACGGAAAGAACAAATACGATCTGGAAATTAATCGGCATGCTAACGGTCACCTCTTCCTTAGAATCCATGAAGTACATATGAACCACTACCCTTAAGTAGTAATACACACCAACTGCAGCATTGATTGCAGCCAAAACCAACAGTACGGTATGGTAATCATTCATAACATTGGAGAACATCATGAACTTACCGATAAAACCTGCTGTCAACGGAATACCTGCTAATGAAAGCATAGAAATCGTGATACAGAATGCTAACCACGGACTTCTTTTACCTAGACCATTGAAGGATTCAAAACTATCCGATCCAGCTTGGCGTTTCACCAAGATCAATGCTCCAAAAGAAATAATCGAAGCCAACCCGTAAGCTGCTGAATAAGTTAAGATTCCTGAAGTTGAATTTGGACCGATCGACAAGATTGCAAAAAGCATATATCCAGCATGCGAAATACTAGAATAAGCCAGCATACGCTTATAACTGGTCTGCATAAGCGCAGTCACGTTTCCAATAAACAGGGTAATGATCACCACGGTCAATAAAACCGGAGTCCAAAACTCATTCAATGGAACCAAGACGGTACTGAACAATTTTAAGAAGCCAGCAAATGAAGCAATCTTCACCACGGTACTCATAAAGATCGTGATCAATATAGGCGCACCATCATATACATCTGGAGTCCAGAAATGGAATGGAGCAGCACCAACTTTAAAGCACAACCCAACCAACAACAATAAGATACCACCATAGAACATTGGAGAAATACCCGTTGGATTATCAATAATATATTGTTTGATTACAGCCAAATCAAAAGATCCGGTCGATCCGTATAACAGGGTTATACCGAACAACAAGAAACCAGTAGAGAAAGCCCCCATCAAGAAATATTTCAAGGAAGCTTCATTTGATGCCTTATCCGTCCTTCTGATACCAGCCAAGATATACAAGGCCACCGACATAATCTCAAGGCCAATAAACAGCATGGCAAAATTATGGTATGAACAAACTAAAATGGCACCGGTTAAGGAGAATAAGATCAACGAATAGTATTCTGCGATATTATCGGAAATGGACTTAAAGTACTCTTTCGACAATAACAGGATCAGAATGGTCAATGCTATACATAGCATTGAAAAAGAAAGAGAAAAATGATCAAAAATAACCATTCCTCTATATAAAGGCTCAGCCTGGACGTTCCAATAATAGGCCTCAAATCCAAAGGCAACCAACAAGCCTGATATACTAACAGGCAGTAATGCATTTTTAGCTTTGTACAAGCCTAAATACAAAAGCAGAATACCTAACAAAGAAAGCGTAATAATCGCACCCATAATATATCTTTAAACTCGTACTATTTAATTTGTTGTAATAACTGTGAAACTGATGCCTCTGAAAGATGTAATAAACTATTCGGAAGAACACCTATTAAAATAACTAGAATGACAATGATCGATAATAAGACCACCTCATAGCCAGAAATATCCTTTACCTGGGTCTGATTGTCATTGATCTGACCTAACATGGTTTTCTGATACAGACGTAACATATAAACTGCTGCAAAAATCAAGGTCGTACCACCAAGAACAGCATACCAAACGCCACTATCGCCACTACCGAAAATTCCCTTTAACAATAAGAACTCTCCAATGAAACCATTTGTTAGTGGCAATCCGATTGCACCCATGATGATCACCAAGAAAGTCACCGCCAGGATCGGCATTTTAATCGCCAGACCACCTAGCTCAGCAAGATCCCTGGTTCCTGTCCTTCTCTGGATAACATCGATTACAAAGAAAAGACCAACAACAGAAATACCGTGATTGATCATTTGCAGGATTGCTCCTTGCATTCCTTCTTGGGTCAATGAAAAAACACCTGCGGCAATAAGACCCACGTGTGAAATAGAAGAGTAAGCAATCAAGCGTTTAGCATCTTTCATTTTGAAAGCGATGATCGCTCCATAAACGACACCGATGATTCCCATGATCAATGCAATATTGCCATATCGAGAAACCGCTTCAGGTGCTAAAGGCAATAACCAACGCAATAGACCAAACAGACCCATTTTCAACATGATACCCGACAAAAGCATGGTACCTGCTGTAGATGCATGAGTATAGGTATCTGGCTGCCATGAATGGAATGGGAACAAAGGAATCTTAATTGCAAAAGCAATAAAGAACGCCCAGAATACCCAACGTTGAGCAGCATCTGTCAGATCCAATTGAGTCAAGGTTGCCCATGACATATCCTTTCCGCCTGTTTGTTGATATAGATAGATAATCGCAATCAACATCAACAAGCTCCCGAAGAAGGTATATACGAAAAATTTCAAGTTTATTTTGATACGGTTTCCATCTCCCCACAATGCACAGATAAAGTAAATTGGGATCAAAGCTGCTTCCCAACCTACATAAAATGAAAAAGCATCCAATGAGATAAATACCAATACCAATCCAGCCTGCATAAAGGAAACTAAACCATAGAATCCTCCCTTTTGCTCATGGCCAAAACTTGCCAAGATGATTAAAGGGATCAAGCCATTTGTTAAGATCAACATAGGAAGGCTAATACCATCCAAGCCTATCTGGAATTGAATCCCCAAGCTCGATATCCAGTTCCAAGATTGTGCAAACTGAATACTTGCATCAGGCACAAACGTACAGATGAAAGGAATTGTTAAGCCTAATTGAATAAGTGACAAGACCAATGCAGCCCATTTAGCAGAGCTGTTCTTGATAAAGGCTAAAATAATAGCACTTATTACAGGTAAAATTAGCAGTATAAAAAGGTTGTCCATTGATTCCTAAATTCTGATCTAGATTGTAAATAATCCATAAAGCATGAAAGCAATAACTCCGATCACCATCATAAATATATAAAACCCAACATTCCCACTCTGGATCTGTCGAATGCCTTTCCCCGAAGAAACAAACAATTCGCCAATTCCATTCACCAAACCATCGATACCGGTCTTATCAACAACAGTATGCAAGAATTTGGACAGTCCATTCAATGGACGAACAAATAAGGTGTCATACAATTGATCGATGTACATTTTATGGTAAGATAGGTTATATAGTCCGCCTTCTTCGGCTGAACCATCGGCTTGAGGAATATCTGATTTTTTAATGTACTTATTGTAAGCAACAAAAGCCATAATGATGGCACCTAATGCAGATGCACCCATTAAGATAAACTCTGTACTATGCGATAAGTGGAACGGCTCTACAACCTGGTTGGTTTGGGTAAATACCGGACTTAGGAAATTAGCCAACCATGCGCCTCCGAATAATGCCTCAGGAATATTGATTAGTCCACCCAATACCGACAGAATAGCCAATACGATCAATGGAATAGTCATTGAGCTAGGTGATTCATGCAAATGATGTTTCTGGTTCTCCGTTCCGCGGAATTCGCCAAAGAAGGTCAGATACAACAATCTGAACATATAGAACGCCGTACATAAGGCTCCAATAAAACCTAATGCCCAAAATATCGGACTGGCAACAAAAGCGTGTGCCAATATCTCATCTTTTGAAAAGAAACCCGACAATGGCGGAATCCCGGAAATAGCTATCGTTCCGATCAACATCGTTGCATACGTGATAGGCAAGTATTTTTTCAGGCCTCCCATTTTTCGCATATCCTGCTCCTCGCTCATCGCGTGGATTACGGAACCCGCACCCAAGAACAATAAGGCCTTGAAAAATGCATGGGTCAACACATGGAAAAACGCTCCGGTAAAGGCTCCAACACCTAAACCTAAAAACATATATCCCAGTTGAGAAACCGTGGAATAGGCTAAAACCTTCTTGATATCATTTTGGGTAATGGCAATAAATGCTGCCACTAAAGCCGTTGCCACACCGATGATCGCAATGATATCCATGGTCACAGGAGATAATGTGAACATGATGTTTGAACGGGCGATCATATAGATACCTGCAGTTACCATCGTCGCTGCGTGGATCAAGGCCGAAACTGGCGTCGGGCCTGCCATCGCATCTGGCAACCAAGTAAACAATGGAATCTGGGCCGATTTACCTGTTGCAGCAACAAATAACAATAAGGTAATGATCAATAAAGACGTATCGCCCATTGCCAATTGTCCGGCAGCAGGAAATACCTGTTGAAATTCTAAAGAACCAAAATTGGCTAAGATAAAGAACATGGCGATCAAGAACCCTAAATCACCGATACGGTTCATGACAAAAGCTTTTTTCGCAGCCTTCGCATAATTGCTGTTCTTGAACCAGAAGCCGATCAATAGATAAGAACATAAACCTACGCCTTCCCAACCGATGAACATCACCAAATAGTTGGATCCTAATACCAAAAGCAACATAAAGAAGATAAACAGGTTCAAATACGAGAAGTATTTACCAAAACCTTCATCATTTGCCATATAACCAACAGAGTACAGATGGATCAAAAATCCTACTCCGGTAATGATCAATAACATGATTGAACTCAATGGATCAACCAAAAAACTAATGTTGAAACTAAAACTTCCTACTGTAAACCAGTTGAATACTTCTTGGAAAATAACACCATCACCCCCAGCTTGCCTTGCGTCATAAACTTCCTTGAATAAACCACAGCTTAGTAAAAATGAAATGAGGATTGTTCCGCATCCAATTATTGAAATCAATGGTCTTGGCGTGCTTTTTCTCAGCAGTCCAATCATCAGAAATCCTAATAAAGGAAGTAAGGGGAGCATCCAAATGAATTCTTTCATATACAATTCTCTCTAAAATTCTTATCTATTTTTACCACCTCAGTTTATTCAGGGAATCAATATCCACTGATTTGGTATTCCTATAAACCATAATAATTATCGCTAGTCCGACCGCAACCTCTGCCGCAGCCAAAGCCATAATAAAAAACACAAAAACCTGTCCGCTTGGGTCCCCACGGTATGCCGAGAACGCAGCCAACAATAAATTCACCGAATTAAGCATCAGCTCGATCGACATCATGATAATAATGACATTTCGGCGAATCAATACCCCAATAACACCGATCACGAAGATGATGCTACAGAATATCAAATAATGATTCAGGGGAATACCCTGCATATTTTCAATTAAACTACCCATTTTGTTTCGCTCGTGTTTCTTTCTTTGCCAATAAGACTGCTCCGACCATGGCTGTTAACAATAATATAGAGGACAGTTCAAAGGGCAACAAAAAGTCCTTGAACAATACTTTACCCAAGTTCTTTACCAGACCTATATCCTCATGGCTCTTTACAAACTCATTATTGGTTTCCAGCACCCTAAATGCACCTAGGAACACTGCCAATAGGCACATCCCAGCTATTGCTCCCATAAATTTTACGAGATGGGATTTCATAGGCTCGGAATCTTTGTTCAGGTTCAACAACATCAGGACAAACAGGAATAAGACCATGATCGCCCCCATGTAAACAATAAAATTAACTACGGCCAAAAACTGCGCATTCAATAGAATGTAATGCACGGTAAAGGTGAAAAACGTAATAACTAAGTAGAGTACACTATGTACAGGATTCTTCGTGAAGATGGTCATCAACGCAAAGAATATCGATAGAAACGCTACAAAATAAAATATGGTCATAGGTTATGCTTGCTGATTTTGAGATAATTTGGTGATATCAAACTTTGGTTCCAACAATTTGTCTTTACCGTAAATGAAATCCTTGCGTAAATAATCTGCAGTAACATGTTTCCCGTCTAGATAGATCGCCTCTTTCGGACATGCTTCTTCACATAGTCCACAAAAGATACAACGCAACATGTTGATTTCATAAACAACTGCATATTTCTCTTCCCTGTACAGGTTCTCCTCCCCTTTCTTGCGCTCTCCAGCAGTCATCGTAATGGCTTCTGCAGGACAAGACAAGGCACATAGGCCACAAGCTGTACAACGCTCCCTTCCCTGTTCATCACGCTTCAAGGAATGTTGTCCCCTAAAGTTCTTTGAATAAGGCCTGATTTCCTCCGGATACTTGATCGTAGGGATCTTCTTGAAGAAGTGTCTTATGGTAATCGATAAACCTTTGGCGATAGCAGGCAAATAAATGCGCTCCCAAAAGTTCATCGGCTTCTGTTCTAATACTTTTTTTCTATTTGATAACGACTGCATATCTCTCCCGATTAAAAGTAAGTATCTTTAACAATAGTAATGATTCCTGTCAAAACGATATTGGCAATGGCCAATGGAATCAACATTTTCCATCCTAAATTCATCAACTGGTCATATCTGAAACGCGGCAAGGTCCATCTTACCCACATAAAGAAGAAGATAAAACCAAATATCTTCGCAAAGAAAACCAATACTCCAATGATGGTAATCCAGTTTTCTGAAAGACCTAGATCATACATAAAAGGAAAATTATAGCCCCCGAAATACAAGGCTGCCATCAATGAAGAGGACACGAACATATTGATGTACTCAGAGAACATATAAAGACCCAATTTCATGGATGAATATTCCGTATGGTATCCCCCAACCAATTCAGTCTCACATTCTGGCAAGTCAAATGGTACACGGTTACATTCCGCAAATGCACAGGTCATAAAGATCAGGAATCCAAGAGGCTGAACCCAGATATTCCAGTTTACAAATCCTGATTGTTGTGCTACGATTTCACCAATGGATAGCGTTCCGGTCACCATTAATAAAGCGATCAAGGAAAGTCCCATGGCAATCTCATAACTGATACTTTGTGAAGCCGCACGAATCGCTCCCATTAACGAGAACTTGTTGTTCGATGCCCATCCACCAAGCATGATCCCATAAACACCAAGAGCAATAACCCCAAAGATGTAAAGCACTCCAATATTCACATCGGCAACCTGTAAGCTGATCGCTTTGTCACCAATGGTCAAGGTTTGCCCCCAAGGAATTACCGCCGAACTGATACAGGCTGTAATAATAGCTATGGTAGGCCCTAAAATAAATAAGGTTTTATGTGCTCCTGCAGGAATGATTTCTTCTTTGAAAAAGAATTTACCACCATCACATAGAGGCTGTAAGATACCAAATGCTCCAGCTCTATCCGGACCGTGGCGATCCTGCATAAAACCCGCAATCTTACGCTCAGCTAACGTGGAATACATGGCAATGACCAAGGTAACCACGAATATGATGACAACTAAGATTAATTTCTCTAAAATAAAGGCCGTTTCCATCTTCCCTATTTTCTATTTTAATTTTTCAGATCTTGCTAACTGCTCCACATTGGCTTCCTGCAATACAGGATTGTCCTTGATGACACTTGGAGGATCAAATTGATGGTAGTGGTTGGAAGCAATAACCGATTGATCGCTGATCTTGGTCGGCTCCTCTAAAATCCACTCATCCGTACGTTTGGTCTCAAACCTACAGGTATCACAGATAAACTCATCAACCTCATTATACTCATCCTTTCTTCCTGTCACTCGGATCACATCGGGTCCTTTGTACCACAATGTAACCTTGCCAGAACATTTTGGACAATCGCGGTGCGCATCCACCGGCTTGGTAAACCAAACCCTGTTCTTAAACCTGAATGTCTTGTCTGTCAATGCTCCAACTGGACATACATCGATCACATTCCCAATGAAATCATGATCTAAGGCCTCGTGGATATAGGTTGAAATTTCCGCATGGTCTCCACGGAACAAAATCCCATGTTCCCTTTTATTTGTCAATTGATTCGCAACATATACACAGCGATAGCATAAAATGCATCGGTTCATGTGCAGCTGGATCTTTTCACCAATATCAATTCGCTCAAATGTCCTGCGCTCAAATTCATACCTGGTCTTCTCAGCACCGTGCTCATAGCTCAAGTCCTGAAGCTTACACTCGCCTGCCTGGTCACAGACCGGGCAATCTAACGGGTGGTTGATCAATAACATCTCCACGACCGCCTTTCTTGCGCCCACGACATCTGGAGATGTAATATTCAGCACCTCCATTCCGTCCATGACCGTTGTACGGCATGATGCAACCAGCTTAGGCATTGGTCTTGGATCCTTTTCTGATCCTTTGCTTACTTTCA
>ERZ778017.3859-NODE-3859-length-10173-cov-5.757165_pt1 | contig 10173 bp, 7 predicted proteins | sample MGYA00375747_ERZ778017 | MGnify/ENA primary metagenome ERZ778017 (study PRJEB29350, sample SAMN05509838) | bioreactor metagenome | biome: bioreactor; material: wastewater | place: South Africa: University of Cape Town | collected 2014-03-17 ... | reverse complement strand
AGGCCTACCAGGCGCGTTTCAACGACTATCCGCGGCTGGGCTCGATCGTCGGCTACAGCGCGATCAAGTCGCTGGCCGCCGGCATCGCGAAAGCCGGCTCCACCGACACCGAGAAGCTGATCGCCGCCTTCGAGGGCCTGTCGGTCGACACGCCGTTCGGCAGGATCCTCTATCGCCCGCTCGATCACCAGTCGACGATGGGCGCCTACGTCGGACGCACGAAGAACGACGGCGGCAAGGGCGTGATGGTCGACTACCGCTACCTCGACGGCGCGAAGTTCATGCCGCCGGACGACGTGGTCCGCAAGCTGCGCGCGGCGAGCTAGAACGCCTCTTCGCGCCGGGGTCGTTCATGAGCTTCTCGAGCTTCGTCGCCCAGCTCCTCAACGGACTGGCAGGCGCTTCTTCGCTGTTCCTGGTGGCGGCGGGGCTCTCGCTGATCTTCGGCGTGACGCGCATCGTCAACTTCGCGCACGGCTCGTTCTACATGGTCGGGATCTACGTGGCGTACACGCTCGTGGATCGGCTCGGCAGCGGCGTGGGCTTCTGGCCCGCGCTGCTGCTGGCGGCCGTCGCGGTCGGGATCCTCGGCGCGCTGGTCGAGCTGGTGGTGCTGCGGCGCATCTACCACGCGCCCGAGCTGTTCCAGCTGCTGGCGACCTTCGCGCTGGTACTCGTCATCAAGGACGCGGTGCTGTGGCTGTGGGGGCCGGCCGAGCTGCTCGGGCCACGCGCGCCCGGCCTGTCGGGGTCGGTGCCGATCCTCGGCCGCGCCTTCCCCACGTACGACCTGTTCCTGATCGTCATCGGCCCGGTCGTGCTGGGCCTGCTGTGGCTCGTTCTCACGCGCACGCGCTGGGGAACGCTGGTGCGCGCGGCCACGCAGGATCGCGACATGGTCGGCGCGCTCGGCGTGAACCAGGCGTGGCTGTTCACCGCGGTGTTCGCGCTCGGCGCATTCCTCGCCGGCCTGGGCGGCGCATTGCAGCTGCCGCGCGAGCCCGCCAACCTCGAGATGGACCTGCACACCATCGGCGCGGCCTTCGTCGTCGTCGTCGTCGGCGGCATGGGGTCGATTCCCGGTGCCTACGTCGCCGCGCTGCTGATCGCCGAGCTCAAGGCGCTGTGCATCTGGCTCGGGCTGGTCGACGTGCTGGGCTTCAGCATCTCGTTCTCGCGCCTGACGCTGGTGGTCGAGTTCCTGGTGATGGCCGTGGTGCTCGTCGTGCGCCCCTGGGGGCTGATGGGGCGCCCGCAGGCGCCGAGCCGCAACGCGGCGGCGGTCGAGCAGCCTCTGCGCAGGCCCGACACGATCTTCAAGGCCGGCGCCGCGGCGCTGCTGCTCGCGCTGGCCGCGCTGCCGGCGCTCAGTGCGCAGGCGCCCTACACGCTCGTGCTCGCCATCGACCTGCTGATCGCCGCGCTGTTCGCGAGCAGCCTGCACTTCATCATGGGCCCGGCCGGCATGCACTCGTTCGGCCATGCCGCGTATTTCGGGCTCGGCGCCTACGCGGCGGCGCTGCTGGTGCGCGCGCTCGCGCTGCCGATGGAAGCCGCGCTCGTCGTCGCACCGCTGGCCGCGGCGCTCGGCGCCTTCGTGTACGGCTGGTTCTGCGTGCGTCTGTCGGGCGTGTACCTGGCGATGCTCACGCTGGCCTTCGCGCAGATCACCTGGGCGATCGTCTACCAGTGGGACAGCCTCACCGGAGGCAGCAACGGCCTGACCGGCGTCTGGCCGCCGGCCTGGCTGGCCGATCGCAGCGCGTACTACTACCTCACCTTCGCGCTCGCGGCCGCCGGCGTGCTGCTGCTGTGGCGCTTCCTCTACGCGCCCTTCGGCTATGCGATGCGCGCCACGCGCGATTCGCCGCTGCGCGCCGACGCGATCGGCATCGACGTGCGGCGCGTGCAGTGGGTCGCCTTCGTCGTCGCCGGCCTGTTCGCCGGCGTCGCGGGCGCCCTCTATGCGTTCTCCAAGGGGAGCATCTCGCCCGAGGGCCTCTACGTGACGAAGTCGGTCGACGGCCTGGTGATGGTGCTGCTCGGCGGGCTGAACACGCTGTCGGGCGGGGCGGTCGGCGCCGTCACCTTCACCTGGCTGCACGACGCGGTCGCCCGCAACACCGAGTACTGGCGCGCGATGCTGGGCGCGATCATCCTGGTCCTCGTCATGCTGTTCCCGCAGGGAATCGCCGGCTTCGTACGACAGATCGTCTACGGGCGCCGGGAAGCGAAAGGAGAGCCGCGATGAGCCTGCTGACGGTATCCGGCCTCGGCAAGTCCTTCGGCGGCATCCGCGCGGTCGACGGCATCGATTTCGAGCTGAAGGCCGGAGAGCTGCTCGCGCTGATCGGACCGAACGGCGCGGGCAAGTCGACGACCTTCAACATGGTGAACGGCCAGCTGCGCGCCGACCGCGGCTCGATCCGCCTCGACGGCGTCGAGCTCGTCGGCCTGAAGCCCCGACAGATCTGGCGCCTCGGCGTGGGACGCACGTTCCAGATCGCGGCGACCTTCGCCTCGCTCACCGTCGTCGAGAACGTGCAGATGGCGCTGATCTCGGCCGATCGCAGGCTGTACTCGTTCTGGCGGCCGGCGCGCGAGCACAGGCGCGACGAGGCGATCGAGCTGCTGAAGAAAGTCGGCATGGCGGCGCAGGCCGACCGGCCGTGCAGCGTGCTCGCCTACGGCGACGTCAAGCGGGTCGAGCTGGCGATCGCGATGGCCAACGCGCCGAAGCTGCTGCTGATGGACGAGCCGACCGCCGGGATGGCCCCGGCCGAGCGCAACGACCTGATGGCGCTCACCAGGGATCTGGTCGTCGAACGCAACATGGGCGTGCTCTTCACCGAGCACAGCATGGACGTCGTGTTCGCCTACGCCGACCGCATGGTCGTGCTGGCGCGCGGGCGGCTGATCGCCCAGGGCGCTCCGGCCGAGATCCGCGACGATCCGAAGGTGCAGGAAGTGTATTTCGGCAGCGGCAAGACCTTCGAGAAGAAGGCGGTCGCGGCGGAGGCGGTGCCGTGAGCGCGCACGACGCAGCGGCAACGCCGGCGAACGTCCTGCTCGACGTGCGCGCGCTGTCGGCCTGGTACGGCGCGGCGCGCATCCTCTTCGACGTCGACCTGCAGGTGCGCCGCGGAGAGGTCGTCGCGCTGATGGGTCGCAACGGCGCCGGCAAGTCGACGACGCTGAGCGCCATCATGGGCATGCTCGACAGGCGCAAGGGCGCGCTCGTCTTCATGGATCGCGACATCTCGCGCAGCGAGCCGCACGAGGTGGCCTCGCACGGGCTGGGCTTCGTCCCCGAGGATCGGCGGATCTTCACCGACCTCACCGTGCTCGAGAACCTCGAGGTCGGCCGGCAGGCGCCGCGCCGCTGGCCCGACGGCAGCGAAGCGCCGCACTGGACGCCCGAGCGGCTGTTCGCCCTCTTTCCCAACCTGGGCGAGATGCCCGACCGCCCCGGCGGACGCATGAGCGGCGGCGAGCAGCAGATGCTCACCGTCGCGCGCACGCTGATGGGGAACCCCTTCGTCGTGCTGCTCGACGAGCCGTCGGAAGGCGTCGCGCCGGTGATCGTCGAGCAGATGGCGCAGATGATCGTCGAGCTGAAGGCGCGCGGCGTGAGCATCCTGCTCTCGGAACAGAACATGCACTTCGCCGAGCTCGTCTCCGATCGCGCCTACGTGCTCGAGAAGGGACAGATCCGCTTCGCCGGCTCGATGCGCGAGCTGGCGGACAACGAAGAGGTACGCCGCGCGTACCTCAGCGTCTGATACGACTCCACATCGACGACTCCACATCGACGACATCCCATCGACGACTCCCCATTGCGACCGGAGAGCCTCATGCCCGTCACCGCCGCCGACTACCGATTCACCGAGCAGATCGGATTCCTGCTGCGCCGCGCCTACCAGCGCCACACGGCGATCTTCAGGGAGATCGTTCCCGACTCGCAGCTCACGGCGGCGCAGTTCGTCGTGCTGTGCACGCTGCGCGACCTGCCGGGCTGCCAGGTGCGCGACATCGCCGGGGCGACGGCGATCGACGAGCCGTCGGTGCGCGGAATCCTCGAGCGGCTGAAGTGGCGCGAGCTGATCGCCATCTCCCACGAACCGGGCGATGCGCGCCAGCTCGACATCGCGCTCACGCCGGCCGGCCGCACCGTCGTCGACACGATCACGCCGCTGGCCGCGCAGATCTCCGAACTCACCTTCGGCGACCTCGACGAGGACGAACGCGCGACGATCGTCCGGCTGCTGCGCCGGCTCGTCGGCGAGGAGCGCGGCGCGGCCGAATGAACTGGCGTAGTCCGCTCCCGCAACCGGAGATCGTCGTGCCGCCGCATGCCTGCGCTTCGCCGATTTCGCTGCAAGTGAACGGCGCCGAGCACCGCATCGCGGCGGCGCCCGACACGCCGCTGCTGACGGTGTTGCGCAACGACCTTGGCCTGAACGGCCCGAAATACGGGTGCGGCCTCGGCCAGTGCGGAGCGTGCACCGTGCTCGTCGACGGAACGGCGGCGCGCGCCTGCGTGATCCCGCTGGCCGGCGCGGCCGGGCGGCGCATCACGACGCTCGAAGGGCTTGGCACGCGCAGCCGCCCGCATCCGGTGCAGCAGGCGTTCATCGACGAGCAGGCCGCGCAGTGCGGCTACTGCCTGAACGGCATGATCGTCGCCGCGGTCGCGCTGCTGCAGCACACGCCGCATCCGGACGAGGCCGAGATCCGCGCGGCGCTCAGCGGCAACCTGTGCCGCTGCGGCACGCACGTCGAGATCGTGCGGGCGGTGCGGAAGGCGGCTCTGCTGCTCGAACGGCAGGCGGTGCGCGAGCCGGACGCGGTGCCGGGCGCCACGCAGGCGAACGCTGCGCTATCGGACGCCGCGCAGCCGAATGCCACGCAGCCGGAAGCCTACTGACGCCGCCGTGGATCGCCCGCATCCGCTGCGCACGCGGCGCGACTTTCTCGAGCAGGACGACGCGCTGATCGTCGTCCGCCAGCCGCCCGCGCCCCCCCCGCCGGCGCGCGGCCAGCCGCCCGGCGTGCCGCCGAACCCGGCCGAGGGCGCCGAGGTGCTGCTGTCGATCCACGCGGACGGACGCATCGTCGCGCTGAACGGCCACGTCGACCTCGGCACCGGCGTCCGCACGGCGCTGGCGCAGATCGTCGCCGAGGAGCTCGACGTCGCGCCCGGGCGCGTCGAGATGGTGCTGGGCGACACGGCCCGCGCGCCGAACCAGGGCCTGACGATCGCCAGCGCGACGATCCAGGTGACGGCCGTCCCGCTGCGGCAGGCCGCCGCGCAGGCGCGCGCGTACCTCGTCGAACGCGCAGCCGAGGCGCTCGGCGCGCCGCCCTCGTCGCTGCGCGTGTGCGACGGCATCGTCGAATGCGCGAGCGGCGCGCGAGACGGTGTCGACTGCACGAACGACGCGCAGGGCGACGCCGGCGTCCGGCGGATCAGCTACGGCGAGCTGGTCCGCGGCCGACGCGATGTGCTCGAGCTCGACCCGCGGGCGCGCGTCAAGCCCGCCACCGAATACCGCGTCGTCGGCAGCGAGGTGCCGCGCGTCGACATCCCGGCGAAGGTCTTCGGCGAGACGAGCTTCGTGCACGACCTGCGGGTTGCCGGCATGCTGCACGGTCGCGTCGTGCGTCCGCCCTACGCCGGCGCCGATCACGGCGAGTTCATCGGCAACACGCTCGAGTCGGTCGACGAATCGTCGATCGCGCACATCCCCGGCGTGCGCGCGGTGGTCGTCCTCCGCGATTTCGTCGGCGTCGTCGCCGAGCGCGAGGAATACGCCGAGCAGGCCGCGGCCGCGCTGCGCGTGCACTGGAAACCGTGGCCCGGCCTGCCGCCGCTGGAGGATCTCGAGCAGGCGCTGCGCGCCAACCCGTCCACCACGCGCCGCGTCGTCGACGAAGGCGACGTCGACGCGGCGCTGGGCGAAGGCGAGCGAGCGATCTCGCGCAGCTACGTCTGGCCGTACCAGATGCACGCGTCGATCGGCCCGTCGTGCGCGGTCGCCGCCTGGCACGGCGAAGCGGGCCAGCCGCACGCGCTGACCGTCTGGGCCGGAACGCAGAACCCGCACGTGCTGCGCGCCGACCTGGCGACGCTGCTCGCGCTGCCGGACGTCTCGATCGAGGTGATCCGGATGGAGGCCGCGGGCTGCTACGGCCGCAACTGCGCCGACGACGTCGCCGCCGACGCGGCGCTGCTCTCGCGCGCGGTCGGCGCGCCGGTGCGCGTGCAGCTCAGCCGCGAGCAGGAGCATCTGTGGGAGCCGAAGGGCACCGCGCAGTGGATGCAGGTGCGCGGCGCGCTCGACGGCACGGGCGCCTTCGACGCCTACGACTTCTCGGTCGCCTATCCGTCGAACGGCGCGCCCACGCTTGCGCTGCTGCTCACGCGCGCGATCGACCCGGTGGCGCGCTCCTTCGAGATGGGCGACCGCACGGCCCGGCCGCCGTACGCCGTGCCGAACCTGCGCGTGACGATCCAGGACATGGCGCCGATCCTGCGCGCGTCGTGGCTGCGCGGCGTCTCGGCGCTGCCGAATTCGTTCGCGCACGAATCCTTCGTCGACGAGCTGGCGAGCCTGGCACGCGTCGATCCGGTCGAGTTCCGGCTGCGCCACCTGAACGACGAGCGCGGCAGCGAACTGCTGCGCGCCACTGCCGAGCGCGCCGGCTGGGTCGCGCACGACGGGCCGCAGCAGCTCGGCCGCAGCGGCGACCTGCTGCACGGCCGCGGTGTCGCCTATGCGCGCTACGTGCACGGGCAGTGGCCGGGCGTCGCCGCGGCCTGGTCGGCGTGGGTGGCCGACGTCGACGTCGATCGCGCCACCGGCGAGGTGCACGTGCGGCGCGTGGTCGTCGGCCAGGATTCGGGGCTGGTCGTCAACCCGGCGGGCGCGCGGCACCAGGTGCAGGGCAACGTGATCCAGACGACGAGCCGCGCGCTGCAGGAACGCGTGCGGATCGATCCGCAGACGAGCGTCGTCTCCGGGCGCGAATGGGGCAGCTACCCGATCCTCGACTTCCGCCAGGTCCCGGTCATCGAGGTCGTGACGATGCCGCGGCCCGGCGAGGCGCCGCTCGGTGTCGGCGAGTCGGCGTCGGTGCCCGGAACGGCGGCGATCGCCAACGCGATCTTCGATGCGACCGGCATCCGCTTCCGGCAGCCGCCGTTCACGCCCGAGGTCGTTCGCGCGGCGCTGCATCCGCTGCCTGCTGCGGGCGACGGCGCCGCGGGCGCGTCGTCGGCCGCAGGCGCGGCGCGCGGTGCGCCGCGCTTTGTGCCGACGACGCGCCCCACGCACCCGCCACCCGCCGCCCCAAGGTGGCCGCGCGGCAAGCGCTGGTGGGCCGGCGCCGGCGCGCTGCTCGCCGGCGTGGCCGGCTTCGCCGCCGGAGCGCTCGGCTGGCGCGCGGCGATGCCGCCGATCCCGCGCGCCGACGTCTCGATGTACACGGCGGCGACGATCGAGCGCGGCCGCCAGCTCGCCGCCGTCGGCAACTGCGTCGGCTGCCACACGGCTGCGGGCGGCGCGCCGAACGCCGGCGGCCTGGAGATGCCCACCCCCTTCGGGACGATCCGCACGACCAACATCACACCCGACGTCGAGACCGGGATCGGCGGCTGGTCGCTCCCCGCGTTCCAGCGCGCGATGCGCGAGGGAATCGCGCGCGACGGACGCCACCTGTATCCGGCGTTCCCCTATCCGTCGTACACGCGCACCACCGACGAGGACCTGACCGCCCTCTATGCGTGGCTGATGAGCCAGCCCGCCGTGCGCAACGACGTGGCTGCGTCGAAGCTCGCGTTTCCGTACGGCGTGCGGCCGCTGATGGCGCTGTGGAATGCGCTCTTCCTGCAGCCCGGCGCCACGGCGCAGGCCGACCCTTCGCGCTCGGCGCAGTGGAACCGCGGCGAGTACCTGGTCAACGGCCTGGGGCACTGCGGCGCGTGCCACACCGAGCGCAATGCATTGGGCGCGGAGCGAACCGGAACCGCATATCTCGGCGGCGCGATGGTCGAAGGCTGGGAAGCGCCGCCGCTGACCTCGGCCAGCCGCGCGCCGGTGCCGTGGACCGAGGACGAGTTCTACCGCTACCTGCGCAACGGCTACAGCCCGCTGCACGGGGCGACGGCCGGACCGATGGGCCCGGTGATCGCCGAGCTGGCGGCGCTTCCCGACGAGGACGTGCGCGCGATGGCGCACTACCTCGCGTCGTTCAACCCGCCGGTCACCGAGGCGCAGGCGAAGGCCGCGGCGCAGACCGCGGTGCTCGAGGCCCGCGCATCGGCCGCGATGCCGTCGAGCGCCTCGCGGATGTTTTCCGTGGCCTGCGGCGCCTGCCACCACGACGGCGAAGGGCCGCGCCTGCTCGGCGCGAACGTGCCGCTCGCGCTGAACAGCAACCTGCACAGCGACCGTCCGGACAATCTGCTGCGCGTGATCCTCGAAGGCATCCGCACGCCCGCCACGCACGCGATCGGCTTCATGCAGGGCTTCGCCGATGCGCTCGACGATCGCCAGGTGGCGGAGCTGGCCGCGTGGATGCGCCGGCGCTACGCGCCGTCGAAGCCGGCGTGGACCGATCTCGAGGCCGCCGTCGCACGCGTGCGCGCGTCCCTCTCCGCGCCCTAGTGTCCTGTCGCGGTCAGGTCGACGTGTACGCCGTCTTCACCGAATTGCGATGCATGCGCTTTTCTCCTGGCGATGCGATGTCGCTCAGACGACGCCGCGCGAGCGCAGCTCGTCGAGTTGCGCGGCGTCGAGATCGAGCCAGCCGCGCAGCACCTCGTCGGTGTGCTCCCCGAGCAGCGGCGGCGCATTGCGATGCACGATCGGAGAATCGGAGAGCCGGATCGGATTGGCCACCAGCGGCACGACGCCGGCCAGCGGGTGATCGAGCTCGATGCGCAGCCCGCGCGCGCGCACCTGCGGGTCGTCGAAGACCTGGTCGATCCGGTTGATCGGACCGCAGGGGACGGCCTGAGCCTCGAGCGCGGCGATCCAGTCGCGCGTCGTGCGCAGCACGGTGGTCCGGCGCAGCAGCGGAATCAGCTCGCCGCGGTGCGCGACGCGCTGCGGGTTGGTGGCGAAGCGGGGATCGGCGGCCCACTCCGGATGCCCCGCGATCGCGCAGAAGCGGGCGAACTGCCCGTCGTTGCCGATCGCGAGGATCATGTCGCCGTCGGCGGTCGGGAAATCCTGGTACGGAACGATGTTCGGGTGCGCGTTGCCCATGCGGCGCGGCACGACGCCGCCGGCGAGGTAGCTCGACGCCTGGTTGGCCAGGCAGGCGACCTGCACGTCGAGCAGCGCGAGGTCGATGTGCTGTCCGTGCCCCGAGCGCGCGCGCTCGGCCAGTGCGGCGAGCACGGCGATCGTCGCGTAGAGCCCGGTGGTGATGTCGGTGAGCGCGACGCCGACCTTCTGCGGTCCCGCGCCCTCCTCGTCGTCGGCGCGGCCGGTGATGCTCATCAGCCCGCCCATTCCCTGGATCAGGAAGTCGTAGCCGGCGCGCGCGGCATACGGCCCGTCCTGCCCGAAGCCGGTGATCGAGCAGTAGACGAGGCGGGGGTTTGTCGGCGCCAGGCTCGCGTAGTCGAGCCCGTACTGCGCAAGCCCGCCGAGCTTGAAGTTCTCGATCAGCACGTCGGCGCTGCCCGCCAGTCGCCGCACCAGTTCGCGGCCTTCCGGGGCCGCGAGGTCGATCGCCGCCGAGCGCTTGTTCCGGTTGGCGCACAGGAAGTACGCCGACTCCGCCGTGTCTCGGCCGGCCTCGTCCTTCAGCCATGGCGGCCCCCACGCTCGCGTGTCGTCGCCCGCGCCCGGACGCTCGACCTTGACGACGTCGGCGCCGAGATCGGCCAGAAGCTGGCTCGCCCACGGCCCGGCCAGCACGCGCGAGAGGTCGAGCACGCGCACGCCCTGCAGTGGGGGCGCGCGTCGCTCGAAGGCCGGCGCTTCGCGCCGGGTGTCGTCCGCGATCGACTCGCTCATCACCGTACTCCGGATGACTGGACGGTTGGACACCGTGATCGCCCGCGTCCTGGCGGGCGGCCATGGTGCCTAGTTCGAGAACGCAGCGATCCCGGTCTGCGCCCGCCCGAGGATCAGCGCATGGATGTCGTGCGTGCCTTCG
>ERZ778017.3858-NODE-3858-length-10174-cov-5.696610_pt1 | contig 10174 bp, 4 predicted proteins | sample MGYA00375747_ERZ778017 | MGnify/ENA primary metagenome ERZ778017 (study PRJEB29350, sample SAMN05509838) | bioreactor metagenome | biome: bioreactor; material: wastewater | place: South Africa: University of Cape Town | collected 2014-03-17 ... | reverse complement strand
CTTTGGATTATGATAAAGCCAATAGCTTACAAATAACAGAGGATAATAAACAAAAGATTCTTAACATAATAGATACACAAGGGAACAAGATAATTTTTGTAAATACTAGTAATCTGAAGCCAGATAATAAGTTTAAATTTCGTCACGCAGAAGAATTCTTAACTGATATAGCTGAAGTAATAAAAAATAAGTATGAAGAAGCTTACACATGCATTGCTGGTACAAAACGTCCTTGTCTTAGTTGTTATAGTAGGATGAAGTTTAGTGATAAAATTGATAAATATGGGGATAGGCCTGGGCTATTGTTTGTAGGAAGATTTAGAGAACAAAATTCTATTAATTTAGAATTAGCAAAACACACTCTAGAAGAAGCTATTACCCAAAAAAATTATTTTGTGACGATCGGAATTAGTAAGAAGAATGAGAAGATGGAAGTTCCTACATATGATTCAGGAACAGAGGACGAGGAGGAGGGATGAAAACAATTGAGCTATAATTGAACAGATCTTTCAAGAGTTTAAAAACAAAGGTGAGCCTACAAGTGAATCAATAAAAACAAAATTATACAAGGTTACAAAAGAAAAGAGTTATAGGACTATAAAACCAGCTAAGACTGACTCACCGAGAATGCTTGCGATATTAGTAAAAGTGGAACAACGTACTACACATTCTTAAGGGTGATCTAAAAAACAATGTTCTTTCTCGTTTTTTCAAATTCCAATTTGACTTATTAATTGGAATATCATTATCACATAATAAGTAGTAAATAAACAAGGCAATAGGAGGTTAGATATTGTCTATTAAATTATAACTTTGTAGACACTCTAAAACACCCTCTTTTCATTGTCTAAAAAATCGTTTTTTCATACATTTGTAGACACTTATTCTAATAATCGATTTAATAGACACAATTCACCATGAGAACCTTTGGTTATGCACGCGTTTCAACAAGCCAACAATCGCTCGATATCCAAATCAAGGCTCTCCAGGAAGCTGGTGCTCACCCACACCGTATCTTTACCGATAAAGCAACTGGATCTAACACCGAGCGAGAAGGCTTACAGTTGCTACGCCTTAAAATAGAAAAAGGAGATCTGATACTCGTGACAGGGATAAGATTATCGCTCTTTATAAAGCAGGTATAGGGGCTACTCAAATAGCTCGGCAAACAGGAATTGGAAGATCAACTGTATACAAACTCATCAAAGAGTTAGAAAAAGCTTAATAATTGCCTAGCATAAGGTTTCATTTCTTTAGACTTCAAAACCCGTTTCTTATTTAGGCTCTTTACATTCCAATTTTTTTTCCGGTCTTAATTTAGTAACCTTAATAAATTTTAGATACTTTGTTAGAATATCTTTTCAAGAATTGAAAAAATAAAATGTTCGTTTATCTCTTGCCTAACATGAAATAATATAAACTTTATCCTTAAATACTATAAATAATTAGTGCAATGAAAATCTTACTAGATATACCCGATAATCAAGCATCTTCTTTAATAGATGTATTAAGAAGCATCTCATATGTGAGAGTAAAACCACTCACTGATGCAAAAGCTTTATTAATGGAGGAAATAAAGGAGGCGGTTGATGAAATGCAACTAATTAAAACAGGTGCAAAGAAAGCCCGTAATGCCGAAGATTTTTTGAATGAGTTATAATGTAAAATCCATTAATGTATTTGAGCGGCAGGCAAAAAGGCTTATCAAAAAATACGCTTCACTCAAGAAGGAGCTTTTTCAACTAGTTCAGCAATTAAAAGAAAATCCTGAATTAGGGACAGCTCTTGGTAGAGGATGTTACAAAATACGCATTCCAGTTGCCTCCAAGGGAAAAGGGAAATCAAGTGGTGCACGGGTCATCACTAACTTTGTGGTTGCAGATAATACTGTTTACCTAATTTCCATTTATGATAAGTCCGAGCAGGAAACACTTTCTGATAAGACACTGAAAGAACTCTTAAAATGTATTTCCATATAGAGATTGTAAGTAAATATCCCCACTACTCAAACTAGTACCGGCTTTAGCCGGTACTAGTTTGAGTAAGCTGGCCAGAATAAGCTTTAGCTGCATAGTATTGGGCTCTTTTTGCAAATCCTTCCTGGGGAGAGACCTGCATTTCGACGATGATTTGAACTCCATTTTGAGCTTTACAAAGCACCTCTACTACACTCTGTTTTTTAGCAGCTATTTCTGGATCTTGTATTGTTGGTTGGAAGGTTACTTCTTGGATTTTATGTGCTCCTTCTAAGCGTAGGATGTCATTGATGAAATGGATAAGGATATCCTTATTTTTCTCACTACCAAAGATACGTCGGAAAGCAAAATCATTTAGGATCCAGAAATTTAGAAATAGTTATAATAAGCTTAATTAATGGAATAATTGATAGGTAAATTTACAAAATCTTTAGCACTTTTTGGAATATCCATAAAAAATTCAGAATATACATTCCTTGGTTGCTTACATGTCAAATTTTACGCATGAGTAATTAATAATTAAGATAATAAGTATAACCTACAAATATGCGTTCATCCTTTAGCAAGAGCCAACAAGTAGTGGCTCGTTTATTGTTAGTACTATTGCTTTTAGAGAGTTGTCATAATAACAATATTACACTATCTCCTCAACCTAGGAAGGAGAAAGCATCAAAAAACTCCACGAACCATTTATCTTTTCAAACAAAACAGACTAATATAAATGTAAAGGAAGAAGGTATAACGACTAACCATCCAAGCATATCTAACAAGATAGCATTGCCGGCTAATGATAGGATAGTTCCGCTAGAAATAGAAATAAGCCAGAGCAAGGATTCTACGGCTACTAGCATAATTCAGGGTGGTAACTCAATAGTTGAGCGAGTGCCAGTTAAGCAAGCGAATAATTCCATACCACGGACGGGAAATAAAAAGGAGGCTATAAAAACAGCTAGAACACCCAAGCAACCATTAGCTGCAAAGCAACTAACTACCTCTAAAAATCAAGTTAGAGACCAACAACAGCTGACAAGCAGTCAAAGGACAAGCTTAGAAAAGAGAGAAGCCAGCCAAGCTAGGGGGAATAGCTATAAAATAGCCAGCTTACTGGTAAACCAAGTATGCACCACAAAAGAGGGTTATCAAGTAAAATTTGAAAGAAAAGGAGCAGGAGGGTTAGCGGCAAGAGTAGAACAGCATTTTCCTACAGGGTTCACTAGAGAGATTCTACCTGTAATCATAGAGCCAGGATGTAATTATTCAGAAGCAGACGTTAACAACCCTTCTTGGCAACGACAGTTTATACATGTTACAAAAGAGCATGTGTTTGTAGGTAGCCAAGGCATAATGGGTGGCATGCAAGGTGATGAAGAAGAGTCAGAAGAAGAAGCTATAAGCACTGTCAGCTTAAGCCATTCGAGTACCAGCAGCAGAGAAAAGGATAAAGGAAAAGAAAAAGAGTTAAACTCTGAATCAGAAGATGAAAGAGAGGAAGAAGTGCCCTATATAAAAACAGAAAGTGAATATAAGATAGAACAGTTAGAAAAATTTATAGGAGAAGCACTTCAACATACACAAGAGGCAACAGGTAAAGATGTTGTCTTAATACTAGGAAGGACTGGCGCTGGCAAAAGTACGATTGTCAACTATCTTTTAGGATGCCCGTTAAGTCAGGACGTTAATGATAATGGAGAAATGATTGCTGTGCCTAAAGATGAACAAAGATGTCTAGCCAAGATAGGAATGGAGTATGCTTCAGAAACCTTTTTCCCTTCCATTTATTTAAATGATAACTCTCCATATACCTACTGTGATTGTCCAGGGTTTGTTGACAATCGTACAAGAGGTCAAAGGATGAATACTACTATAGCTACCCAGCTTGCGATCAATTCTGCTGCTAATACCAAAGCAATGATTGTTATTATCCCGGTACAGGATCTTTCTACAGATAATAAGGGAGAGAATATAACAAAGCTCAGCTTGACTTTGAGCAGGCTACTCAAAGAACCCAATCCAAATACTATTCTATTTGTATTCAATGACAAACAGCCTCCCCCAGGCAAAAAGAGAAATCTAACCATGATACTTAGGATGGTACAAGGTTTAGAAAAGTATGTGCAAGGAAATTTAAGTACACTAACAGGGCAGATTAACAGCGGAGAAACTAATAGAAAAAAAGGAATCCAAGAGGAGTATGAGGAAGTTTGCCGAGTTTTGAAAATATTAGATCTAATACGTGATAATATCAAAAATAATCGATCATGTGTAGTTGATGTGTTTGATAACTTTGAGACAAAAAAACAAATAGAGCAATTGTTAGTAGATGTAAAACCTACTCTAAAAAGTAATTTTAGCTTTGACACATATGATCCAACCCGTATCGAATTTAACAATCAGCTAGCTAGAGTAGTAGGTAATATATCAAGTAAGCTTATAGCATGCACACAAGCAAGTAATAATATTAGAGCAAATACAGATAGGATTGAATCATGTGAAGAGCGAATAGCCTTTTACCAAACTCAGGTTACGCTACTTAACCCTGAAGAAGGCATTCAAAATAAAGATAAACTTGAGGCCCTTCAGCAGCAGCTAGAAGCATATAAACAAAAGAAGCGTGAATTAAAGAAAAAACGGACAGCTAGCCGAGATAAAATAAATGCACTTAGACAAGAAAAGACAACTTTAGATGCCGACGAAGAAATTGTTTATTGGGAAGATTCGGTTGATGAGGATCGTAATCCTTGGTATAGCTTAGGTTTTTTAGGTACGACCACTAAGGTATTTCAATACAAAGGAATACCATTCACTAGAAGAGAATTATCAAGACCAAATGATGAATTTATAGCTGAAGGGAGTATCAAGAAATATGTATATGATAAAAATCGAGAAAGTTACAAATACTCAAAGAAAATCCTACAAGTAGCAAAAGGAGCAGGAGTAGCTACAATAGGAGGAATAGGAGCAGGAGTAGCAGGATTAGTAGGAGGGGCAACAATAGTAACAGCAGCAGGAGGAGGGGTAACAATAGGAGCAGCAGGAGCAGCAGCAGGAGGAGCAGTAGCAGTAGCAGGAGCAGGATTAGCAGCAGGAGCAGTAGCTGCAACAGTAGGAGGATTAGCAGCAGGAGGAGGAGCAGTAACAGCAGGAACGGAATTTTTATATGAAACTTATAAAAACATGTATGAAAAAATATATGAAAAAATAAAAAATGAAGCAGGTAGATACTATGCGTCTTATTCGTCTGCCAAAGGGGGAAAAGGCTTTCTAAAGATTTCAATTTATATTAAAAAGAAAGATAAGCCAGACAATAAAGTACGCATTGAACAAATTAATCGAGAATTATTCCAAGAAGAAATAGTAATTGAGCAATATAAAAAAGAGATGCAAGACATTGAGCAGTTTTGTATAAAAATTCAAGATCTCATTAGACACTACAATTCAGATATCCAGACACAAAAAAGTGAAATAGAATCTAGAAAAAAAGATTTAGAGGAAGATATTGAAAGACTACAAAGGGTAAAAAAAGATTTAATATCTATAAATGTTAAACAAGAGAGCATAAGAGAGGAATCAGAAAAGTATTTAGCTAGCAGAGAAGGCCTTGTGACTTCTGTTTATAACCTTATTTCACATGGTATAGGAACTGAGTCTGCGTTAATTGAAAAATTTACAGAATTCTATCAAGATTATATGCGCCTGAAAGAGAGAGGCCTTAGTTATACTCTTCCATTACCTGAAGTAGATTTTCCTGAATATTTATTTTGCCCACTTAGGCAAGATAAATTTGTCGATCCTGTTATTACCAAATGTCGCCATACATTTAGTCATAAAGAGTTATTAAGCTGGCTAAGTACAAACCGAAGTTGTCCAACATGTAGAGAAAGGGTAATTGTAAATGATTTGCGAGCTAATCTTAGTATTCGTGAAGCTATAGAAGAGTTTGAGGAAAAAAGATTAGAACAGGCTAAAAGAACTGAATCTCCTCTATCTTATATGGCCAACTTTGCAAGACTATCTGTAAATGAGCGAGAGAACAAATTAAACCAACTCTCACAAGAAATTAAACAAAGAGAAGAAGCGTTAGAGAAAATGAAAAAAGAGATGCAACAAAAAATACACGACTTAGAAATATTAAGAAATACTTATAATGAGAATATTTCTGCTGAATATCAAGTTAATACCATAAATGTAGTGGAAGATAGTTTATTAGAGGAATTAGAACAAGGAACTGATGCAAATGCTAAAGATAGTGAAGAGATGTAATATTCATTGTATTTGACTGCCTACCATGTCCATTTAGCAGTAGCTAAGTTAGCAACAGAGGGAGAATTTCCTAAAAATTTACAATTGTACCATAAATTTTTAGGAAATTGCTATTTATGGTTGTTTAGATAGATGAGTTATTGTAATGGTAGAGGAGAGCAGACAAAAGTGGGGTGGATTTAGTTAATAGTATTCTATAGCTTAGCTAGGGTATTTTAGTTAGCAAATATGAATTCTGAAAACAAGGTAGAAATATACCAAATCCATATATGGCTCAACTATATTAGTCCTATGGTTTGGAGAAGGCTGTTTGTTAGAAGCGATGCTACTATTACTGACCTACATTGGAGAGCAGACAAAAGTGGGGTGGATTTATAAGCGAGCAAGCACACTTAACCTTTAAGGGGAAGTTATTTTTGGTCAGAATTCTCTTCTGAGCTTTATAATGTCAAGGGGAGAAAAGATTATTTATTAGGGGTTCTATTAGGGGAGCCGTCACGAAACGGAATCTAAAGTACGGTAAGGGCTTAGTCGAGGCAGTAAACCATCTATAGAAAGCTAAAAACAGAGGTTTTTATGATTTTTTCTAGCGTGCTGATATTAATTTGATTTGTTACACTCTGGAGAGAAGAGAGAGTTTTTTGTTTTATTCTCAAAACTCGGCTTCCTAATAAGCAAATGAGAATTTAGTTTCAAGAAATGTTTTCGATAATCTCAAAGTTACGATTTTGATAGAGATTTAAAGGATCTATAAAAGGCGTGGATGTATTATTAGAAACGGCCGTTTCTAATAATACATCTTCTTCATCTCACGTCAATATTTCCTTACCGTACTTTAGATTCCGTTTCGTGACGGCTCCCCAATTTGGCCCTCTGATGGTATTTAAATTTGCTAATAAAGTAACTAACCATTAATATAAGCTCCTCATTAATCTTTAAAATATGAAAAGAAATCTTTCGCTGTTTCAGCAATTTATAGCACGTCTTCTACTTATAAGCTTATGTTTACAAAGCTGTGGTGGAGGACTCAGTAATATCCCACTTATTCCTATTCAAGAAGAGCAACTGGCGCCTATACAACCTAATACACAAGCAATCCTTCCTCGAGCAGACATCCAGCCTTTGGTAGATAAACAATTGATAGCACAAGGGGGACATGCTGTTAATTTTTACGAGGAAGCCTACGAGTTAAAAGCGGACGTGGAGATGAATCTGCCAAGAGGATTTAGTAAAACATATGAAGGATTACCAGTAACGCTTGAGCAAGGGGCAGAGTTAGCTAGTTTAACTCTATTAGATGGAAAATCGCAAAAGCGTCGTATTCACCTTCAGCCAGCACAAGCAGGAAATCGAGCTAGAGTAGTTATCTACAAAGGAGCAGGGCTAATGGGTGGGATGCTGGAAGGAGAAGAGCAGAAGGAGCATTGTGTAACTCCAATTGAAGCTCAGGAAATCGTTAATAAAATACCTAAAGGGTTAAAATTAGAAACGGCTTTTCAAGAGGCCCTATTAAGTAAGTTACCTGAAGACTATAGATTAGGAACATCTCATGATGATGGAGATTGTTTTTTTGATTCTTTAGTACAATGGCTAAATAAACTTAATCATACTGATGTAAATAATGTTAAGTATTTGCGTACGCTCTGTCATGAATTCTATCTAAAAAATAAGGAATTAGTCGATAAATGGAATCAAGCAGACTATGGAGGAATTGATAAAGGACAAAGTGAGTATTATATGGTCCAATATACGGCAGTAGAATGTGAGCAACATTTTAATGGTAGGAGTTCCATCTGGGGTAGGCCTGGTGTAGAAGGAATGATTTTATGTAGACAATTGAATTTGGAAGGTATTTGTGTAATAGAAATATTACAAGATCCAGCTACAGGTAAATCAGTTGAGAGTTTTCATATAGTAAATTCGGAAAACTATCGAACTATTGATGAGGCAGAAGCAGTAAGATTACTTAGCACAGGAAATATTCCTATTCTAGTTAATGAACAAAGAGCACTACATTTTGTTCCATTGTTACCAATAGATACTAATAACCTTCAAGCTTTATCACATTCTACAGTTAGCGAAGCATCCCTAGATAATGGCCTACTAATAGACATGGCGTCTTTATCAATAAGTGGAGAAAGAGTGGAGTCAGTATCTCAAAAGGATGAACAACAACATATACAAGAATCTGGACAGAAGTATTCTGTTCAACAATATGAGCAAATGAGTATAGAAGAATTAAGTAGATATGCTCATACAAGAAACGATATCAGAGCCTACTATGTTTTAGGGTCTAAGTATTATTATATAAAATACTTTAAGCAAGCGTTAGATTGTTTTATAAAAGCAGCCGACCAAGGTCTCAAAGAAGCGCAATATGCATTAGGAATAATGTATTATAATGGACAAGGAGTAGCTCAAGACTATAATAAAGCAGTAGAATGGTTTCAAAAATCTACTGAGCAAGGATTTGCAGATGCACAAAGTTTGCTAGTCTATATGTACCAAAATGGGCAAGGGATAGATAAGGATGCAGTAAAAGCAGTAGAATGGTTAGTAAAATTTAGTATAAGCAACAAATCAGATGAATATCTCTTACAATATTTAAGAAATTATAGTACTAGACAGGATTACCAAGAATTTTTCAATAAATTAAAAGAAGCTGCTGAAAAGGGTCATGCGGAGGCACAATATGCGTTAGGAACCATATATTTTTATACACAGCCACATACCAACTATATAGAAGCTATAAAATGGTTTTCTAAATCTAACATTAATTGGACGGACTTTTTACAGGATATGATAAGCGAGCTTGCTTGTGATTATACATCTCCTGGGTCAATGCAGACTGCACAAAAAATTTTTAATGATTTAGATAGATATTTAAATGAAGGTTATATTGAGTTGTCTGCAAAGAATCTAAAACTTATTCAAAAAATATTAAAAGATTTTTGTGATGATAACAAACATTATGTTACCCGAGGACTACGTTTTTTAAGAAATTTTAACCAACATGTTATCAAAAAATATCTTCCGAGGAAAAGAGATTACCATACTGATTCTGAAGGGGAATCAGATAGTGAAGACTCTAGTATAGTTTATAGAGCTTTAAATACAAACGATGATTCTAATATTAATAAAGGTTTATTTGCTAAAGGAGAAGATAAAAACTTTGAAATTATAAACCATATTTCTCCCTTAAGAGGACATAAGATTAGACATAGATCGCCTTGGATTTCTACCACTCGTAGTCTTAAGGTAGCTGCTGCGTGGGCTAGTGAATCGGATTGTAAGACCATTGCAAAAATTAAAGTTGATAATGCCTGGTTAACAGAAATATCAGATCACAATCAACCAGAAAGAAAAAGAGTATATGACCTTACAAATCCAAGACATGAAGCTTTATTTTTTGATGGTGTAAATAGCGAGAGGAATACTGTTGTATCTTCTCAAGAAGTGCTTATATATAAAACAGTACCACGACAGAATATACTAGGTCTTTACACGGCTGATGTTTTATTAGAGGAAGAATATAGTAAAAGAAGGACTTCTCCTAAAGAAGAATTAGTTAAAGAAGGGATACACAGTGTTGTAAAAACTAGAAAAAGAACAGATGACCTACCTAAACATAGAATAATAAGGCATAAAGCTATGGAGAGGCATGGAACTCAAATCAATACACAGCAAAACCTTAATGCTTTAATAGATGATATGTCCATAAGAAACACCATCCAGCCAGAAGAGACGCCTAATACCACCGCATTACAAACAGTTTTAGATCAAACATTCACCCTTAGCTCCGTACCTTCTTACATAGTAGACCAGCTAGTAAACTACAATTATAGCACCCTACAAATACCAACTAAAAATACACAAAATCAAAGTATACCAATTTTTGCCAGTCCTATTCATGTAGTAGGAGCTTTAGAGAATGGGGG
>ERZ778017.3856-NODE-3856-length-10184-cov-3.801659_pt1 | contig 10184 bp, 8 predicted proteins | sample MGYA00375747_ERZ778017 | MGnify/ENA primary metagenome ERZ778017 (study PRJEB29350, sample SAMN05509838) | bioreactor metagenome | biome: bioreactor; material: wastewater | place: South Africa: University of Cape Town | collected 2014-03-17 ... | reverse complement strand
GGCAAGTGTGAACAAGCCGTCGGCGCATGGCTGCAAGCGCGCCAGATTCGTGACGAAATCGTGCTCATTGCCAAAGGCGCGCACACGCCCGAATGTTCTCCCGAAGGCATTACGCGGCAATTGCATGAAAGTTTAGATCGTCTTCAAACTGATTCCGTTGACATTTATATGATGCATCGCGATAACCTCGTAATCCCTGTGGCGGAGTTTGTGGAATGTATGAATGAACATCAAAGAGCCAGTCGCATGAAATCCTTTGGCGCATCTAATTGGAGTTTGCAGCGGTTGCGAGAAGCCAATGAATACGCGGCCAGCAAAGGACTGACAGGCCTTTCATCTACCAGCGTCAACTTTTCTCTGGCCAAATGGAACGAACCGATGTGGTCTGGCTGCGTGACGGGTTCGGATGAAGAATCGAAAGCCTGGTATACGCAAACGCAGATGCCGCTATTCGCCTGGAGCAGCCAGGCCGGCGGATTTTTCACCGGACGTTTCGCGCCGCAGCGTCGCGAGGAAGCGATGAAAGATCCACAAATTTCCGAAGTGGAGCGAACCTGGTTTAATGAGGCGAATTTTGCACGTTTGGAACGGGCGCGGCAATTGGCTCAACAAGAAAATACTGGCGCCACGCAGATTGCGTTGGCTTATGTCATGAATCAACCACTTAACATCTTCGCCTTGATCGGCCCGCGCAGTATCGAAGAAACACGCACTTCGATGCTGGCGCTGGACGTGCCATTAACATCGCAGGAATTGCGTTGGTTGGATACGGGCGATTAAGATTGTCTAAAAGGCATCTCATAGCCAAAAGTACTTTTATGCCACCCGATTAATAAAATCAAAATATCGATCAAAAGAGGTCAGCAATTGCGCGCTTCATTATACTGCAGCCTTATCGAGCGCGAAGCGGAACGTAAGGTTCAAAAGTACTTTTGTCGATTTATGATTAACTTGGCAAATCATTGGCGATTCTCCAGATAGTGCTATGTAAATGTGCCCGTTCCTGCTCTTTGGTCGTGTCGGAAGTCTTTGCCATGGTGAATGATTTTAACTGAAATAAGAGATAGGTTGTAAAAGTACTTTTACAATCCTGTTGCAATCATGCTATCATTTTAAAGGTGTGAGGAGTGTTTCTATCCTCAGCGCCATTAACCATGAAACTATTCTTTAAACGTCAAGATGAACCGGAAGAAGAAATTTCTGAAGACGCGTCAGAAGTTTCGCCAGAATCACCGCAGGAAGTAATTGCTGTAGCGCCCGGAGAAATCATGCCGGAGGCATCGGAAGAAGCCTTGCCCCAAGCGCCGGAAATTGCCTCGCCAGCTCCACTGGTGGAAGGTGCGTTTTTGAATAGCGAGTGGGAGATTTTGAAGTTGACGCGGCGCGGCGCGGTGAATTTTTATCAAGCCACTGATAGCGATTATAATTCGTCGCGGTGGGTGCAGATTGCCCAGCAACCTTCAAATGAAACTTGTTATAAAGGCAAGTCAAAGTCAACGCTGTGGCAGCCGTTAGATGTTTTCACTGCCGATGATTGTGATTATGCGGTCTTTCGTGACGGGCAAATTCGTGTCTTAAGTGACTGGCGTGAATCGCCCAATGACGAACGCTATTTGCTTGTATTGCAAGATTTGGTGGAAGGGCTGTGTGACTGGAAAAAGAATAATTTAATCCCTAGCGATGATGATCTGTGGGGCGCCGATGAATATTCTAATCTGTTTTATTACGGTTTTTTGCAGCAAGAGCAGGAAGGCGTGGAGTGGGATTACGACGGCGTTTTGCGCGAGGTGAATAAGAGGTTATTGAAACAAGTTTTCGCGCCTGCTGCCACCATGCGATTGGATGATCCGTGGAGCGCCATACCGTTTTGTGTTGAAACCATTGATCTCATCCGCGCTATTCAAGAGGAGCAAATTTCTCTTGCGCAATGCCAGGAACGGTTAGCCGAATTATCGCCCACAAAAGTACTTTCAGTAGATGCGGCATTGTTGACTGATGTCGGCCAGGAACGCGAATTAAATGAAGATAGCGGCGCGACGCTGCGTTTAAATCGCCAGGGACAATTGCATCAAAACACGCTGGATTTGTGGATTGTGGCGGATGGAATGGGCGGTCATGAAGGCGGCGAAGTGGCCAGTGATCTTGTCATTACATCTTTGCAACGGCAGTTACTGAAAAATGTGGCGGAGATTGATTGGGACGATAACGCGGCGGTTCGCAATGCGCTGTTTGAGATGGTGGGAATCGCCAATCGCGAGGTATATGAATTGGGCGAAAGCCATAAAGGCCGTTCGCAGCCAGGCAGCACATTAGTCGCGGCGCTGCATTTGGGACGGCGATTATTCGTCATTAATGTCGGTGACAGCCGCGCCTATTTATGGTCGGAGAAGCGCGGTCTGACGCGCGTTTCCAAAGATCATTCCTACGTGCAATCCTTGATCGATCAAGGCGAACTCACAGAAGAAGATTCGTTTGGCCATCCGCAAGGCAATATCATCACGTCGCACATCGGCATGAAAAAGCTGGAGGAATGCGATGTGTTTATGCGATATGCGCTGCCCGGCGATAGACTTGTGTTGGTTTCGGATGGCGTGGTGGATATGTTGCCGGAACCGGAAATTACAGCATTGATAAATACGCCCAGCGCGTCGGCATTATGCGAAGCATTGGTGGTTGCCGCAAACGACGCTGGCGGCGCAGACAACATCACGGTGTTGGTGGCGGATTTTGATAGAAACACAAATGAAGAACCACGCGCGTAAGCAAGTGGAAATATGATTGAAACTCCAGTCGTTCCACTTGCTTACGCGCGTGGTTCTTCATAAAAGTACTTTTACCAGGAGAAAAATATGCCCGATGTGCTATCCATACGAACAGCGTTAGACAAAGAATTCCGCCCGGCGAAGGGCGACTTTTTGCAGACATTAATGATCGAACTTTCGCCCGGGCGCGGCATGAGAACCTTGCCGCTCAACCTCGGCATATTGCTGGATGTGTCCAGTTCGATGCAAGGGCCAAAGCTGGAAAATGCCAAGAAGGCATGTATCCTTTTATTGCAACAGCTCACCGCCAGAGACCGCGCCACGGTATGCACTTTTTCTTCCGGCGCGCAAACTGTGGTGGCTCCGCAGCTCTTTGATGAAAGCGTGCAAATCGCCTCTTGCAAAGCGGTGGAAGCCCTGCGCGTTAGCGGCGCAACGGAGCTTCTGGCTGGCCTCGAACAAGTGTATAAAGAGATCACGCCGCATCGCAGCAACGAAGTGACCTCTTATGTCATTTTGCTTTCCGATGGCGAACCGACCGATTCACAGGGATATATCGATGACGAGTATTCCAAGTTCATGGATCGTGCCGCTAAAGAGTTTAATGACAGCGGCGTCTCGCTTTCCACCATCGGTCTTGGCTCGGCGGTGGATTTTAATGCGGGATTTTTGCGTGATCTCGCGGATGGCGCTTCGGGACAGTTTTTGCTGGCGGCAAAACCGGAAGATTTGGAAAGTACCTTTCAGGAAGAATTTGGCCGCATTCGCAGCACCGTGCTTTCGGAAGCATCGATTGAAATCAATCGACTCAATGGATCGGTGCGACGCTTTTGGCGCGTGGTGCCGGATAAGAAAATGTTCGATGCGCCCAAGGAGAATAATGGCACAATTTCCATGCCGGTTGGCGCGATTCAACTCGATCAGCCACAGGCATATTTAGCGGACATCGTGACGCGTGCGCCAGATGAACCAGTGGATCGCGGATTGCTCTGCCAAGTGGCGGCAGTGACAGAAAGTGAAAACGGTCAGGAGCGCAGCGAAGCGAATGTCTTGATTTCCTATTCCGATAACGAAGTGGAATTGTCGCAGCGCAATGACGAAGTGATTCGCTTGTTGCAGGAAGCCAATGATTACAAGTTGCAACTGGATCTGGAAAGCGCCGCCAAGAGCGGTGATCGCCGCAAGATGACTGGCATCCTGGAGCGCAAAAAGAAGATGACCCAACGCCTCGGCAAAACCAGCGCCACCAAAGTGCTGGAGAATATGGAAGATACGTTGGACAGCGGCGGACATATTTCGCCCGATGATTTGGCGGTTTCATCGATTGAGACGAAGAAGACGAAGCGGTTGGCGTAACTATATAAAAGTACTTTTACAGCAGAGAATTCCCCCTTTTTAAAAGGGGTTAGGGGGATTTTCTTTGGATCTCACTAAAAGTACTTTTATTGAATAGCAAATTGTGTCATTTCGACCGAAGCGAGGCACGAGCGGAGTGGAGAAATCTTGTTAGTAGAATCAACACGGCAAGATTTCTCGACTTCAAAATTTGTTGAGACAAATTTTTTCGCTCGAAATGACACTCTGCTTAAGTCGTATACAAATGCCCTTTTGTAAAGATTACAAAGATACATATTATCAAGGAGAATAAAATGCCTAAATGTCCCAACTCGGAATGTGGTCATGACAATGTAGATGGAACTCAATTTTGCGAGATGTGCGGCGAAGAACTGGAAACGCCCGATTCCACTGCTACTTCGGTATCAGCGGGAGATACAGTTTTCTGCCCCGAATGCGACGCCGCCAACGATGCAGAAAATATCGCCTGCGAAGCTTGCGGCGCCGACTTGCCGGGACACAACGCGGCTGCTCCAGAGGAAGAAGAACCCGCTTCCACCGAACCCGATATTCCCGCCATCGATCCGGCGCAGGAAGAAGAATTGACCAGTCAGCCAGACGCGTCTGCGCCTGCTCCCGCCAGCGAGCCAGACTCCGATCCTGGGCCACATTTAGAACCTGGCCAGGTGAAATTATCAGTGGAGCAGGGCATGGTCACCGGCAAACAATATGTGTTGGGTGATGCTGAAATGCTGGTAGGACGCGAAGATGAGGACGAAGAAATTTATCCTGATATTGATCTCGACGATCAGGACGAAGGCTTCGTCCATCGCCGTCACGCCACGCTGAAATTTGATAACGGCCAGCTCACCGTGACGCATGAAGGCGGCGCCAATAAAACCCGTATCAATAACAGACCAATTCCCGATAATCAGCCAACGCCATTAAAATTAGGCGATAAAGTTTCCTTTGGAAAAGTGGTGTTGCGCGTGTTGCCGAATGCGTAAGATGAATTTGTGGGTGTTGAAGAACCACGCGCGTAAGCAAGTGGAAAGTTCCGTAATATTAGGCTATCGAAACTTCGCTTGCCCACGTGCGCGGTTCCTCATTGGTCCTCGCTATGACGGTTTAAAAACGTATACACGAATAATTTTTACATCAAAGGTGAAAAATCTATGTTTGAATTAATTCTTGCAGTGTTCGCAGCCGTTGGAATAGGACGTTTTGGAGAAATCGATCGCGGTCAGGGAGTGCAATGGGGACTCATCACGTTTGGGTTGTGCTTGGCGAGCCTCCTGATTCCGTTGCCATTTTTGCGAATCGGCTTGGCGTGTATCGTGGCGTTTGTGTTGATGATGGTGACGAAAAAGACATACTATTAAAGTGTCCGCAAAAGTACTTTTGTACGGAGCAAACTGATGAGAATGAGAAACCTGATTCCGTTCGTGTTACTTCTCCTGTGTTGCGTCACATCCGCAAAGGCGCAACAGTTTTCGCTGGGCGAGCCGCGCCTTGTGCCACAGCCGTCGCCGCCGTTCGCGACCTATCACTTTTCTCCTGACGGACATATTAGCTATTTCAAATCCGGCGACCAATATCAAATGTATTGGCCGGGAAATCCTTCGTATCGGACAACGGGTCCCAATTTATTTGAAATGAGCGATACGCGCGCCGTGCTTTTGCGCGGTGACAAAGGCAGTTTCGATAACGGCGGCGCCTGGCTATATTCTGTTTTCCCACAAGGCAATAATCATCTCATCGGTTTCTATCATGGGGAAGATCAGGAATTTGCTGGTGATCCAAGTTCCCATTTCATCGCCTGGAAATCAATCGCGTTGGCGACTTCCGATGACAACGGTCTCACCTGGAAAAAGCAAGGACAGATCATCCGCACCTCAAATACCAAACCATCCAAACCCACATGGGGCGGCAATGGTGATTTTTGCGTGGTGTGGGATAAATCCAACAAGCGCTGGGTTTGCTATTATCAGGAAGGTTTTTTGTGCATGGCAGTTTCCAGCGATCCAGAGGGAAAACCGGGCACTTGGAAAAAGTACTTTCTGGGCAGCTTTTCGCAGCCCGGCCTCGGCGGACGCAACAGTCCGATTCCCGATTTGTTCCCTTTCCCCGGCGGCAATCCATCCGTGCATTACAACACCTTTCTGAAAAAGTGGGTGATGGTGTGGGAAACCTGGGATTCCGTCGCGCCACATCCAAACAGCATTTGGATTTCCACCAGCGAAGACATGCTGCACTGGTCGCCGCCAAAAGTACTTTTAGCAGCGCAAGGCGAAGAACGCTTGATATTCCCCACTATTATTGGCGACAGCGATGTGCAAGCAGGGCAAAAAGCGTGGCTGGTTTATGCGAAGTTTGCGGATAAGGTGACAAGTGATCGGGAGTTTGTAGCGCGGGAGATTGTGTTTAGTAATGTGGTTCGTTGAAGCCATAAAAGGTTATTTTTTTATTAACCCTTTTTCTTTTGGCGAAAAACCTTCAGGAAATCTGGTTTTATCATTGTATGTCGCTCCTTTAAAACGCGTCAAAGAAGAAAAAACAGCTCTTCGTAAATCAGTATCTTGTAAATTGGCTTTTTCCAAGTTTGCATCCTGCAAATTGTATTCTTGTGACAAAAAGCGCGCTTTACTTAGATTTGCTTGATATAGATTCGCTCTCCATAATCCACTAGAATGCCAAAATAAGCAGCCACTCAAATTAGTATTCGATAAATTTGCATGATCTAATCGGGACATAAGTAGCGGAGCATTTCGTAAGTCAAGGCTACGCATATCCACGAATGACATGTCAGAATATTGGAAAGTAGGCATAATATACATGTCTACGGATTTTGCATGAGCTTTATCAATTATTGCTCCATGAAAGGAAGAGTTTCTTAAATCCGCATACTGCATAGATACTCCCCTTAGCTTCGCTCCATCCAGAATCGATGCATCGAACCAGGCCATGTTGAAATTGGTTCGTCTCAAATATTGTGTTCCGTTTATTTCGTAAGGTAAGGAGTCGAGCGAAGCATTATCGAATCGTGTTTGTCTGAGTAAACAATGAACAAAACTAGTACCATTTGCTATAACGCCTTTAAAGCTAGCCATCAATAATCCGGCATAGTCAAAGATAGCGCCTTGTAAATTTGCATTGTCAAATTTTGCTCCTGTTAAAAGGCTGTCGCTAAAATCTGCTCCCCGCAAATCAGATCCACTGAAGTCCACACCTTCTAAAGTTAAATGTCGAAAATCAATTAGAGTCTTGTTAACGTTAGATAGATGATCGCGATCTAAATTATATTTTTCTTTTAGAAGCCGCTTTGTTTCATCATTATCCTTCAATTTACCACGTCTATCGTGTATATGAATTTCTGTTTTCATCATTATCCCCTGAATTAGCTGTCTATCTTATTAGATCCAACAATAAATTGTATGCCTGGTTTAACGCAAAGCCCTGAAGATCAAATGGCGTAGGCATGCCACCTATGCAAGCAAAATATGACATGATCATATAATAGGGCTTTAATGCCTTTGGCACATTTGCATTCTTGCAAGGATAATTTGGATCCTGTTGATCCAGCCAACATTGAGCATCTCTACTTGTTATCCAATCCTTAGGTTGTGTAGTTATGTCTACATCTTGTACGATTTGTGCCAAAGCTGCGAGTGATTCTTCTATCGTGGGGTATATACTATGAAGATCCACCTCAACAGCCAAGATACATTGCGGACAATTATCAGTGCGGCACGTATGAAATAAATCCTTAATAGCCTTTTGTGCGTCACTCTTGGAAGACTTTGCTATGGCTATTTCAGAGATTCCAAGCTTTTTAATCAAATCACTATCGCTATCAATTACAGGCAACAGAAGAAGTCCGCCTATTAATGCAATGAATTTTCTGCGGTCTGCGGAAAGTGCTTGCGCTGGCTCTTGAGAATCATTTTTTTCCTTATCCATTTTTACATTGTCGTCATTCATTCATTCCTCCTACTTTTGATACAAACTACAGCTAATGTTTACTAATACGAATACTGAAAAATATCTTAGGTCACTATTGAAGCTCCTCGAACCCTTGTGTTTAATTCGTTTGTTCGCTTAATGCTGTTTGATCAATAATCGTAAAGGTTGCCGTTCCTCCAATATAAGATGCCCGAAATTTCGCATTGGCTTTTCCGCTTTGGCTTGTCATATTGTCGTTTTGCGTGATTTGTCCTTGATAAGAATTTGGAGGAGTAAATACTTCATTCACAATATTAATAAATTGGGGATAAGCCCATTCCAACTGATGCCCATCCACTGGGTCTCCATTAAAAGATAATCCAAAAATCATGTCATAAATTGAAACGCCATCTGCCCACCATAAATCAGGCTCCGTCGTAAAAGCTCCCTCTGGCTTACCAGAAGTGACCTCACCTGTCTCTTTGTTAAGATTGTCATACGTCGCTTTCACTTTGACGGTGTTTCCGATCACTCTGCTTGAAGTCAGAGTGATGACAGCTTCTCCTTGTTCATCTGTGGTAGCAGTTGCTTGGTTTAGGCTGAACGGATATTCAGGATACTGTCCATTGGTATCATCCAATGTGAAGTTAATACTTTTGCCGCTTACCGGTTTGTTATCATCATTTGTCAGGGTGGCAGTAATCATTGCTTGATGCACGGCCGAATCTACGCCCCCTGCACATATGGCAGCTTTGTCGCTTGTGATTGCTAAATGATAGTCAGTGACGTCGCCTTCCCAGCCAGCGGCAAAGTCAATCGGTTGTCCACCACTACCATTACCGCAACTTATTTGCCCATGAACATTGACCGAAAAAGAATCAGCCTTTTCGGGCGATGACCAGCCAAGCGAACTTTCCCCATCACCGCTGCCAGTCCATAACCCCCAATCGGGGTCATTGCCGCCTTTGCCGGGATAATCCCAAAAAGGTCCTGAGACAAAATGAGCACCTCCCTCTAACTGAATTTGAAACGTCCAAATATTGCCGTCGCCTTTGGGGCGATGCAGATCAGTTTGATGATCGGGATTGGGCGCAGTGCAGCTGATGTGCATTGTCTGCGGCGTGGTGCCCGCAAAAGCGGCGACGGACATCATGCACAGCATCAGGCTTACGATTGTTAGTTTTAGTATATTTTTCATGTTGTTAGGTTTGAAACTTGATTTCAGAACTACCTCGCCTCCTTGTATTTGGCAGTCCACATATCTACCCATTGCGCGCGAGGACTTTTGGGATAACCCTCCTTTAGACGTTGCAGGAGCAAAATGGCTTTGTCATACTGCTTATTCCAACCTAGAATAAATGAGGCATTCCACAAAGCTTCGGGCGCTTGTTTGCTGCGAGGAAAATCTTTAGCTACTTGTAACAACAATGGGATGCCTTCTTTATAATTCCGCAAAACGTTGTTGCAATATGTGAACCCCAGCAAATACATCACCTCACTCCGCAAGTCACTCTTCGTGAACTTCTTCAGATGCAGATCCAATAATTGCACCTCCTTTTCAACTTGCCCTTCAGTTCCCAGCGCCCTGGCCCAATAATACAAGGCATAATCGGCCTTGAGACCAGTCGGGGCGGCTTCCTGATACATGCGCTCGTAATAACTTGCTGCTTTTTTCTGCGGCACACCGATATTACCGTAAGGGTGAAAGTGTTTATCCGCCAATTTCTTGAAATAATTTACGGCAATTGGGACTGTGGCTTCAAGCTGCTTTTGTGCTGCTGTGGCATAGGACGTTTGGGGATATTGATCGATGATTTTGTGCAAGTAACTTCTGGCCGTTTTAAATTGGCGTTTTCTCATTGCGATGCTACATTGATAGGTATATCCATCCACGATACAGCGTGTTAAAAGTTCTTTTATCTCTGGGGCTTGAGGAGATTGGTTATATTCCAGCAACAGGTTTTGATAGATCTTTTGCGCTTGCGCATACTGATGCTTGCCGACATAGTGCTTGGCGCTCGCCAAGGAAGCATGAAGGATTTGGGGATTGATGATTTTTAAACGCGAAATAGCAAAGCTGGTAAGAGGCGAATTATAGAGCCAGACAGCGCCGGATAGATAGCCGTTGTTAAGTCCTTTTATTTG
>ERZ778017.3854-NODE-3854-length-10196-cov-9.520461_pt1 | contig 10196 bp, 8 predicted proteins | sample MGYA00375747_ERZ778017 | MGnify/ENA primary metagenome ERZ778017 (study PRJEB29350, sample SAMN05509838) | bioreactor metagenome | biome: bioreactor; material: wastewater | place: South Africa: University of Cape Town | collected 2014-03-17 ... | reverse complement strand
TGCCGCCGATGATCTCGCCGATGCCCGGCGCCAGCACGTCCATCGCCGCCACGGTCCTGCCGTCGTCGTTGATGCGCATGTAGAACGCCTTGATCTGCTCGGGGTAGTTCATCACCACCACCGGGCGGCCGACGTGTTCTTCGGTAAGCCAGCGCTCGTGCTCGGTCTGCAGGTCCAAGCCCCACTCGACCGGGAATTCGAATTTCCTGCCGGACTTCTGCAGCAGCGAGATCGCGTCGGTGTAGTCGATGCGCTCGAACGGTGCGTTGATGAATTTTTCGAGGCGGGTGATGGCGTCGGGCTGCACGCGTTCGGCGATGAAGGCCATATCGTCGGCGCGCTCGTCCAGCACCGCCTTGAACAGGTACTTCAGGAAGTCCTCGGCCAGGTTGGCGTCGTCGTTGAGGTCGGCAAAGGCGATTTCCGGCTCGATCATCCAGAACTCGGCCAGGTGGCGCGTGGTGTTGCTGTTCTCTGCGCGGAAGGTCGGGCCGAAGGTGTAGACCTTGCTCAGGCTGAGGCAGTAGGCCTCGACGTTGAGCTGGCCGGACACCGTGAGGAAGGTTTCCTTGCCGAAGAAGTCGCGGCTGAAGTCGACGTTGCCCTTGCCGTCGCGCGGCAGGTTGGCCATATCCAAGGTGGAGACGCGGAACATCTGCCCGGCGCCCTCGGCATCGGAAGTGGTGATGATCGGCGTGCTGATCCAGTAGAACTGGCGCTCGTGGAAGAAGCGGTGCACCGCCTGCGCCAGGCAGTGGCGGATGCGGGTCACGGCGCCGAACAGGTTGGTGCGCGGGCGCAGGTGGGCGAATTCGCGCAGGTACTCCAGCGAATGCTGCTTGGGCTGCATCGGGTAGGTCAGCGGGTCTTCCACCCAGCCGACGACCTCGACGGCGGAGGCCTGCACCTCGAAGCTCTGGCCCTGGCCCTGCGACTTCACCAGCGTGCCGGTGCAGATCACCGCGCAGCCGGTGGTCAGGTGCTTCACCTCGGATTCGTAGTTGGGCAGGGTGTCCGGCGCCACCACCTGGATCGGCGCGAAGCAGGAGCCGTCGCTGACGTTGACGAAGCTCAATCCGGCCTTGGAGTCACGGCGCGTGCGCACCCAGCCGCGCACGGAAACCTGGCCGCCTTCCGGGACGTGCCCGGCCAGCGCCTGGGCCACGGAGATCGTCGTCATCTTGAAATCCTGCGTTGCAAGCATGAAATAGAGCGGGGAGTTTACCGGAGCTACAATCCCCGCATGGCCATTCTGCTGACCGACACCGCCCGCGACCGCATCCGCGGCTACCTTGATGCCGACCCCGCCGCCTTGGGCCTGCGCTTCGGCGTTTCCCGCAGCGGCTGCTCGGGCTGGGGCTACAAGGTGGACATGGCGCGCGAGCAGGGCGCGGACGACGTGGTGTTCGACGCCGGCGGCGTACGCATCTTCGTCGATGCCGCCAGCCTGCCGCAGGTGGACGGCACCCGCATCGACTTCGTGAAGCAGGGGTTGAACGAACAGTTCACCTTCGACAATCCCAATGTGACCGGCGGCTGCGGCTGCGGCTCCAGCTTCACCACCGGGCTGGTCCAGCTGGCCTGATTTGCACGCAAGTGCTTGATTGGCCATAATGGTCGGCTCCCGCTTGCGGGGGCTCTTGCCCGAACGCGCCTGTCCATGTCACCGGCAGGTGGCCGAGGGCTGTCCGGCCGGCATCGCGCCAGCCGCCATCCACAAGGAAACCACCATGCGTCACTATGAAATCGTGTTCCTGGTCCATCCGGACCAGAGCGAGCAGGTCCCGGCGATGATCGAGCGCTACAAGGGCGCCATCGAGGCCGGCAACGGCAAGATCCACCGCCTGGAAGACTGGGGCCGCCGCCAGCTGGCCTACCCGATCCAGAACCTGGTGAAGGCGCACTACGTGCTGCTGAACATCGAGGCCGAGCAGTCCGTGCTGGACGAGCTGGTCGACACGTTCCGCTTCAACGACGCGATCCTGCGCCACCTGGTCATGCGTCGCGACGACGCGGTGACCGAGCAGTCCCTGATCATGAAGAACAAGGACGAGAAGGGCGACAAGCCCGAGCGTCGCCGCCGCGACGACGAGAGCGACAGTGCCGTGGGCACTGGCGAATCCGATAACGCCGAAGCCGCCTGAGGAGCACGTCCATGTCCAAGTTCTTCCGCCGCCGCAAGTTCTGCAAGTTCACTGCCGAGGGCGTGACCGAGATCGACTACAAGGATCTCAACACCCTGCGCCAGTACCTGACCGAGAACGGCAAGATCGTGCCGAGCCGCGTCACCGGCACCAAGTCCAAGTACCAGCGCCAGCTGCAGAACGCCGTCAAGCGCGCTCGCTTCCTGGCTCTGATCCCGTACACGGACAACCACAACGTCTGATCCCGCTCGTTGACGAGCAAGCCCGTCCATTCGGACAGCCACCGTTGCGGCGCATCGCGCGCCGCTAACGAATACGGAGCAACACCATGCAACTGATCCTCCTGCAGAAGGTCACCAACCTCGGCAATCTCGGCGACAAGGTCGACGTGAAGCCGGGCTACGGCCGCAACTACCTGGTGCCGCAGGGCAAGGCCGTGCCGGCCACCGCCGCCAACCTGGCCGAGTTCGAGGCCAAGCGCGCCGAGTACGAAGCCAAGGCCCAGGCCACCCTGGATGCCGCTTCCGCGCGCCAGGCCAAGCTGGCCGATGCCAGCGTGACCGTGGCCGCCAACGCGTCCACCGAAGGCAAGCTGTTCGGTTCGGTCGGCCCGCGCGAAATCGCCGAGGCCCTGACCAAGCAGCTGGGCGTGGAAGTGAACAAGTCGGAAGTGGTGATGGGCGAAGGCCCGCTGCGCCACACCGGCGAGTTCGAGGTGCTGGTGCACCTGCACGCCGACATCGACACCACCGTCAAGGTGGTGGTGGTGCCGGAAGCCGCCTGATACGGCCGCCAGCCAGCATGACCGCGACGGGCGCCGCAAGGCGCCCGTTTCGTTTTTACGGAACGTCGGAACGATCACTGTCGCAGCCAGTGAGATGCCCACCGGTTATCCACAGGGTTATCTGCAACGCTTGCCGACGGCGCCGACTACGATGATCGTTTCCACCGCACAACAACGACCGGCCCGCCATGACGGGCCGACAGGGGAGTCACGCTGCCGATGAGCGCAAGGTCGGGGATCCGTTCCGATGCCAGTTTCCAGACCCGCAACGAGCACCGGGTCGAGCAGCTGCGCGTGCCGCCGCAATCGATCGAGGCCGAGCAGGCGGTGCTGGGCGGGCTGATGCTGGACCCGAACGCGTTCGACCGCGTGGCCGACCAGCTGGTGGAGGAGGATTTCTACCGGCGCGACCACCAGCTGATCTACCGCGCGGTGCGCGAACTGGTGGAGAAGAACCGCCCTTGCGACGCGGTGACGGTGGGCGAGTGGTTCGATTCGCAAGGCATCAGCGAGCAGGTCGCCGGCGGTGCCTATCTGGTCGAGCTGGCCGCCAGCACGCCCAGCGCGGCCAATATCAAGGCCTATGCGGAAATCGTCCGCGACAAGGCGGTGCAACGCCGGCTGATCGACGTCGGCACTACCATCGTCAACGACGGCTTCCAGCCCGAAGGCCGCGACTCCGGCGAACTGCTGGCGCAGGCCGAATCGGCGGTGTTCGCGATTGCCGAAGGCCATTCGCGCGGCAAGCAGGACTTCACGCCGGTGCGGCGCGCGCTGGCCGAGGCGTTCGAGATCCTGCAGAAGCGCGCCGAGAACGGCGGCGGCATCACCGGCCTGCCGACCGGTTATTCCGAGTTCGACCAGATGACCGCCGGCCTGCAGCCCACCGACCTGATCGTGCTGGCCGCGCGCCCGGCGATGGGCAAATGCCTGAGTGCCGATGCCGAGATCGTGCTGGACGACGGCACCGTAGCTACCATCAAGTCGATTGTTGCTGCGCGCTCCGGCCGGGTCGCCACGCTGGACGATGCGATGCGGCTGCAACGGGCCGACGTCTCGGACTTCATCGACGATGGGCAAAAACCCACGTTTGAGGTCACCACGCGGCTTGGCCGCCGCGTGGTGACCACTGCGCCCCATCCATTCCTGACCATGGACGGCTGGAAGCCGCTGCACGCGCTCGCCGTCGGCGATCACGTGGCCGTGCCGCGACGGTTGCCGATGTTCGGCGACCAGCCGCTGCGGGAGTGCGAAGTGGCGCTGCTTGGCTACCTGATCGGCGACGGCGGGCTGACCGGCAGCATGCCGCGGTTCACCAATACCAATCCCGAGATCGTGGCCGACTTCCTCGCTGCGGTTGAAGCGTTCGGCGGGCTGCAGGCGCGCGAGGTCGAGCGTCGCCCCGGCGCGGCGGCCTCGTGGCGGGTCGGCACCGATGCCTGCGCGCTCCGCGAGAACCGGACGACATTTGCGCGGTCGCTGACCGAGGCGCTGCAGGCCGACGGGCGTTCCGCGCGGCAGGTGGCTGCCGCGGTCGGCGTGGCGCCGGCGTCTCTCTCGCATTGGGTGCACGGTAAATCCGTGCCAGCGTCCGAAGGATTGCAGCGACTCGCGACTGTCATCCAGATAGAGGCAGCCGGGCTGATGCCGGCCGGTCATGGTGCGACCAGCCGCAACGCGCCCAGTCCGTTGACATCCTGGTTGCGGGAACTGGGCCTGATGGGCTGCGGTTCGCACGAGAAGTTCGTGCCGCAACCCGTGTTTCGCCTGCCGAAGACGCAGTTGGCGGCGTTCATCAATCGTCTGTTCGCTACCGATGGCTGGGCCACCGTCCTCGCCAGCGGCCAGGCGCAGCTTGGCTATGCCTCTGTGTCCGAACGACTCGCACGCCAGATGCAGCATCTGCTGCTGCGATTCGGTGTGATCGCCAAGCTGCGCCAGCGTTGGGTGAAGTATCGGCAGTCCCGCCGCGTGTCTTGGCAGCTGGACATCACCGACGCTGAGTCGATCGCCACCTTCGCGGCGGAGATTGGCATCACCGGCAAGTCCGCCGCGCTGCAGGCGGTGGTCGACGCGATCCGTATGCGGCGTCGCCATTCCAACGTCGATCTGGTGCCGGCGGCGGTCTGGGAACGGATCGATCAGGCCAAGGGGGCGATATCCTGGGCCGAGCTTGCCCGCCGCGCCGGTTGCAGCGATTCCAATCTGCACGTCGGCAAGCGTGGGGTCTCGCGCGATCGCCTCGCTCGGATCGCCATGGTGCTGGATGATCCGTCCCTCGCGGATTTGGCCGGCAGCGACGTCATCTGGGACCGGATCGAATCGATCACCCCGGTCGGCAAGCAGCAGGTCTACGACCTGACCATCGCAGATACCCACAACTTCATCGCCAACGATGTATGCGTGCACAACACCACGCTGGCTTTGAACATCGCCGAATACGGGGCGCTGAAGTCGAAGAAGGCGGTGGCGGTGTTCTCGATGGAAATGTCCGCCGGCCAGCTGGCGATGCGCCTGATCTCGTCGCTGGGGCGGGTCAACGCGCAGCGGCTGAAGGTGGGCGACCTGGAGGACGAGGACTGGAGCCGCGTCACCGGCGCCATCGCCCAGCTCAGCGGCATCAAGATCTTCATCGACGACACCCCCGGCCTGTCGCCCGAGGTGCTGCGCGCCAAGGCGCGCCGGCTCAAGCGCGAGCACGACCTGGGTCTGATCGTGATCGACTACCTGCAGCTGATGCAGGTGCCCGGCAACAGCGAGAACCGCGCCACCGAGATCTCCGAGATCAGCCGCTCGCTGAAGGGGCTGGCGAAGGAGCTGAACGTGCCGGTGATCGCGCTCTCGCAGCTCAACCGCTCGCTGGAATCGCGCACCGACAAGCGCCCGGTGATGGCCGACCTGCGCGAATCCGGCGCGATCGAGCAGGACGCCGACATGATCGTGTTCATCTACCGCGACGAGTACTACAACAAGGAAAGTTCGCCGGACAAGGGCCTGGCCGAAATCATCATCGGCAAGCACCGAAACGGCAGCACCGGCAGCTTCAAGCTGAAGTTCTTCGGCGAGTACACGCGCTTCGACAACCTGGCCCACGACACCGTCGGCAGTTTCGAATGAGCGCATGCCGAAGATTGGCTAGGCAGCTGCGGCCGGGCGTGTTCGAATAACGCCCCATGAGCGAACTGATGAGCCAGCGGCCGACCCGGATCGTGGTCGACCTGGACGTGCTGGCCGGCAACCTGCGCGCGATCCGCGCGCACGTGGGCGTGCCGGTGATGGCGATCGTGAAGGCCAATGCCTACGGCCACGGCCTGGTGCCGGTGGCGCACCACCTGCAGGCGCAGGGCGTGGAGCAGCTGGGCGTGGCCTTCGTCGAGGAAGGCATGGCGCTGCGCCGGGCCGGCATCACCGTGCCGATCCTGGTGCTGGGCGGCATCCTCGGCCGCCAGGTCGGGCAGCTGATCCAGCATGACCTGGAAATCACCGTGTCCTCGCTGGACAAGCTGCGCAAGGTCGAGGCCGCCGCCGAGCGGCTGGGCCGCAAGGCGGTGGTCCATCTGAAGATCGACACCGGGATGGAGCGCATCGGCGTGCACAGCTATTCGTGCGGGCCGATGATCGAGGCGGCGGTGGCCTCGCGCTGGTGCACGGTGAAAGGGGTGTATTCGCACCTGGCCTGCGCCGACGATCCCACGTCGGCGATGACCGCGCTGCAGCTGGAGCGTTTCCAGGAGGCCTGCGCCCATTTCGAGCGCATCGGTGCACCCATGCCGATCCGCCACCTCGCCAATTCCGGCGGCGTACTGCATTACCCGGAGACCTGGCTGGACATGGTGCGGCCGGGGATCATGCTCTACGGCGTGCTGCCCGACCCGGACGCGCACCGCACGGTGGACGTGAAGCCGGCGCTGTCGCTGATCTCGCAGGTGGTCTATTTCAAGACCGTGCTGGCAGGGCACCCGGTCGGCTATGGCGCCACTTGGGCGCCACCGCATGACACCCACGTCGTGACCGTGCCGATCGGCTATGGCGACGGCTATCCGCGCGCGCTGTCCAACTGCGGTGAAGTGCTGATCCGTGGCCAGCGCCGGCCGATCGTGGGCCGCCTGTGCATGGACCAGTTCATGGTCGACCTGGGCCCGGACGGCAGCGCCTACGTCGAGGACGACGTGGTGTTGATCGGCACGCAGGGCGGCGAAACGATCAGCGTCGAGGACGTGGCCAAGCGCGCCGGCACCATCGGCTACGAAATCCTGACCCGGCTCAACGAGCGCGTGCCGCGTGAATACGTGGGCGGGCCAACGGCGGTCGTCTGACCAGAGCCCTGCGGGCTGCACTCCGCGTTGACCACTCGTGAGGCGGCGTGATTCACTCGCCGGGACTACCGGGGAGTGCAGGATGGCCACGTCGAAGCCGCGCCTGAAGCGTCCTGCCGAGCCATTGCGCCGGCCCAAGCGCGAACCGATGTCACGCGTGGACACCGCCTGGTTGCGGATGGAACGCCCAACCAACCCGATGATGATCACCGGCGTGCTGATGCTTGCCGAGCCGATGCAGCTTGCGCAGCTGAAGAAGGTGATCCAGCAGCGGTTCCTGTCGTATGCGCGGTTCCGGCAGAAGCCGGTCGATGGCGCGGCCGGGGCGCAGTGGGTCGAGGACGAGCATTTCGACCTCGACTGGCATGTGCGCCTGGCGGGGTTGCCCGGACGCCCGGGACGGGCCTCCGAGAAGCGCGCATTGGAGCGTTTCGTCAGCGAGCTGGCGTCCAGTCCGCTGGATCCAACCAAGCCGTTGTGGCAGTTCCACTTGGTCGAGCGCTACCAGGGCGGCTCGGCGGTGGTGGCGCGCATCCACCATTGCTATGCCGACGGCATCGCGCTGGTGCAGGTGCTGCTGTCGCTGACCGACACCAGCCGCGAATCGTCCTCGGCCTCCCGGCTCGACAAGGCCTGGCTGAAGGAACAGGCGGCCCCGGTGGCGCGCCGGGTGGGCGCGATGGAGCGCTACATGAAGCTCGGCGGCAAGGCGCTGGGGCAGGGCATGGCGATGATGCAGGACCCGTCGCTGGCCACGCTGCTGGCGAAGGAAGGCGGCGACATCGCCCGCGAGCTGGTGCATGCGCTGGCGCTCCCGGATGACCCGCCATCGTTGCTGCGCGGCCAGCTGGGCGTCAGCAAGCGGGTCGCGTGGGCCGAGCCGCTGGAACTGGAGGAGGTGAAGGCGGTCGGCCGCGCCTGCGACTGCACCGTCAATGACGTGCTGATGGCCGCCGCCGCCGGTGCGCTGCGTGGCTACATGCGCGACCGCGGCGAGGCGCTGGAGGGCCTGAGCCTGCGCGCGACCGTGCCGGTCAACCTGCGCCCGCTGGAACACGCGAAGAAGCTGGGCAACCACTTCGGCCTGGTCTTCCTGGACCTGCCGGTGGGCGAGGACAACCCGCTGCGCCGGCTGCAGCGCGTGGCCGAATGCATGAACCAGCTGAAGGAGTCGCGCCAGGCCATCGTCGCCTACGGCCTGCTGGCTGCGCTGGGCATCGCCCCGCAGCCGGTGCAGGAGATCGCGCTGGAGCTGTTCAGCCGCAAGGCCAGCGCCGTGGCGACCAACGTGCCCGGCCCGCAGCAGCCGCTGTACATGGCCGGCTGCACCGTGCGCGAGATCATGTTCTGGGTGCCGCAGACCGGCTCGATCGGGCTGGGCCTGTCGATCCTCAGCTATCGCGGCAAGGTGCATTTCGGGCTGATCGCCGACGCCCGCCTCATCCCGGATCCGGACGCGGTGGTCCGTCGCTTCGGCGAGGAATTCGAAAAGCTCCTGTACCTGGCGATGATGGGCCCTTGGGATGCGCCGCTGGATGCCGCCGCCGCGGAAGCGCTGGTGCAAGACGCAACCGCGGCTTAACGCCACGGCGCCCGTTCACATTCAGGCCACGATCCGCCGCCTAGCCTCATCGCTGCAACGCCCCCGTGCCATCCAGACGAGGAATTACGCAATGAAGCCGCATTTCAAGCTCGCCATCCTAGGCGTGTGCCTGGCCACCATGACCGCCGGCTGCGCCACCTACACCGGCCAGACCAACGATCCCAACGATCCCAACCGCACCAAGCGCGGCGCGCTGATCGGTGCGGCCATCGGCGCCGCCGCGGGCCTGCTCAGCGGAGACAGCGCAGTGGAGCGTCGCCAGCATGCGATGGTCGGTGCCGGTATCGGGGCGCTCGCGGGTGGCTCGATCGGCGCCTACCAGGATCGTCAGGAAGCCGAGTTGCGCCGCGCCACTGCCGGCACCGGCGTCGATGTCAGCCGCGACGGCGACGTCATCAAGCTGAACCTGCCGGATGGCGTGACCTTCGACTTCAACAAGACCAACGTCAAGCCGCAGTTCTACCCGGCCCTCAACACCATCGCCGGCACCCTGCGCGAGTACAACCAGACCATCGTGGAGGTCAGCGGCCATACCGACAGCATCGGTACCGATGCGATCAACCAGCGCATTTCCGAGCAGCGCGCCAATTCGGTGGCCAGCTACCTGATCGGCCAGGGCCTGCAGCGCGAGCGCTTCGAGATCGTCGGCATGGGTGAACGCTATCCCATCGCCAGCAACGACACCGATTCCGGCCGTGCGCTCAACCGCCGCGTGGAAATCCGCCTGCTGCCGCTGCGTTCGTAAGCCGCACGGCAATCGTTCCACCGGGGCGGGCCGCGCAATGCGGCCCGCTTCCGTATCCGGCGGATGAACGGCATCCTTCCCGGCCTTGTGAATGCCGCCACCGCCCCTATACTGCGGGTGTCGGTAAAATCGATGCTTCCCGGGGGTGCACTGGCTTCGACGGGGGTCGCGAAATTACTTGGCGCATGCCGAGGGGGTAGCTTTCCTCGTTAATCCAGCTGCAAAACTCTAGTTGCCAACGACGACAACTACGCTCTCGCCGCTTAAGGCGTAAGCCCCGAACCCACTTGTGCCCGTGCTCGTGGATGTAGGGTCATTATCACGGAACCGGCTGTGATGGCTGCCTGTCAGTCACGGCTTAACCAAAACAGGCTGGTCCCGCGGTGCGCTTTGCACACCGTGCTGCTGCGGGACGAGACCCAACGGTGAGCTAAGCATGTAGTGCCGGGGATGGAGTGCCTTCGGACGCGGGTTCGACTCCCGCCACCTCCACCAATATTGAAACCCCAACCGTTCTCGGTTGGGGTTTTTTCTTGTCTGATCGCGCCGGTTCCCGCGTGTTGTTGGGGGTTCCTGCGGAAGCCTGCGGACTTCGCCAGCCGCC
>ERZ778017.3851-NODE-3851-length-10204-cov-5.302000_pt1 | contig 10204 bp, 9 predicted proteins | sample MGYA00375747_ERZ778017 | MGnify/ENA primary metagenome ERZ778017 (study PRJEB29350, sample SAMN05509838) | bioreactor metagenome | biome: bioreactor; material: wastewater | place: South Africa: University of Cape Town | collected 2014-03-17 ... | reverse complement strand
GCGGTCCTTGACGGCTGTCGCACGTGCTGCCGCACGCAGGCGGGCAAGTTCAGCCTTGGTTGCGATCGACTTCAGCTTGCCGGACTCATAGGCTTGGAGAAGCTCGATCTCGAAAGGGTCAGGTTGCGTCATCTGGCTCTCCGATCTTCAGGTATTCACGCGTTGCCTTCCGGCTCGGGATGACGGTTTTCAGGAAGTAATAGTCGTCTTCCTCGACGTAGGGCACGAGGTAGACGTAGTCATCCCATGTCACGACCAGGAGACGCTGGTTCGGATACTTCCTCGTATTTGGATGCGCCAGAACGTCGAGCAAGCCCCCGTCCTCGATGGCGACCACAACCTGCTCAAACGACACACCACGCTCAGCCAGCAACTCGGCGTTCTTGTCGACATTCCATCGAAAGGCCTTCACCGGCAGATCGTAACTTCTTGTGTGCCTTTTGTCGTCTCTGATCTTCCGGCGCGCACGACAGAAGGACGTGCAATGAGCGAACTCGACTGCATCAGCCCCGCGAATCGATCGCCCGCGTCCCCTTGCACGCCGGATAGCGCGAACAACCCCAGAACGCGCTCCCTGCATTTGCCGCGCGCCTTGCGTTTCGCAAGGAACCATGCCGGAGCCGCAGGGAGGACGCCGCGGAGCATTCCCCGACGCGGATTCGGCGCGCCGCGCTGCACCTGCTCCGCTGGTGGCGGTCGAGCCCCTTGTCGACTGCACCCGATCGATCATCCGCACGAGTCGCGCGCCATACACAAGCTCGACGTTGCGCCCTTCGGCGAACGCACGCGCCTCGCTCGTGAACCGCCCCGACGTGACGACGAAGCGACGGTGGAGGTGAGCTACGGGCAGCCGCTGTCGTTCGTGCAGGGACAGTTGTAGAGAGTCACTGACAGCGTGTAGCTCTTCGGCCACATAGGAGGCATCGCTCGTGAGAGCACGCGGATCTGGCCACCTGCCGAACACAAGAGTTCATTTGAGCGCCGCTCTGTTAGGGATGTCGCTATAGGAAGCAGGCGGCAGAGCAGCGTCTACAGCGGCACACCGCGGAAGACGATGGCGAGCCGTTCACCTTCTGGTACGGACCTTGCAAGTCTCCTTGCAGCCCGGATTGGATAAGAAAAAAGGGCGTGGAACCGATTGTCACTATTGGAGGAAACGCGATGAAGGCCCGACGCAATTTCTTGCTGGCGACCACTACTTGTGCGATCGCCCTGACAACGATGCACACGACGGGCGCCAATGCCGCCGACAAGAAGCCGATCAAAGTCGGCGTCAGCATCTCATTGACATCCGACTTCGCGATCTCCGGACTGCAGCAGAAAGCCGGAATCGAGATGGCGATCGACGAAATCAACCGTGCCGGTGGGGTGCCTGGTAAGGGCGAGAGTCGGCCGATAGAGCTGGTTTACGGCGACAACGCCATGTCGCCGACTACTGCAGTGAACGCGCTGAACCGCATTCTCAGTGACGACCCGGTTGCAGTTCTGCTGTCGATCCGGGGCACGCATGTACTGCCGCAACTGCCGCTGCTGCAGCGCGCGAAGATCGCGGGTCTCACGATCAGCGGCACGAAGAAGATCACCGAGCAGGGCAACGACTACATCTTTCGGTTTTATCCGAACGATGGGGTTACGAAGCCGATCCTCACACGCTTCGCGGCGGAGAAGCTCGGCAAGAAGAAGATCGGCGTCTTCCACTCCGCTGAGGACTACGGCTCCAGCGGGCGCGACGAAATCATCAAGACGCTGAAGGAATTGAAGCTCGAGCCGGTCGCCGTCGAATCACACCAACCGACCGACAAGGACTTTACCGCGCAGCTACAGGCCTTCAAGGCTGCCGGCGCCGAGATCATCCTCCTGCAGACCTTCGAAGCACCTTCGGCACTGATCCTCAAACAGGCTCGCCAGCTGGATCTGGGAATTCCGTTCGGCCTGGGCGTAACGTCGGTCGGCGCATCGGCCCTGCGACTCGTGGAACCACGCGACGTCGAAGGCTTCTACGCCGAGACCGGTGTCGTCGACCCGCCCTTCAGCGCCGAAGCGAAAGTGCGTTCGTGGGCCGCGGAGGTGCAGAAACGCTTCGACATCGTTCCCGACTACACGGCGCAGATCGACTACGACGCGATGAAGATGCTCGCAAAGGTCATCGAACTTTTCGGCACGGACCGCCAGGCAATCGTTCAGGGCCTGCACACGATCAAGTACCGCGGACTGGACACGGAATACCAGTCGGACGCCAAAGGCAACATGAACCACGAAGCGTCCATCGTCCAGATCCGCGACAAGAAGCAGGTTCCGATCGAACGCGGATCGATGCCTTTCGAGCCTTGGTCGAAGCAGCCCTGAACGACAAGTGCGGGCCCCGAGATGTATCAGCTCGTCATCAACGGACTGACGATGGGGTGCATTTATGCGCTCATCGCCTTCGGTTTCATCCTGATCTACAACGCCGTGGGCGCAGTCAATTTCGCGCAGGGCGACCTCGTGATGGCGGGCTCGTACTTCGGGGTTCTCGGTGTCGGTCTGCTGGGGCTCGACCTGATCAGCGCCATGTTGGTTGTCGTGCTCGGGAGCGCAGCAGTCGGCTATGTGTTCCAAAGACTTGCCTACTACCCCCTGCGCGACGGGCCGACGATCAACGTCGTCATCAGTTGTCTGGGCGCGGGAATCTTCCTGCGCAACGCTGCCCAGAACCTCGCCGGACCCGAGCCGTACACGATGAAACCGTTCTTCGATACAGAGCTCGTTCACGTCTCGGGACTGACGATTCCCTCGCAAAGCATCTTCATCGCGGTTCTGACCGTGATCCTCTTCGCCGTTCAGTACTGGTTCTTCTTTCGAACCAACGTGGGGCGAATGCTTCGGGCGACTGCGAACGACAAGTACGCCGCGCGGCTCACCGGAATACCGGTGCGCCGGATGATCGCGCTCGCGTTCGTGATCAGCGGCGTGATGGCGGGCATGGCGGGCTTCGCGCTCGTACCGATCTTCCTCGCCTCGCCGAACATGGGCTTCGGACTGGTGGTGAAAGCGTGGATCGGCGTGGTGATCGGCGGATTTGGCAGCGTGCCCGGTGCGATCGTCGGCGGAATCATCGTTGGGCTGCTCGAAACGTTCACGGCCAGCCTGATCTCCTCGGACTACAAGGACGTCATCACGATGATGGTTCTGCTCGCCGTCCTGTTTCTGCGACCGCAGGGGATCTTCTCCGAGTCGGTACAGGAAAAGGTGTAGCGGTGCGCAAAGCTACGCACATCGCGCTGGGGGTAGCGGCGCTCGCCCTGGTGCTGTCGCTCCCCGCGCTTCTGGAGTCCAGCTACCACCTGCGGCTGGCGAACGTCATCGGGATCTATCTGCTTCTGGTCCTCGGACTGAACTTCATCCTGGGCTACGCCGGGCAGCTCTCCTTCGCACAGGTCGGGTTCTTCGGAATCGGTTCCTACACCACCGCGATCCTGACGGCCGACTACGGTTTCTCGTTCTGGATCGGACTTGCGGCCGCAGCCGTCACATCGGGGCTGTCCGCTCTGCTGATCGGCGCACCGACGCTGAAGCTGCGCGGGCACTACTTCGCGTTCGGCACCTTCGCCTTCGGCGAAGTCGTGCGCCTGGTCGCCGTGAACTGGGACGGTCTGACACATGGAGCTTCTGGCCTCTCGGGCATCCCGACCCCCGCGATCGGCGGGTTCCAGTTCGACACCGACGTTTCCTACTACTACCTGGTCGTGTTCTTCGCGCTCCTCGGCGTCCTCGTCTCGGTGCGAATCGAACATTCGAAGATCGGGCGCGCGCTCCTCGCCATCCGGGAGAGCGAACTGGCCGCGGAGGCGATGGGTATCCGCACGAGGCAGGCGAAGCAGACGGCTTTCACCCTGAGCGCGGTGTTCGCCGGCGTGGCGGGCGCGCTCTATGGGCCACTGAACACGGTGATCAGCCCCGACGTCTTTTCCTTCGACGTTTCGGTCGTGGTCCTGGTGAGCCTGCTCCTGGGCGGCTCGGGAATCATCACGGGCGCCATCCTCGGAACGGTGCTCATCGTGCTGCTGCCGGAGTGGCTGCGTTTCCTCGATCAGTACTACATGATGATCTACGGCGCAGGCGTCGTGCTCCTGATGGTCTTCCTGCCGCAGGGAATCATGGGACTGCTCGATGCCCTGCGGGTCAAGCGGGCCCGCCTGCAGGCGGCCCGTGTAGAAACGGGCCGAGCGCTCGAGCAGACGACGAACCGGGCGGCGTCATGAGCACGAGCGAAACGCTGCTTTCCGTCGACTCCCTGGTATGCCGATTCGGCGGGCTGCTTGCCGTGGACAGTCTCGACATGAAAGTGGCCGAAGGCGAGATCCATGCGCTCATCGGCCCGAACGGAGCGGGCAAGTCGACGGTCATCAACCTGATCACCGGTGTCTACCGCCCTACCGCCGGCACGGTGAGCCTTCGCGGCCACGCCTTGACCGGAGAACTGCCGTCAACCATTGCGAGGCTCGGCGTGGCCCGCACCTTCCAGACGATTCGCATCTGGAAGCAGATGAGCCTGCTGGAAAACGCGATGGTGGGTTTCCAGTGTCGCACGCAGTCAGGCCTGCTCGACGTGCTGTTGCGCTCTCCGAAAAGCCGGGAGGACGAACGAAAGACACGGGAGAAGGCGCTCGAAAGCCTTGAACTGGTGGGCCTGGATCGAATGGCGCAGAGGCTCGCAGGTTCGCTCTCCTACGGGCAGCAACGGCTGCTCGAACTCGCCCGTGCCGCCGCCACGGAACCGTCGCTGCTGCTCCTCGATGAACCTGCGGCAGGAATGAATCCCCAGGAGGCGAACAAGCTCGTCGAGATCCTGTTCCAGATCCGCGACCGGGGCATCGCCATCCTGCTGATCGAACACAACATGAAACTGGTGATGCGCGCGGCCGATCGCATCACCGTTCTCAGCTTCGGAAAGAAGATTGCCGAGGGATCGCCGGCAGAGGTGCGCAACGATCCGGGCGTCATAAAGGCCTATCTCGGACAAGTGGAAGAAGATGCTGCGGCTTGAGAACGTGAGCGTCTCGTACGGCGAGATCCCTGCGTTGCATGGGCTCTCGCTGGAAGTAGGCGCCGGCGAGATGGTTGCGCTCATCGGCGCCAACGGCGCCGGCAAGACGACAACCCTGAATGCCATTTCCGCCATCCTGAAGCCGACCTCGGGCCGGATCTGGCTGGAAGGCGAGCGTATCGACCAGCTGGGCCCCGAGCGCGTCGTCGACCTCGGCATCCTGCACGTCCCGGAAGGTCGGCGAGTGTTCACCGGCCTCACCGTCGAAGAGAACCTTCTGGTCGGCACCACGCGTTGGCGTCGGCGCGGCATGAGCATGGCCGCGGACATCGAGCGCGTCTTCGCGCTGTTTCCGCGACTGAAGGAACGCCGAAGCCAACTCGCATGGTCGCTCTCGGGGGGCGAGCAGCAGATGCTGGCGCTCGGCCGGGCGCTGATGGCACGACCCAAGGTCCTGCTGCTCGACGAGCCGTCGTTGGGGCTCGCACCGAACATCACGCAGGAAGTATTCCGCACGGTGCGCGAGCTCAACGATTCGGGGCTCACCGTGCTTCTGGTCGAGCAGGACGCGTATGCGGCGCTGCGCATCTCGCGACGCGGTTACGTGCTCGAGATGGGACGCGTCGCGCTCGAAGGGAACTGCGGCGACCTGCGACGCGATCCGCGGATCCAGGAAGCGTATCTAGGCAGCTAGGCGAACATGAGCACGCGAGAGCTGAAACCGGTAGCACCCGAACGCCTGCGCTCGCTCCAGGGCGTGGAGTGGTTGTTCGACTTCATGCAACGGTACCCGCGAGTGCGGGAACTGCCGGCCGACTGTGCCGACGGCCTGTTCGACGGGCTTGTCGACGCGCACGTGCACGGCAATCCGGACAGCCTCGGAATTCGCAGCCAGGACGTCGTCGACGTCGCAGTCGACTACGCACGTCGCCGTGCCCGGGCCATCGTGCACAAGGACCATCACTACTCCACCGTCGGCGTCGCCCAGGTGGCACAGCGCCACATCGATCACCTTCTCGAGGAAGGACGAATAGACCATCGCGTGGAGATCTATGGCGGACTTCCGCTGGCGTACACGACAGACCCGAAGTTCGTCGAGACGGCTGCAGCCTCGCCGTTCATGCGGATGATCTTCATGAACGCGATCCACGGGGAGGTGCTGGTGCACGGCGGAAAGGTCCTGCCGGCCGTCCAGGACATCATCCGCATCGCCGCCGAGCACCGGATCCCCATCACCGTATGCCCGCCGAACCACAGCACGAAGTACGGAGGCGCCGAGGACTACCCGATCGTCGAAACGCTCGTCGAGTGCATCAGCCGGCTGGGCGCGAAGACGTTGCTCGACCAGCCCGTCTCGGCCTACACGGTCGACCAGATCGCCCACCTTACGTCCTGCGGCGCGTTCGCGGGAATCTTCTGCTATCCGACGATCCCCGACGTGATCAAGGCGCCCGTGACCGACCCCGATCTCACGAAGGCGGTCATCGACCGGGTCGGCGTGGAACGGTGCGTGCTCGGGTCCGACAAGGGCTACCTGCTCGAACCGGACGCCGCGCAAGCGATGCGACTGCTGCTTCGCCTGCTGCTCGTGTGGGGTTACTCGGAGGAGCAGATCCGGCGGATGGCCGCCGACAACGGTGCGCACCTGCTGTTCGGTTAGCAAGCGGGCGCTCAATATCCTGGGCAGGAAACACGATGATCAAGACTTCGGATGTCGAACTGAACGTTTCGGTGGACGGCTCGGGCCCGCCGATCGTCTTCGTGCATGGCTTCACCACGACGTCGAACTTCTGGTGGCACCAGATCCCCGACCTCGCCAAACGCTATCGCACCGTACGCTTCGACCTGCGCGGACACGGCGACTCCGGAAAGCCGCGCGACATCGCCTATACGATCGAGGCCTTCAGCGACGATCTCCGTTCCGTCATGGACTCCCTCGACATCGCCGCTGCGGCGATCGTGGGTCTTTCGATGGGTGGCGCAGTCGTGATGCGCTTCGCCCTGGACCATCCGGAGCGTGTGAAGGCGCTCGGGCTCGTCGGCACGACGGCCTTCGGCCTCGGTCCGATGGTCCAGGCACGAAACGTCCTGGCGCGCGTTGCCGAAATCGGCATCGAGGCCGCGAGCGAGGAGGTCATCGTCCACAGCTTCGACGAGAGCACCGACGAAGCAATCGTGGAATGGGCCAGGAGAGAGGTGGTCAAGACACCTCGACACGTCGCGGAACCGGCCATCCGCTCGCTCGACGCGTTCGACGTTCGGGCGGAGCTGCATCGCCTGAAGATGCCCACGCTCGTGGTCGTCGGGGAGAACGACGCCATCACGCCGGAACCCTCTTCGCGCTTCCTGCACAACGCGATCGCCGGGTCGGAGCTGCACATCGTGCCGAAGGCGGCGCACTTTCCGATGCTCGAGCGACCTCATACCTTCAACCAGATCGCGCTGCAGTGGCTGCAGCGCATCGGCTACTAGATGAGGTCGTAGGCGCGCAGCTTCTTGTAGAGAGACGTACGGTCGATTCCGAGGATCGTCGCCGCCTTCGACTTGTTGCCGTCGGCGCGCTCGAGCGCTTCCCGCAGCGCCGCACGCTCGGCGCTCGCCCTGGTCTCATGGAACGAGCGGCCGGAAGCAGATGCCGGAGCCTTCTCGTCTGTGAGCGGAGGCAGGTGCTGCTTCCTCAGCACGCGGCCGTCCAGGGCGTGCAGCCCGAACTCGAGCGCATTCCGCAATTCCCGAACGTTCCCCGGCCAATCGTATCGACTCAGATGGTCGATCGCCTCGTCGTCGGCGGTCACTTCCTCCATCTCGTACTCGTCGCAGAGCGCGGCCAGGAGGTGGCGAGTCAGCACAGCCACGTCGCCGCGGCGTTCGCGTAACGGCGGCACCTCGATGCGAAAGACGTTGATCCGATAGAAGAGGTCCATCCGGAACCGTCCCTCCTCGACGAGGCCGCGCAGGTCACGGTGGGTCGCGCAGATGACGCGCGTATCCATCGACACCGGCGCGGTCCCGCCGACCCGCACCAGCTCGCGTTCCTGCAGGATACGCAGCAGCGCCGATTGCATCTCCAGCGGCATGTCGCCGATTTCGTCGAGGAAGATCGTTCCGCCGTTCGCCAGTTCGAACTTGCCCGGATGGCCCCTGGACTTCGCGCCGGTGAAAGACCCGCCTTCGTAGCCGAACAACTCCGTTTCGAGCAGCGTCTGCGGAATCGCTGCACAGTTGACATGAACGAACGGCCGCCCGGCACGGCTGGACGCGGAATGGACCGAGTGCGCGACCAGTTCCTTTCCGGTTCCCGATTCCCCGACGATCAGAACCGTCGCGCGAGTCCTTGCGGCGCGCAGCGCCCTCTCCCGAAGCTGCTGCACCTCAGGACTGGTTCCGATGATGTCGACAAGCGCATATCTCGACGGCCAGGTGCACGGTCGCACCTGGTTGCGAATGTCGATCGAGAAGAGGCGGCGGGCAACGCCGAGGATCTGGTCGGCCTCGGTGAAGAGCGCTATGCCGACCGCACCCACCACGTCATCGCCGTTTCGGATCGGCACCTGGTTGACGATCATCTTGTGCCCGCGAACGACCAGGGTCTGGTTTCGCGTCGGCGGCGCGCCGCGTGCCACCAGATGCAGTTGCGTCTCCGGCGAGATCACCGAGGTCACGTGCCGGCCGATGATGTCCTTCTTCTGCAGCCCGAGAAGCTCGCAATAGATGTTGTTGATGTAGACGATCTTCCCGGACTTGTCGATCGCGATCAGACAATTCGGAATGACGTCGAGGATATCTTCGAGCAGGAGAACCAGATCGTTCGCCTTCCTCGGCAAACCCTCCTCCACTTCTGAACGCGACATCTGCCATTGCCTCTTTCGGTTGTAGCGACGCTATCGTTCCGGCCGACACGCGTCCTGGTGTCGCAGTTCCTTCTTCGAAGGTCGTGCTGGACGTCTTCTCGGCCACCGCCAGCGTAAATCGTCCGGTGAGGAATCGCACGAACGGGCCCCGCCACCGCCCAGGCTTCCGGCGACGCGGTGCGAACGTGACTATGCAGATTCCATCGCGGCGACGCGGACGGAACAGCGTCTCGTCTGCAGTCGAGGGCGGTGCGTCAGCGTGAAACCGGAACGACGCGCCTTACGGAAGCCGATCCGGCTCGACCGGCGGCTCCACCGCCTCCACCAACAGCACTTCCCATCGGTCCGCACGAACCGAGTCCAGGTACGCCGGCGCCGTTTGCTCGCGCGCTCGTATCATTACTCCCGTCACCTTCGCTGCGTAGTGGCCATCCGGCAGGCTGGTGTTCTTCGACAATTGGCCGACGACGCGACCGTCGGGAGCAACCAGTTCGCGATCGCGGATCTCCACCCTATCGCCCGGCACGACGCGCGCGATGTCTCGGTGTACGCGATGCTCTCCCGGATACCGACCCGCGAAACCGATGTCGACGTCCGCTGGACTCAGCGATCGATACCGCGTCCGCAAATCCCGTCGTGCGCGTGGAATCTCCGGGGCAAGCGTGACAGTGCTCTCGAGTGCGTCGAGATCGGCAAGAAACGGATTCGACGACGTGTCCGCGCGAAACAACGTCAGCGTCTCCTTCGCACGCGTCATCGACACGTAGAGCAACCGGCGTTCGTCTTCCGAGCGATTCCAGTCGCCGCAGTCCATCACGATCACGTGCCGGAACTCTAGGCCCTTGGCGCGATGCGCAGTCATCAGGCGCAAAGCATCGACACTGCCGTCGCGACGCGCGGCGCCCGAACTCTCGTAGAGCCAGTCGACGACCTCGCGCACCGGCAGACTCGTCTGCGGAAACGCCAGCATCAGATCGTCCGCTGCCGCGCACAGATCCTGCCAGGCCGGATTGGCGGGCTGCGCGCGCAGGCGTGCACGAAGCCATCGAGCGAGCACGGCTGGCAGCAGCAGGGCCTTACGATAACCGCGCACGACATCGAGCGTGCGCCTTCCCTCGCGCGACTGCATCAGCGAGATCGCGCCGCCCGCCTCCTGCGGCTTCACGATCGAATAGCGGATGCCGTCGATCTCGCACAGCGCCTGCATCGGCTCGAGCGCCTCGTGCGTGCGCGCGAGCACCGCAATGTCTCCAAGCACGGTATCGGGCGCGAGCCGGCGGATGCGGTCGATCTCCGCCGCGACCAACTGCGCCTGCCGGTTCGCATC
>ERZ778017.3850-NODE-3850-length-10207-cov-4.116923_pt1 | contig 10207 bp, 6 predicted proteins | sample MGYA00375747_ERZ778017 | MGnify/ENA primary metagenome ERZ778017 (study PRJEB29350, sample SAMN05509838) | bioreactor metagenome | biome: bioreactor; material: wastewater | place: South Africa: University of Cape Town | collected 2014-03-17 ... | reverse complement strand
GATAATTTTCGTCATCCGGCTACGATTCTTGGGGATAACTTGTGCATAATAAGGAAAACTCGGCTCTTTCAGCGGCATTTTTCAAATTCGTCCAAAATAATCGCCATTCTCCTCTTGAAATCCCTGCAAGCATCTTCGCAAAAGAGTTAAAATAACAGCACTTGTTGGAGAAACCACAAAATGTTGTGCTTTGTTTTCATCTGTGGCACAATATGTATGGTGGCGGAGAAAAGTACTTTTACGGAGATAGAATGGCAGAAGAAGCAGGAATCACGCTGATTGCGGCGCCAAATGGGCGTCGGGAGGACTCGATTTCCTCACGAACCGGAAGCACCACCAAAGTGACAGCCGACGGAAATAAAAATCGCTCGTTTACGCCGGTGCCCACGGGGCGTCCGGCCAATCCCAAGCTCGCGCTTCAAGTGCAGCGACGTTTTACCGTTGCTGGCGAAGACCCGTTCGATACCGTGGAATGGGAAAACCGCATCGCCGCGATCAGCGGCGAAGATGGCAAATTGGTCTTTGAGCAGAAAGATTGCGACATCCCCAAAACCTGGAGCCAGCTTGCCACCAATGTTGTGGTGTCAAAGTACTTTCGGGGCGCGTTGGGTTCTCCCGAGCGCGAAACTTCCGTGCGCCAAGTGATTGGCCGCGTGGCGGACACGCTGCATCGCTGGGGCGCGGAAGGTGGCTATTTTGCTTCCGTGGAAGATGCGCAGGCTTTCCGCGACGAGCTCGTCTATTTATTGTTGCATCAATATGGCGCGTTCAATTCACCGGTTTGGTTCAACCTGGGTGTGCCGAATACCAAGCAACAATGCAGCGCCTGCTTCATCAATTCGGTGCATGACGACATGGAATCGATCATGGATTTGGCGGGCACCGAAGCGCGGCTTTTCAAAGGTGGCTCCGGCGCGGGCACCAATTTGTGGCGCATTCGTTCTTCGCGCGAGCAACTTTCCGGCGGCGGCATCGCCAGCGGGCCGGTTTCGTTTATGCGCGGCTGGGACGCTTTTGCTGGTGCCATCAAAAGCGGCGGCACCACGCGCCGCGCTGCGAAAATGGTGATCTTGAATGATTCGCATCCTGACATTGAAGAGTTTATCAACTGCAAAGCGGACGAGGAAAAGAAAGCGTGGGCGCTGATCGACGCCGGTTACAATGGCGGCTTCAATGTGCCCGGCGGCGCTTATGATTCTGTCGATTTCCAAAATGCCAATCACAGCGTGCGCGCCACCGATGAATTCATGCGCGCTGCCGAAAACAACGGCCCATGGAACACTCGCGCTGTGACCGACAACCGCATCGTGGAAACCAAGAACGCGCAGGAGTTGCTGCACCAAATTGCGGAGGCCACCTGGATTTGCGGCGACCCGGGTTTGCAATATGACAGCACCATCAACGATTGGCACACCTGCGCTAACACCGATCGGATTTACGCCAGCAATCCGTGTTCGGAGTTTGTCTTTTTGGACGACACCGCTTGCAATCTGGCCAGCCTGAACCTGATGAAATTCCGCACGGAGACCGGCGAATTTGACGCCGAAACTTTTGTGCACGGCTGCGAAGTATTCATCACGGCGCAGGAAATTATCGTCTCCCGCGCCAGCTATCCCACCGAAGACATCGCGCGTAATTCCGAAGATTATCGCCCGTTGGGATTGGGTTATGCGAATCTTGGTGCATTGTTGATGTCCCGCGGCGTTGCATACGACAGCGAAGCCGGACGCGCCTTGGCGGCCACCATTACCGCAATTATGACCGGCGCTGCTTATTGGAAATCCGCGCAGATCGCCGCCAATATTGGCCCGTTCAATGGCTATGAAAAGAACCGCGAACCGATGCTGCGCGTCATCGCCAAACATCGAGACGCCGTGCGCAACATCAATGCGCCGCTGGTTCCCGAAGGCTGCATCAGTGCCGCTGCCAAGGTTTGGGATGAGGCATTATTGCTCGGTCAGAAACATGGTTATCGCAACGCGCAGGCCACGGTGTTGGCGCCGACGGGAACCATCGCGTTCATGATGGACTGCGACACCACCGGCATCGAGCCGGACATCGCGCTGGTGAAATATAAAAAATTGGTCGGCGGCGGTTTGCTGAAAATTGTTAATCAAACCGTTCCCGAAGCCTTGCGGCGTCTGGGTTATAGCAACGAAATTGCCGAAGACATCGTCGATTATATCGATCAGAACGACACCATCGAAGGCGCGCCCGGCATCAAGGACGAGCATCTGTCGGTATTCGATTGCGCCTTTAAAGCTATGAATGGCACGCGCAGCATTCACCACATGGGACACGTCAAAATGATGGCGGCAGCGCAGCCATTTATCTCCGGCGCGATTTCCAAAACCGTCAACATGCCGCCAGAAAGCACACCCGAAGAAATTCAGGAAACTTATCTGCAAGGCTGGAAATTGGGATTGAAAGCCATCGCCATTTACCGCGACGGCAGCAAACGCACACAGCCGCTGTCCACTTCCAGCGACGCGCAAAAAGCCGAGAAGGGCGAGAAAGACAAGGCGCGTCTGGCACGCCGCAAACTGCCCGACGAGCGCCAAAGCATCACCCACAAATTCTCCATCGCTGGTCAGGAGGGCTACTTCATCGTGGGCATGTTTGAAGACGGCCAACCCGGCGAAATCTTCATCAAGATGAGCAAAGAAGGATCAACGATCAGCGGTTTGATGGACAGCTTTGCCGTCGCCATTTCGATGTCGCTGCAATACGGTGTGCCGCTGCGTGTGCTGGTGAACAAATTCACCCACACCCGTTTCGAACCCAGCGGCTACACCAACAACCGCGACATTCCCATCGCCAAATCACTGATGGATTACATCTTCCGTTGGATGGATTTGAAGTTCCAACCCAACGGAACCGGTGAAGAAGCGGCGGACGTGAAAGCAAAAACCAGCGAAGAAAACACCTTGCCGGAAATCACCAGCGCGCTCAGCGATCAAATGGCACATCTGCAATCGGACGCTCCGCCGTGCACGGAATGCGGAACCATTATGATCCGCGCCGGCGCATGTTATAAATGCCCGAATTGCGGCACGACCAGTGGTTGCGGTTAACCGAGAAAAGTACTTTTACATCAAGAGCAGGGGCAATATTTTGCCCCTGCTCTTTGGCTTTTATGCCTGAGAGTACCCGCAACCATGGTCCTGAACAAATCGAAATCAGTGAATGACAGGAGAAAGTATTCAGCAATGGCCGATGCGAATGCGTACGCTTAATTAATGCTCCACCTCTCTACAGGTCATGAAAGATACTGGATTAAAAATCCCGCCCGGTCATTGTTTGCCACCTCGCAAAGCTTAGGGGAGGTTGACATTTTTGGAATGAGGGTGTCCTGATCTTGTCTCTTTTACACGTTCTTTATGCCAACTTTACGTTTCGTTGTAAAATATCAGTCTTAATGAGCAGATTCCCCGCAGTGAACACTTCCGAACAATTGGCCGCAGCGCGTCTGAGTTTGTTCGCCAATATGTTTCTGGTACTCATCAAAGTTTCGGCGGGAATTGCCTCTGGTTCGCTCAGCGTTCTTTCCGAAGGCGTGCAATCGTTCCTCGATATTCTTGCTTCCGCAGCTATTTTGTGGACATTGCGCAAAGCCTATGAACCGCCAGATCGGGAACATCCGTGGGGACATGGCAAACTGGAAAATCTGGTTTCACTGGTGCAAATTGCACTGATCCTGGTGGGCGCTGGCGGAATTTTATTTGCTGCCTGGCATCGATTGGGAAGCGCCTACGTGCCGCATTTTGATTGGGGGATCGCGGCGTTATCCATTTCATTATTGGTGGATTGGGGCGTTTCACATCGTGTGGAGAAGGTGGCCAAAAAGAGCGGCTCGGCGGCGTTGCATGCCGAAGCGGTGCACCTGCGCAGCGATATGTATTCTTGCGCCGGCGTTCTGGGCGGATTGGTGCTGGCTTGGATCACACATTGGTCTTGGCTTGATCCGGCCATTGCGGCTTTGATGGCGCTGGTGATTATTGCCTCTGCCATCAAATTGATGCGCGACACGGTGCGTCCGTTGATGGACGAAAAACTGCCGCCCGAAGAAGAAGCGGCCATCCGCAAAGTGCTGGATGCCGATGCGCGGGTATTGAATTATCATCGCCTGCGCACGCGCCGCGCCGGTTCATTGCGGCACATGGATGTGCATATTTTACTGGATGACGCGCTTTCCTTTTCCCAATCGCATGCCATCGCCGAAGACGTGGAACACTCCATTCGCGGCGCGTTGCCTGGCACCGATGTTATCGTGCACGCCGAGCCGTATCACGAAGAGATGCAGCATCAAAACGACCTTTCCGATGAAACCCAGCTTTGACAGCATGACGCTGGCCTGCGTCACTGATGGCTTGCAATCGCTGATTGGCGCGCAAGTGCAACGCCTGACCGTGCGATCCGATTTGCAAATCATTCTCTCTGCGTACGATGAGTTGATCGGCGAAAAACATTGGCTGTTTGATGTGTCTGCATCCTGGGCCAGAACGCATTTGACGCGCAGCGCGCCACCCAAAAAGAATGCACATCCGCTGCCTTTTGAACAGGCGTTACGTAAATATGTGCTGGGCGGAACTATTAGTCGCATCGCGCAACGTGGCTTTGATCGCGTTCTTGAAATCGATATCGACGGCGAACACGGCGCGGTGCAATTGATTGGCGAATTCATGGGGCCTCGGAGTAATTTGATTTTGTGTCGACTGGATGAAAGTGGCGACAGAATAATTTTGCATGCCGCCAAATTAACAACTCCCAAACAAAGCCGACAGCGGGAGATTTTGCCAGGGCGGATTTATCAAGAACTGGCGAGACAAGGCATCGATCCGCGTGATTATTTGCAAGACCAACCTGCAACATTGCCACGTCATTCTGAGAGAGCGACAGCGACCGAAGAATCTCCCGAAATTTCGACGGAGTTCATTCAAACTTTGGGGGATCCTTCGACTACGCTCGTTCCTCGCTCCGCTCAGGATGACGTCGCAAAAATGGAAGTTCCTCATCCCGCTCAGGATGACGTCGCAAAGATTGAGATTCCTGATGAAAAGGTACTTTTCAGCGCCTGGCTGAAAAGTACTTTTGAAGGGATCAGCCCATTACTGGAAAAGGAGATTTTGCACCTCGCGCAAGATGATTTGCAGCAGGGTTTGAAATCAACATTCAATAAAATCAACCATTGGAGTCCGGGCGTTTATCAAGATATCGCAGGAAATGCTGTACTTGCATATTCCTTTGAATTGCAACATCTGAAAAGTACTTTTATCTGGCAACCCACATCCATTCACAAAGCATTGGAAATCGTCTATCGCGAAGTGGTGCCAAAAGTACTTTTGGCGCAGCGTAAAAGTACTTTTGAAGGCATTGCCAAGAAAGCAATTCAGCATCGAGAACACGCATTGCGTCAAGTGCAGCAAGGCTTGGGAGAATCTGGCCGCGCTGCTAAACATCGCCGTTTTGGAGAATTATTATTCGCCCATTTGCATGACGTTGCGGCTGGCGCTGAATCTGTAACCTTGCAAGATTTTTATGAGGATAAAGAAGTTGTTATCGCATTAGATAAAGACCTTTCGCCAGCCGAAAACGCGGCGCGCTATTTTGAACGCGCCAAGCGTAGTGAAGCCGGACGCGCTGTTTTGGAGGCACGGCAAAACCAACTCGAAGCAGAATTACTGAAAGACAAGCATCTTTTGGAACAAGTTCACAATGCCGATTCGCTGGAAGAATTGGAGAAAATAAATAGCAACGAGGTAGGGCTGCGCCGAGCCAGCCACAACGGCGACCTCGGCGAGACCGCCCTGCCTGGAAAACAAGACCAGCAATCCCGTTTTGAAGGCCATCGTGTTAAGATATTTCAATCGCCGGATGGTTATGAAATCTTAGTTGGCGAAAACGCCACATCCAATGATTTCCTGGTGAAACGCCTGATGCGACCCAATGATTGGTGGCTGCACGTGCGCGGCAACACCAGCGCGCATGCCGTGATTCAAACAAATGGTGCCCCGCAAAAAGTACCGCAAAACACGCTTCTCTTCGCCGCGCGACAAGTGGCTGGACGCAGCGCTGCCAAACATGCCGGTTATGCGGCGGTGGATTATACATTGGGGAAATATGTGCGCAAACCCCGCAAAGCCGCGCCGGGCGCAGTGACTTACGAACGTGAAAAGACGCTGCATTTGATGAAGGATGAAGAGTAACAAACCATACCCTGAGTGTGGTCAGTGATCAAAGCCCAATTTTCCAGATTAAAAATAAATGTTTCAAAAAGCGTGGAACGGGGCATAATAGAATTGTCAATCTATCACGTTATAGATTTCAAGCTGGAATAACGGCATAATGAGCATTTCCAAGAAACCCAAATATATCACTTTGGCTCAGCGAATCAAGCAGCAGATTCAAAGTGGCAAGCTTCAGCCAGGCGATCGATTACCGTCTTTCACGCAGATGCGCGCCGAGTTCGGTGCCACGCCCGCCACGGTGGAACGCCTCTATGCGCTTTTGGAGCGGGATAATCTCATCGAACGCCGTCATCGCAGTGGAGTTTTTGTGGCCAGTGCCAGCACTAAAAGTACTTTGAACGGCACCTTAGGGTTTGTGGCATTGCGTTTTAATGGCGAGAAACTTCATCCCTATAATCACTATTTGCTGCAAGGTGTTCAAGAAGTGACAAATGAGGCGCAAGTGCAAATTATGTTGTTGGATTATGGTACAATTCCCGCCAGCCGCAACAAGATAGATGGCTTGTTGATTTATGAACACGAGCTATCGAAGTTTCTGCCGTATCAGGAACAAGGCATCCCTTGCGTTTCGGTTTTAAAGAGGATGGACGAAATTGCTTCGGTGACAGCGGATGATTTCAACGGCGGCAAACTAATTACTCAGCATCTGCTTGATCTCGGTCATCAGCGTATCGCTTGTTTGATGGGAACGGCGAAAGATGATTCGCAACATGACGCGCTGGGCGCGCAGCGATTGGCAGGATATCGCGCGGCGTTGCGCGAGAGTGCAATTTCGCCTCTTGCCACCTGGCAACGGCCGGTGCTCTATAATCCGTTAGAAAATTATACCGAGCGCGGATATTCACTGATGAGCCAATGGCTGCGAGAAGATTGGCATCAATTAAATTGCACCGCGATCTTGACGCAAAATGATGATGTGGCGATTGGTGTTATTAATGCCTTGCAGGAAGCTGGCTTACAAGTGCCGCGTGATGTAAGCGTCGTTGGTTTTGACGGTGCCGATGTGGACGCGCATTTTACACCGCGTTTAACAACTATTGAATTGCCACTGAAAACTATCGGCCAGCTTGGCACACAAAAGCTGCTGCGCCTTATTCGTGGCGAGTCGTTGGAACAACACAGCGTACTCCCGGTATCGCTGCGAATAGGCCAATCAACTGCTGCTACGAAAGTACTTTCGGGGGTGACGCACGTAGCAAGCATTACATAACGAAAAGTACTTTTACAAATAGAAACATCTTTTATTAAAAGGAGAGTAAGATGCAACCAACTCAACCTCGTAAAGGAGCTTTCACGCTCATCGAACTTTTGGTCGTAATCGCAATTATCGCAATCCTCGCGTCGATTCTGTTTCCGGTCTTTGCCAGAGCCAGAGAAAACGCGCGACGCGCCAGCTGCTTGAGCAATTTAAAACAGCTCGGTTTGTCGTTCATCATGTATTCACAGGATTATGACGAGAAGCTTTTCGCCAGCGATAACTCTCATTGGTGGGGAATTCCGTATCAACCGTACATAAAAAACTCGCAGATTTTGCTCTGCCCGTCTGCTAGCGTGGTGCGGCAATGCAACTACAATGTGAACGGCCATTTGTTGGGAGCACTAATGGCTCCCCCTCCTGGTGGTGGGACTCCAGGTGATGGTCATGCGCTCCCCTTGCAAACAGTTAATGAATCGATGACAATTTTTGCATTGGATGGAGGTGGCACGGTCACTTCCAATTCTGCGTTCTCTGGAGCATACCTTTCGTTTCATTCTCCCGCGCCCAACACTGGAAATCCTTTTGGTGAAGGCTACTATCAAGTTTCCATTCGCCATCTCGACGGCGCCAATTGCGCCTTCTTTGATGGCCATGTTAAATGGATACCAAAGCAAAAGATATTTCTGAAATATGACGGAACGGCAGTCCCTCAAATCTCCACTTACTATGGCGATAATTATTGGGATTATTGGAAAAGTCATATCGGGGACAGCCTTTGGTATACAGCGCCATAATCTCTGTAGGGGCGAGGTTTTCTCGCCCGCTGTTACAAACGTATATTTGGGCGGGAGAACCCCGCCCCTACGATTACTATGAAAAATAAACTGATTCTCACGAGCTTGTTTGCTTTATTTGTTGCTGGTGCTTCGAATGCGCAAGCTCCAACGGCTGAACAACAAACTGCTGATCAAATTCGCACCGAAACGTTGCGCAAGAATAATGATCCTATCGGTCATGCCTTGCCGCTGGTTGCCAGTTGGAATACTGGAACATATTTATATGCTCATCCGTATCATAAAACGCGCGGCATGGATCCGGCGTATCAACTGGATTTGTTGAAAGACGGTCATCATATTTTTCCGACCTTTGCCTTTCCTTCCATGGATGCAACGTCGGATAAATGGCAGGAGTATTATCAAGCACCGCTGGAGCAAGCGGCGAAACTCAATGTCCCGATTACTTTGCTGGGCACGCAATGGGAACAGCAATTGACGTTGGATGAAAAGTACTTTTCCCAGCCGCCTGACGAAAACCCCAATGTGGTGACGCCGGATGGCAAAATTGAAAAGAAACTTTCGCCGTTTGGGCCGGTAAAGCTGTGGCGCGAGATCGGCACGAAATGGGCGTCATCGCCGATGATGCAACAGATTCAACAATGGTATCCCAATCCGCCGCTCGTGGAATTCTTGTCCAATAATGAATCACCCAAACTACGCTGGATGGATGCGGAAACGGACGCGCGCTACCTGAAAAAATACGGCACAGGACGAAGTGAAGAGTTTAGAAAACAAGTGATTGCGCAGGGCTGGATCGAACGTTTTCGCGCTATGCAGGATGGCATGCGCGAGGCGCTCAGCAAATCGTGGCAACCAAAAGTACTTTTCGTCGGCTATGGCGCGTTCGGTGGATCGGCATTTGGGCGTTGGGGCGGCTGGCCCAATTATGCGCTTAACACTCCTGACTACTTTGATCCCGAGCCGTTGATGTGGGATGGCGGCACGCCGTCATATTATTGCGCCAGCTACAATAACACGACGGATTTTAAAGTGATGAGCCCGCAGATTGAATCCATGAATTGGATATTCATGCGGAAGCAAGCGTTGAAACTTAATCCCAACTTCCGTTTTGGCTTTTCCGTTTGGGATGGCCATACCAATGACCCGAAAACCGATTGGCGCGCCCATTATGAAAGCCTGGGACAAACTTACACTCCCGAACGTTACGAAGGTTATGCGCAGTTTGGATTGTGGCTTTTGCGTCCGCGTGTTCTGCGCGAATATCGCAACTGGACGGATAGTATTAAAGATATGGAGCCGTGGTTTTTGGCGCTATCGAAAACAGTGGATCGCGTTTATTCCAATGATAAGTTAAAACACTTTTGGCGCAAGGGAGAATTGGTTCCCAATCATGCGTTTGCGCACCCCTATCAAAATAAAATTCCTGATGAATACAAAAACGTCGATCGTTGGTTTTTGTTAGATACCAGTCTTGATCCACCGCGCCCGTGGAAATTGGATACCGAAATTCCTGTTTATTCATTGGCGTTAGTGGATGGGACAGAAGGCAATCGCCGCTGGCTGGTATATGCGGAATCGCCGTTGGAAGATCGTAAGAATGTGCAGATTACCGTTCCGGAATATGGCAAAATAACGGTGGACGTTCCAGTTGCCGGCGCGTTTTATGTAGTAAACGAAAAATCAAAAAAGGTAACAACACTGTAGGGGCGGGGTCTTCCCGCCCTTTTTGTGGGAATCAAATTGATGAAACAGGGCGGGAGAACCCCGCCCCTACAAAGGCAATTCAATGACAAAAAATTTTGCGTTTGCAATGTTATCGTTGTTAGCAACGTTAATCGCGGTTCCATCCGCGCACGCCGCCGGAAGAGCCGATGGCGCGTTTCTTAATCAAATCACCAATGCGTATGTGACGCCACATTTGGATTGGGCGAAGCCGCTCGCTGGCGGCGCGCCAGCGAGCGGGC
>ERZ778017.3846-NODE-3846-length-10211-cov-7.981489_pt1 | contig 10211 bp, 9 predicted proteins | sample MGYA00375747_ERZ778017 | MGnify/ENA primary metagenome ERZ778017 (study PRJEB29350, sample SAMN05509838) | bioreactor metagenome | biome: bioreactor; material: wastewater | place: South Africa: University of Cape Town | collected 2014-03-17 ... | reverse complement strand
CCGATCGACTTCGCCTATGCCGTCCATACCGAGGTCGGCGACACCTGCGTCGGCGCGCGCATCAACGGCCGCGTCATGCCGCTGATGACGGAGCTGAAGAACGGCGACGAGGTCGACATCATCCGCTCCAAGGCGCAGGTGCCGCCGGCGGCGTGGGAATCCATCGTCGTCACCGGCAAGGCGCGCTCGGCCATCCGCCGCGCCACGCGCAACGCCATCCGCAAGCAGTATTCCGGGCTTGGCGCGCGCATCCTCGAACGGGCCTTCCAGCGCGCCGGCAAGAGCTTCGCCAAGGAAAGCCTGAAGCCGGTGCTGCACCGGCTGGCGCGCAAGGACATCGAGGACGTGCTGACCTCGGTCGGGCGCGGCGAGCTCGCCTCCGGCGACGTGCTGAAGGCGGTGTTCCCCGACTACAAGGACGAGCGCGTCACCCAGGCGCAGCCCAAGCAGCGCGAGGAGGGCTGGTCGCGCATCCGCAACGCCGCCGGCATGCTGTTCCAGCTTCCCGGCCGCGCTTCCCGCCGCGACAAGGGCAGCCAGCCCAAGGACGGGGCTGTGCCGATCCGCGGCATCCACAGCGACCTGCCGGTGCATTTCGCGCCGGAAGGGGCGGTGCCCGGCGACCGCATCGTCGGCATCGTCCAGCCCGGCTCGGGCATCACCATCTATCCGATCCAGTCGCCGTCGCTGACCGCCTTCGACGACCAGCCCGAACGCTGGATCGACGTGCGCTGGGACATCGACGAGAACAACAAGGAACGCTTTCCGGCGCGCGTCTCCGTCACCTGCATCAACGCGCCCGGCTCGCTCGCCGACATCGCGCAGGTGGTGGCCGCCAACGACGCCAACATCCACACGCTGTCGATGATCCGCACCGCGCCCGATTTCACCGAGATGCTGCTCGATCTCGAAGTGTGGGACCTGAAGCATTTGAACCGGCTGCTCTCGCAGCTCAAGGAAAACGCCAGCGTCAGCAATGCGCGTCGCGTCAACGGATGAGGGAAGTGGATTTGCTTCCGATTGATGTTTTTGCGTTTACCCCCACCCCTGACCCCTCCCCACAAGGGGGAGGGGAACTTGGCGGGCACCTCTCCGAATCCCCCTCCCCCTTGTGGGGAGGGGTCAGGGGTGGGGCTGCAAAAAAGCATCACTGCATAGCAGGAGCGCCCCATGCAGACTGAAGAAGTATTGGAAATCTTCCGCTCGGCGGGTGCGATCCTGCAAGGCCATTTCATCCTCACCTCCGGCCTGCGCAGCCCGACCTTCCTGCAAAAGGCACGGGTGTTCATGCATGCCGACAAGACCGAGAAACTGTGCAGGGCGCTGGCCGAAAAGATCAGGCGAGAGGTGCCCGGCGAAATCGATTATGTCGTCGGCCCCGCGATCGGCGGCCTGATCCCGGCTTACGAGACCTCGCGCCATCTCGGCGTGCCGGCGATCTGGGTGGAGCGCGAGCAGGGCGTCTTTCGCCTGCGCCGCTTCGAGATTGAGAAAGGCGCGCGCGTGGTGGTGGTGGAGGATATCGTCACCACCGGCCTGTCGATCCGCGAAACGGTCGAGTGCCTGCGCGGGCTTGGCGCCGAGGTGGCGGCGGCGGCCTGCATCATCGACCGTTCTGCCGGCAAGAGCGATGTCGGCGTGCCGCTGGTGGCGCTTGCCGAATACGAGGTTCCTGCCTATCCGGCCGACAGGCTGCCGCCGGAATTGGCCGCGATCGCGCCGGTCAAGCCCGGCAGCCGCAATAATTGAGGCTGGCGGCGAAGCGTTCGGGAGATAGAATCGGTCGATGTTGTTCAGGCGGCGAAACGAGGAAGGAACGTGGGAGCGCTTTCGCGTGTGGCTGTGGCCGCGCCGTTCCTTCTCGCGCTCCCTGCGCTATTTCTCGAAGCGGATCCTGAGGCTGAAGGCGACGCCGCACGCGGTCGCGGCAGGGGTCGCAGCCGGCGTGTTCGCCTCGTTTTTCCCGCTCGGCCTGCATTTCGTCATCGCGGCGGCCGTCTGCTGGCTGATTGCCGGCAACCTGGTGGCGGCGCTGCTCGCCGCCGCGGTCGGCGGCAACCCCCTGACCGTGCCGCTCCTGTGGGGGGCCTCGTGGGAGACGGGCAAGCTCATCCTCGGCGGGCATCCCGCGGCGGACGGGACGCACGCGCATCTGAGCGCCATGCTGCACCATATGAGCCTGGGCGAGCTTTGGCGGCCGGTGCTGGAGCCGCTCGCCGTCGGCGCGGTGCCGCTCGGCCTGGTCTGTGGCCTGGCCGTCTACGGCGTCAGTCGCTGGGGCGTGGCGGCGTTCCAGGATCGGCGCAAAAGGCGGCTCGCCGAAAAGGTGGGCGCCGCCGCCGCGACCTCCGGCAATATCGGCGTCGGGTCGCCCCTGCGATGATCATCGGCATCGGCAGCGACCTGATGGACATCCGCCGCATCGAGCAGTCGCTCGATCGCTACGGCGAGCGCTTCATCCAGCGCATCTTCACCGACGTCGAACAGGCGCGCGCGGAAGGCAGGCGCGGGCGCGCGGCCTCCTACGCCAAGCGCTTCGCCGCCAAGGAAGCCTGCGCCAAGGCGCTCGGCACCGGCATCGCCCAGGGCGTGTTCTGGCGCGACATGGGCGTCGACAACCTGCCGGGCGGCAAGCCGACGATGCGCCTGGGCGGCGGCGCGGCGGCGCGGTTGCAAAGGCTGCTGCCGGCAGGGTGTCGCGCGGCGATCCACCTCACCATCACCGACGACTACCCGCTTGCGCAAGCCTTCGTGATCATCGAGGCGCTGCCTGCCGAATAACCGCCGCAGTCGTGGTGGCATGGCTGTTTCCAACGGCGTTGCCCTGTGGGCGTCGAGCCCTTATACAACCAGCGCAGCAATCGAGGAAAAGATGAGCGTGGCCGATAAATCCCAGAAGAAGACCGGCGGGCTTGGCGAAACCGTCAGCGTCATCGTGCAGGCGCTTCTTCTGGCGCTGGTGATCCGCACGCTGTTCTTCCAGCCCTTCTCGATTCCCTCCGGTTCGATGCGCCCGACGCTGCTCGAGGGCGACTATCTTTTCGTCACCAAATGGGCCTACGGCTACTCGCACTACTCGCTGCCGTTCTCGCCGGATATCTTTTCCGGCCGCATCTGGGGTTCGGAGCCCGAGCGTGGCGATGTCGTCGTCTTCAAGTTCCCGCCGAACCCGTCGATCGACTACATCAAGCGCGTCGTCGGCCTGCCCGGCGACAAGATCCAGATGAAGGGCGGCCAGCTCTTCATCAACGGTGTCGGCGTGCCGCGCGAAAAGGTCGGCCAGATCGATAATCCCGACGTCACCGAGGTCAACCGGCCGGTGGACGTCTACCGCGAGACGCTGCCCAACGGCGTTTCCTACGACACGCTCGACCTCACCCAGAACGGGCTCGGCGACGACACGCGCGAGTTCGACGTTCCGCCCGGCCACTACTTCATGATGGGCGACAACCGCGACAATTCGAGCGACAGCCGCTTCAGCGTCGGCTACGTGCCGGACGAAAACCTGGTCGGGCGCGCCAACATCATCTTCTTCTCCATCGCCGGCGGCTCCAGCCCGCTGGAGATATGGAAGTGGCCGACCGAGATGCGCGCCTCGCGCCTGCTCGACTTCATCCGCTGATGGGCCTGAAGCGGCCCACCGGCGAAGCCCTGGCCAAGGCGCTGGCCGGCAGGACCGGCCATGCGTTCGGGGATTTGCGCCTGCTTGAAACCGCGCTCACCCATTCGAGCGCGGTCAAGGCGCTCGCCAACAACGAGCGGCTGGAATTCCTCGGCGACCGCGTTCTCGGCCTCATAGTGGCGGAAATGGTCTTTCGCCGCTTTCCCGAGGCGCGCGAGGGCGAGATCGCGCCGCGCTTCAACGCGCTGGTCGACGCCCGCACCTGCGCCGAGATCGGCGAGGAACTGGAACTGGCGGATTTCGTGCGTGCCGACGCCGCCTTGAAGGCGCGCACGCGCGGCGCAGGCGGCAATTACCTGGCCGACGCGGTCGAGGCGCTGATCGCCGCCATCTATCTCGACGGCGGCATCGAGGCGGCGCGCGCCTTCGTCACGCGCTATTGGGAGCCGCGCCTCAGCATGGTGGTGGCGAAGCCCGCCAACCCGAAATCGGAATTGCAGGAATGGGCCGCAAAAAGCGGCGACGCCCGCCCCGAATACCGGATCGAGAGCCGCGAAGGCCCCGATCACCAGCCGTTGTTCACCGTCCTGGTCAAGGTGCCCGGCCTGGCGCCGGCGCGCGGAACGGGCGGCTCGCGCCGCGCCGCCGAGGAAGCCGCAGCGACGGCGCTTCTGCTGCGCGAGGGGGTATGGGCCTGCAAAGGAGGCGAAGCATGACGGATACGGACGCCGCGCCTCCGGCCGGAGAGGTTCCGGCGACGCGATCGGGCTTCGTCGCCCTGATCGGCGCGCCCAACGCGGGCAAGTCGACGCTCCTCAACCGGCTGGTCGGCGCGAAAGTGTCGATCGTCACCCACAAGGTGCAGACGACGCGGGCGCTGGTGCGCGGCATCGCCACCCATGGCGCGGCGCAGATCGTGTTCGTCGACACGCCCGGCATCTTCCGGCCGAAGCGGCGGCTGGATACGGCCATGGTTACCACCGCCTGGGGCGGGGCGAAGGACGCCGATATCGTGCTGGTGCTGATCGATGCCGAGCGCGGCATACGCGGCGACGCCGACGCCATCCTCGAACGGCTGAAGGACGTGCGCCAGCCGATGGCGCTGGTGCTGAACAAGATCGACCGGGTCAAACATGAAGCCTTATTCGCGCTGGCGAAAGAGGCCAATGAGCGCGTGCCGTTCCGGCGCACCTTCATGGTGTCGGCGCTGACGGGTTCGGGCTGCGAGGACCTGCTCGGCTATCTCGCCGAGGCGCTGCCGGCCGGGCCCTGGTACTACCCGGAAGACCAGATTTCGGACCTGCCGATGCGCCAGCTCGCCGCCGAGATCACGCGCGAGAAGCTTTACCTCAGGCTGCATCAGGAATTGCCCTACTCCTCCCATGTCGAAACCGAGAAATGGGAGGAGAAGAAGGACGGATCGGTGCGCATCGAGCAGGTCATCTATGTCGAGCGCGACAGCCAGAAGAAGATCGTGCTCGGCCACAAGGGCGAGACGATCCGCGCCATCGGCCAGGCCGCGCGCATGGAGATCGCCGGCATCCTCGAGCAGAAGGTGCACCTGTTCCTGTTCGTGAAGGTGCGCGAGAACTGGGGCGACGATCCCGAGCGCTACCGTGAAATGGGGCTGGAATTCCCGCACTGACGGGCGGAGCTTACCCCCACCCCTGACCCTTCCCCTCAAGGGGGAGGGGGACTTGGTGCCGCGCTTCCGCTTCCCCTCCCCCTTGAGGGGAAGGGTCAGGGATGGGGGTACTGAAGCCTACGACAGCCGGGCGATGGAGCCTTGATTTCGCCGGCAAAGCCGTGAAAGGCTTGCCGCATGGAATGGCGCGACGAGGGAATCATTCTGGGCCAGCGCCGGCATGGCGAAACGAGCGTCATCCTCGAAGTGATGACGCGCGCCCATGGCCGGCATCTCGGCCTCGTGCGCGGCGGCCGTTCGCGCAAGCAGCAGCCGGTGCTGCAACCGGGCAACCGCGTCGATCTTTACTGGCGCGCGCGCCTCGACGAGCATCTCGGCACCTTCCAGGCGGAAGCCGTGGAAATGAACGCGGCACGGCTGATGGAAAGCGCGGTTTCCGTCTACGGGCTTCAGGTGATGGCGGCGCATCTGAGGCTTCTGCCCGAGCGCGACGCGCACGGCGCTCTCTACGAGACGCTCGGCGTCATGATCGCGCATCTCGACGACGCCGACGTGGCGGGGGAACTGGTGGCCCGCTTCGAGTTGCTGGTGCTGGACGAACTCGGCTTCGGGCTGGATCTTTCCTGCTGCGCCGCCACCGGCAGCCGCGACGACCTCGTCTATGTCTCGCCGAGGTCGGGCAGGGCGGTGTCGCGGGCGGCCGGCGAGCCCTGGCGCGACAGGATGCTGGCGCTGCCTTCCTTCCTGCGCCGCAGTTCCGGCGAGCATGGCGACGCGGCGGCGCTGGAGGAAGCCTTCCGGCTGACCGGATTCTTCCTGGCCCGCCATGTCTACGAGCCGCGCGGCGTCAGGGAACCGGAAGCGCGCGCCGGCTTTCTCGCGGCCTTGCGCCGGCATTTTTCCCGGCAGGTCACACCGGAAGGAACGGCCGCGTGACGCAGCGCTGCGGCCCCATCCTGCTTGTCGGCCGCTGACGGACTTTCGAGGGAGCCGCCATGTTCGGGATCGAACTTTTCGCCGTGATCGCCCTTGCCGTGGTGGCCGTGCGCCAGCACAAGCGGCTGGCCCATGTCGAGCGCGAACTGGCGGCGCTGCGGGCAGCCGTGACCGGCGGCGCGCCTGCCGCGATCGCCGCGAAGGCGGGCGAGGCGAAAGCCGAGATTGTCGAAGCGCCTGCTGCTCCCGTGCCGCCAGCGCCGGAGGCCGAGGCGGCGGAAGACGCCTCCGAGGCCGTGTCCGGGCCATGGGCGATGGCCCGCAAGGCGGCACCGGAGGCCGAGCGGCCGCCGCCGACGGCTCTGCGCACCAGGGACGCCGCCGCCATCGAGACCGCGCTCGGTACCCGCTGGGCGGTGTGGGTCGGCGGTGTGGCGCTGGCGCTGGGCGGGCTGTTCCTCGTCCGCTACACCATCGAATCCGGCCTGTTGGGGCCGGGCGTGCGCCTCGCCATGGCTTCCCTGTTCGGGCTTGTGCTGGTTGCCGGCGGCGAGTTCGTCCGCCGCACCGGCTTCAAGGTGCCGCTGCAAGGGGCGGCCGGCGCCTATATCCCGGCGATCCTGACGGCGGCGGGCGCCTTCGTGCTGTTCGGCGCGGTCTATGCCGCGCACGGCGTCTATGGCTTCATCGGCCCGGCGCCGGCCTTCGTCCTGCTCGGCGCGATCGGCGTCGCCACCCTCGTCGCCGCCCTTGTCCATGGGCAGGCGCTGGCCGGCGTCGGCCTGCTCGGCTCGCTGGCGACACCGATGCTGGTCGCCTCGCAGGCGCCCAGCCCATGGGCCTTGTTCGGCTATCTCGCCATCGTGCTTGCCGCCACGGGGGCGGTCGCCCGCATCCGCGACTGGAAATTCCTGATGGCGGCGGCATTCGTCGGAACCGGGCTGTGGACCGTGCTCTACATGGTCACTGCACAGGATGCGGCGGTCGCGGTCGTCCTGTTCATCGATGCGGTCACGCTGCTGGTGCTGGCGCTGCTGTGGCTCGGCGGCGACCGCGACCATGCGGACAGGGTCGACTGGGTCTCACTCGCGCCGGCCGTGTTCGTCGCCTATTCGGCCTTCATCCTGTTCATGCATCCGCACTATGTCGCCGCGGGCGGCGCATGGCCGGGCGCGCTGCTCCTGGCGGCGCTGCCGGCGACCGCGCTCTACCGGCAGCGCGCCTTGCCGCTGCTGCATGCGGCCGGGGCCGTCACCGCCGTTCTTTACCTGCTTTTGACGCCGCTGGCCTCGGTTTCCTTCGATTTTTCCGATTTCCGGCACGGGTTCGAAGGCATCCGGGCGGTGACGTCCGACGCGCCGATGGGCCGCATCGGTGCGGTCCTCGGCTTGCTGTTCCTTGTTGCCGGCCTGTGGTCGGCCCGCCGGCTTGCCACCGCCGGTTCCAGCCATGCCGCGTCATGGGCGGCGTGGGCGGTCGCGGCCCCGCTTCTCATCCTGTTTTCGACATGGACCGCCTTCGGCGATCTCGACCGCGACCTCGCCTATGCGGCACTCGCGGCGCTTCTGGTCGTGGCGTTTGCGGCGGGCGGCGAGTGGATCGCCCGAGCCGAGGAGCCGGCGCTGCAAGGCGGCCCGGCGGTTTCCTTCGCGCTCGGCGGGGCGGGGCTCGCGGCGCTCCTGATGCTGCACATGGCGTTCGGCTCCGGCCTGACCACGGTTCTCACCGGCGCGGCTGCGGCCGTTCCGGCACTGGCAAGCCGCCGCCGTTCCTATCCGGTGCTGGGCTGGATTTCGGCAGGGGCTGTCGTCGCCACGCTGTGCCGGGTCGCCTTCGACCCCACCATTGTCGGCGCCGCCGCCCTTTCCACCACCCCCGTCTTCAATTGGCTTTTGCCCGGCTACGGCATCCCGGCGCTCGCCTTCGGCTTCGCCGCCTGGCAACTGGCGCGCACCACCGGCGGCCGCCCGCGCCTCGTCATGGAAGCGGGGGCGGCCCTGTTCGCGCTTTTGACGCTGGCGATGCTGGTGCGCCACGCCATGCATGGCGGCGTCATCGACGAAGGCGCGCTGACGCTGGCCGAGCAGGCGATCTATACGCTGATCGCGCTCGGCTTCGGCGCCGTCCTGATCGCCATCGACAGGCGCTCGCCGAGCGCGGTGCTGCGCATCGGCTCGCTCGGCATCGGCGTCGTCTCGGTGCTGTTCATCGCCGGCCAGCATTTTTTGCTGCTGAACCCGCTGTTCACCGACGAATCGACGGGGAAGATCCCGGTCTTCAACCTGTTGCTTCTGGCCTACCTGCTGCCGGCGATCGCCGCCGGCGCGGTGGCGCTTTATGCGCGCGGCAAGCGGCCGCACTGGTATTCGGCCATGCTGGCGCTGGCGGCGGCGCTGCTTTTGTTCGCCTACGCCACGCTGTCGGTGCGCCGCCTGTTCAAGGGCGAGTATATCGGCCTGTGGAGCGGGCTCGGCCAATGGGAAACCTATTCCTATTCGGCGCTGTGGCTGGCGATCGGCGTAGTGCTGCTCGCGCTCGGTGTGCGCCTCAAATCGCAGGTGCTGCGCATCGCCTCGGCCGCGCTCATCTCGATTTCGGTGGTGAAGGTGTTCCTGTTCGACATGTCGGAACTGGAAGGGGTGCTGCGCGCGCTCTCCTTCACCGGGCTGGGCGCGGTGCTGATCGGCATCGGTCTGTTCTACCAGCGGCTTTTGACGCGGGCGGCGCGGCTCGATCGGCCGGCCGGATGACGGCGGCTATTTGATGCTGACGGCGGTCGCCTGCCAGGTGCCGGCCTCGTCGTCGAGAAGCTTCAGGTCGACCACGTAGCGCGAGCGGATCTGCGCGCCGAAGCCGTTCTGGGCATCGACCCAGGCGATCACCCGGAAGGCGCAGCCGGGCCGCGTCGAAACCGCGACCTGGTCGTCGGTGATGTAGGGAAACGCGGCGGTGGAAGGCGCCTTGAGGCTGCGCCGCACGAACTCCTGCGACATCACGAACGCCATCGTCGTGTCGGTGCATCTCTTCGCCCGCTTCGCGGCTTTCTTCGCGGCCTTCTCCGCCTCGCGCTCCTCCTCCTTTTTCTTGCGCGCCGCGGCGTCGATTTCGGCCTGCCTTGCGTCCAGCGCCGCCTGCTTTTCCGCCTCTTCGGCTTCCGCCTTTGCCCGTGCCTGCCGCTCCAGTTCCGCCTCGGCGTCGGCCGCTTCCTTCTCGGCCTCGCGGGCGGCCTTCCGCTCAGCCCGCACCTGTTCGAGGCTGTCGCGGGAGCTTAGCCCGTAATCGAGATAGACGAACTGGTTGCACCAGATGACGCCGATGAAGGAGGCGACGCAGACCACGGCCGAAACCACCGCCTGCCGCGCGCCGCTGCGTCGCCAGCGCGCGACGATGATCCTCAGCAGCGAGACGATCAGCCACAGGCCCGAAAGCGCCCACAGGACCGCCGCCACCAGCATGCCGGTTTCGAACATTCCCCCGTCCCTGGCAGGCAGTTTTTACCCGCGGGCGGGGGCTGTCAATCCTTGGCCCGGCCTTTCTCGAGGGTCGCGAACCGGGTAAGGAAGGCTTGCTGCGCGGCGACGACCGAAAGCGGCGCGAGATCGAAGTCGCCGGCGGAAAAACCGCGCGGCCGCCCGAAGAACTCCGTCGCCTCCGCGCTCGAGAAGCCGGCGAGTTCCGTCGCCTCGAAATAGGCGGCGATCTGGTCGGCGCGCTTGATCGCCTTCCTGAGTTCGGCGGGAAGATCGGGCGGCAGCGAAAAGCGCAGGTGGATGGCGCGTTGCAGGCGCTGCTCGCACTCCTTGTAGCTGCCGCCCATCACCGCCTTGAACGGCGAGATCATGTCGCCGATCACATATTCCGGCGCGTCGTGCAGCAGCGCCGCGGTTTTGGCCGAGGCCGGGGCCTGCCCGGCGATCCGGCAAAACAGCGCCTCCACTAGCAGCGAGTGCTGGGCGACGGAAAAGGCGTGGTCGCCGCTGGTCTGGCCGTTCCAGCGCGCGACGCGGG
>ERZ778017.3845-NODE-3845-length-10217-cov-73.066621_pt1 | contig 10217 bp, 9 predicted proteins | sample MGYA00375747_ERZ778017 | MGnify/ENA primary metagenome ERZ778017 (study PRJEB29350, sample SAMN05509838) | bioreactor metagenome | biome: bioreactor; material: wastewater | place: South Africa: University of Cape Town | collected 2014-03-17 ... | reverse complement strand
GGCGGGTCGTGAGGCGAACGCAGCGCTCCCCTCACGACTCGGATGAGTTGCCCCTGCCGCTACTGCCAGACCGTCCCGAACACGCGCATGAAGTTGCCGCCAAGGACCTTCTGCGTGGCCTCCACGCTGAACCCACGGCGCAGGAGCGAGGCCGTCAGGTTCGGCCACTCTGACCACTTGGAGAAACCCTTGGCGTGTTTCTGGTCTTCGGGGTAGCCGCCGAAGAACCCCGGGAATGTGCGCTCGAAGCCGGCGCGGCTGACGCGCACGTAGTGGGTGTCGTATTGGAAGTTGTCTGTTCCGATGGCCGCATGGTCTATGCCAACGAGGTCAACGACGTACTGGATGTGGTCGATGTAATCGTCAACAGTGGGCCACTGCTTGCGCTGCTTCTCGATCATGATGGAGTGGGGACAGAGGCCGATGACGCCGCCCGTTGTGGCTACGGCCTCTATGAGTTCGTCACTTAGGTTGCGCACGTGGGGGTTGAGCTTCTTCACCCCGGCGTGCGAGACGATTACGGGCGCCTTTGAGTGCCTGGCGGCTTCGAGCGCGGTGCGTTGACCGACGTGCGAGAGGTCGACGACCACTCCCAGGCGGTTCATCTCCTCAACCACCTTCTGCCCAACGCGCGTGAGTCCGGTGTCGGTCGGCTCCATGCAGCCGCAGCCGATGGCGTTGCGCTCGTTGTAGGTGATCTGCATGATCTTGACGTCGAGGTTCTTCAACACCCAAAGGTTGCGTGTGTCCTCACCGATGCAAGCCAGCCCCTGCGTCGAGAGGATTATGCCCACCCTGCCGCTGCGCTTGGCCTCGTAGATGTCCGAGGCGCGCCGCACGACCAGCGCCTTCTCGGGGAACGCCTCCGCGATCGCGTGCTCCTGGTAGAGGTTCATCATGGCCTCTGGCATCGACTGGGGGTAGGCGTCAGCGACGATGGAGTCACAGAACGCGGTCACTCCGCTGGCTAGGATGTGGTCGAACATCAGGTCGTCGATGCCGCCTTGCGGCGGGATCGGCGAGTACAGCTTGCAGAACAGGCCGTCGATGATGACGGCGTCGGCGTGCACGTTTTCGGGCGCAACTGGATCGGTGATCTGGCTCATTACGGGTCTGCCTCCTTGGTCGGAGCTAGCTATCGTTCTCTGCGTCCACCTGAGCCAACCTCGCGACCAAGCGCACCTCGCCGTGTTCCAACGTTTCGGTGATGGTGCGTCTGACCTTGGCGGGGTCGCGCTCGCGGAGGGCGTCGAGCAGCACCCTGTGGCGGGCGTCGCTGTAACGGATGTTCTGGGGGGTGAACGGGATGCGCTGCCTTACCTCGAGCAGCACCTCGAACGTCACTTCCCACAGGCGGGTCATCACAGGGTTGCCTGCCAGTTCGCTTAGGGTGCGGTGAAACTGCCTGTCTAGGCGGACGTGCTGCTGGATGTCGGTGTCCGGGGTCTTCTCCATGTCGCGGCAGTACTGCTCCAGCTCCTCGAGATCTTCCTCCGTCAGGTTCCGGGCGGCCAGCTCTCCCAGTTCTGACTCGAGCAAGCGGCGCGCCTGGTATAGGTGCCGGATCTCCAGCTCGCGCAAGAGCATGTCGACGTAGAGGGCTTTGGTCAGCGCCGGCATGCTCATCCCCTCGCTGACGAAGGAGCCTTCGCTGCGACGCGTGATGAAGCCGAGGGTCTCGAGCGCCTTAAGGGCCTCGCGGACCGATGAGCGTCCAACGCCGAGTTGTTGACTCAGGCCGTGCTCGGTGGGCAAGCGGTCACCGGGCTTGAGGGTGCCCGTGCTGATCAGCTCCATGACCTGATCGATGACGGTGTCGGAAACGCTGGACCTGTCTACCCGGGTGAATACGGACATTCCACATTCTGCAGCAAGCTGCAGTCTCCTCTCCGTAGCTGCGGTCGCCCAAGGACTGCCGTATTGACAGCCACATAGCACGGCCATATTATCCTATCTACAGATTGTCTGACAATCAGTCAATCGCACGGCCCTCGGGTTCCCGACGATGGAGCCCAACCGCCACCATAGGAGCGAGACAACGTGTACCAGGCGTTCGATTTCGGACTGGACGAGGCGCAGGAGCAGCGCGCGGTGGCGCTGCACTCCGAGGCCTTCCTTATCGACGGTCTCGGTGGATCCATGCTCATGCGCCCGGTGCCAGACGTTGACGGCGCAGACAGGATCGACCAGTACCGGCACAACGGGGTGAGCGTCAGCGTCGAGACCATCGCCATGCCAGGCGAGGACGCCACGGCGACCATCCGCCGCGTCTTCGACTACCTTTGCCTCGACGAAGTGGCTGCCGGCAGGGCACGGCGGGCCAAAAGCATCGCCGATCTCTTGCGGCATCACGCCGACAGCGTCCTGAGTCTGGTGTATGGGCTTCAGGCGGCCGACCCGTTCGAAGGCTCTACCTACTTGGTGAAGGTGTTCCACGAGTTGGGGGTGCGCGTCGCCAACCTCGTCTACAACCAGCGCAACCGCCTGGGTGACGGCTGCCTCGAGAACGCCAATCAGGGCCTGACCGCGTTCGGCCGCAGCGTGGTCCTTGAGATGAACCGCGTAGGCATGACCGTCGACCTTTCCCACACGGGGGAGCGGACCTCGCTTGACGCGGCCGCCTGCTCCCGAGCTCCAGTGGTGTTCTCGCATTCCTGCGCCAAGGCTTTGACCGACCACCCACGCAACCTGACGGACGAACAGATCCGCGCCGCCGCGTCCACGGGCGGCCTCATCGGCCTGTGCCCCCACTCGCAGTTCTGTGAAAGGCGAAGCGGCGTACGCCCAACGCTCGAAGACTTCCTGGATCACATCGTCTACGTGGTCGACCTAGTCGGGGTGGACCACGTTGGCATCGGCACCGACCTGTTCGGAGGCAAGACCTTGGGTGAGTCAGTGTTCCGCTTCGAGTTCGGGAGCCAAGTGCCAGGGGCCTGGGGCGGTTACGGCATCGACGAAAAGTACGTAGCGGGGTTCGACAACGTCTACCACTGGCACAACGTCGCGCGCGGCCTCGTGGCGCGCGGCTTCGGTGACGAGGAAGCCCTCGCCATACTGGGCGGCAACTGGCTGAGGGTCTTCGACAAGAGTTGGAGTGCAACATGAGCAGCTTCCGTCTCCAAGGGTTGGAAGTCGCACGCGGTGACAGGGGCAGAACGCGTTTGCCCGTCGCCGACCTTGCGGGCGGCTACAACCTAAGCGTGCCCCTCCACGTTGTGCACGGCGCGAAGGACGGTCCGACACTGCTGGTCGTTGGCGTGGTGCACGGCGAGGAGATCTTCGCCGTCGACGCCATCAGGCTGGCACTGGCGAAGATCGACGCCACGCGCCTCGCGGGGACGATCATGGCCGTGCCCGTGGCCAACCCACCCGCGTTCGCGGCCCAAACGCGCAACATGCCGCTCGACATGCTCGACCTCAACCGCCAGTTCCCCGGCAGTTCGAACGGCTGGCTGAGCGAGCGCATCGCCGCCACCATCAGCCCACTCATAGACCGCAGCGACTGCCTCATACACATTGATGGGGGCAGCCTCGAGCGCGTCATCCATTACGTGTTCGTCAAGTCAGACGGTTCACCTAACGACGAAACTGAACGGCTTTCCCGCGCCTTCGGCCTCAAACTCCTCTACCGTGGAGCCCATTCGCAGGGATCCATCACCAGCTACGCCGCGGGTCGCGGTATCCCGGCTGTGCTGGCTGAAATCGGCGGCAGCACCCTCTACGCGGATCCGCGCTACTTGCAGCGCGCCGCCGGTGGGGTGATCAACGTCATGCGCGCGCTCCACATGCTCGACGAAGCCCCTGAGGTTACCGGCGGGCAACTGCTCCTTACCAAGCGAACCCTGGTGCGCGTACCCGTTGGCGGGATCCTCCACCCCGCCGTCGGCCTCGAGGCGATAGACCGCGAACTGGCGGCGGACACGCTGCTCGGCACCGTCATCGATCCATACACATTGGAAGAAGTTGGAGCCATCCGGACCCCCTACCCCAGATCGGTGCTGCTTCAGATGCGGGTTCTGCCCTCAGCGGTGCAACCCGGGGACTACGCCTTCATCATCGCCGACCTGGCTTCTGCAGAACCACAGTGACTTCGAGCACGCGAGCTGGCGCGCACTTCGCCAGCAGACGGAAGGAGGAGCGCCCGCCCTAATTAGTCGACTTCGTTAGCACGCCGGGGGGCAACACGCTAGACGTTACTCGGAGGCACCGCAAATGCGACGAAATAGCTTCATCCTCACGCTCCTGGCAACCCTCCTGCTACTAGGTTCGGTCGCCCACGCGCAGGGAACCGAACCGACAACGGTGACGATCGCCCTCACCGACGACCCGCCATCCGGCGACCCACACAAGACGAGGGGAGCGAACGGCGGCCACCTGCTTTTCAACCTGTTCGACGGCCTCGTGGCGCTTAGCGGCGACATGACGACGATCATGCCGGCGCTCGCCACATCGTGGGAGCAGGTAGACGACCTGACCTGGAGCTTCACCCTCCGTGAGGGCGTGAAGTTCCATAACGGGGAGCCGTTCACCGCCGCGGCGGTGCAGTACTCCATCACCCGCATCCTCGACCCTAACGCAGTGCGTTTCAACACTGACTACAAGCAGATAGGCGAAGTTGACGTGGTTGACGACTACCACGTCATCATCCACACCAAGGTTCCCGACCCGAACTTCATCGCCAAGATGGCCGGCTTGCACATCGTGCCTCCCGTCTACACCGCCTCAGTGAGCGAGGAAGAGTTCGGCTCTCACCCCATCGGCACGGGTCCATACCACCTAGTCGAGTGGACCCTCGGGCAGCGCCTCGTCCTCGAAGCCAACGACGACTACTGGAACGGCCGTCCGACCGTCGATCGCCTGGTCTTCCGCCCCATCCCCGAAGCTTCGACGCGCCTGGCGGAGCTGCAGGCCGGCACCGTCGATCTCATCGTCGGCCTCAACTACGACGCCATCCCGCTGCTCGACGCCGATCCCAACCTGCGGGTGGAGGCAAACACCGGCCGCCGCACCGTGATCATGCACATGGACCTGCTCAACGGCGCCAAGCCACTCCAAGACGTGCGCGTGAGGCAGGCCATGAGCTACGCCATCGACCGGCAGCTGCTCATCGACTCGGTCCTCAACGGTTACGGGACGCCACTGGCCACCATCTTCCGGCCCGACATGGCAGGCTACTCGGCAGACTTCCAGCCGTACCCATACGACCCGGAGCGCGCCCGCGAGCTACTTGCGGAAGCTGGTTACCCGGACGGCTTCTCCATCCGTTTCATGACGAGCGACGGCATCGTGACCAAGGGCGTTGAGGTCGCTGAGGCGCTCGGCGCCATGCTGGGCGACGTCGGCATCAAGGTCGACGTGCTTCCCGTAGCCCTCCAAGTGATGCGCGACATGTACATCGGCAACCCCGAGCCGGCCAGCGGCAAAGTGGAACCGCTGTTCATGTTCAACTACGGCGCTCCCACGCCGGACGCTACGAGTCCGCTCAAGGCGCTCGTGCAGACTGGCGGCATCGAGGCGTTCTACAACGACCCCACCATGAACGCGCTGATCGACGAGTACGCCTCCGAAATGAACCCCACCACGCGCGCAAGCGTCGCGCACGACATCCAGGAGAAGCTCTACAACGACCTTCCGATCATCGCGCTCTACCTCCAGCTCGACACGTACGGGGTAAGCGAACGCCTCAACTGGACCGCCCGCAAGGACGAGTACGTCCTCGGCAAGGACATAAGCATCCGCTAGTCGCCGACGCTCTCGTTACCCCGGGCCTTCGTCCGGGGTAACGGGTCTTCGTCGCTAGCGGAGCGGATCGCGAGGAGAGATGGGTCGCTACGTAGTCAGCCGTTCGTTGCAGGCCGTGTTCGTGATCCTGGCGGTGCTGGTGGTCACGTTCATCATCGTGCGTGCCGTTGGCGACCCGTCGAGGTTGCTGGTGAGCCCGGAAGGTTCTCGCGAGAACCTCGCGCAGATACGCCACGTCCTTGGGCTCGACGCCCCACTGCAAGTTCAGTTCGTGAGGTTCGTCGGCGACGTCGTCAGAGGCGATTTCGGCAAGTCGTTCACGTTCGGTAGGCCCGCCTTGCAACTCGTACTTGAACGCGTGCCCGCCACCCTGCTACTCGCCCTTACCGCTCTCGCCCTCGCGGTGCCTACCGGCATACTGCTCGGGATGGTGTCCGCCGTGAAACGGAACACCATCTACGACAACCTGGCGACCACCCTGGCCGTGTTGGGGCGCGCCGTGCCCAACTTCTGGCTCTCCATCATGCTCATTGTCGTGTTCGGCGCATACCTTAAGTGGTTACCGCCATCCGGCTACGGCACCCCGCTTCACATCATCATGCCGTCCGTGGCGCTCAGCGCAGGTTTGGCTGCCATAGTCGCAAGGCTGACGCGGTCCAGCCTCCTGGAAGTCATGAGTCAGGACTTCGTGCGCACGGCCAGAGCCAAGGGCCTTAGCGAGTCGCGGGTCCTCACCCGCCACGTGCTACGCAATGCCCTCATCCCCATAGCCACTGTCGTTGGCCTGCAGGCTGGTCACCTCCTGGGAGGCGCCATCATCACTGAGACGATCTTCGCGTGGCCCGGCGTTGGCAGACTCCTCACCCAGTCGATCTACAACTACGACTACCCCGTGGTGCAAACGAGCGTCTTCATCATCTCCGTCACCTTCGTGTTCCTCAACCTGGCCATCGACCTCCTCTACGCCCTGATCGACCCGCGCATCCGCTATGACTGACACCGCGACCAAGAAGCGCGCGAAGACCGGCCTACGCGGCTTGCTCAACAGCCGCACCGCCACTGCAGGAGCCGTCATACTCATCTGCCTCGTGGTGCTGGCGGCCTTCGCTCCCCTCATCGCCCCACACGACCCCGCCAAGCAGGACCTGCGCGCGCGACTCGCGCCGCCTGCTTGGGTCGCCAAGGGCAGCATCACGCACCTGCTGGGCACGGACCAACTCGGCCGGGACATCCTCTCCAGAGTGATCTACGGCACGAGGATCTCGCTGCTCGTGGGGGTATCCGTCGTCCTGCTCGCTAGTACGGTCGGCACTCTGCTCGGGTTGTTGGCTGGCTTCCTGGGAGGCCGGGTAGACGCGCTGCTCATGCGCATCGTCGACGTCTTCCTTGCCTTCCCGTTCCTGTTGCTTGCCATCGTCATCATGGCCATGCTCGGGGCCAGCCTCACCAACATCATCCTGGTGCTGGCGATCACGGGTTGGGTCGACTACGCCAGGGTAGTCAGGTCGCAAGTGCTATCCGTCCGGGAACTCGAGTACATCACGGCGGCCAAGGCGCTGGGTGCCCGCAACCCCGTCATCATGCTCAAGCACATCCTTCCCAACGTCGTTGCCTCCGTAATCGTGATCGGCAGCCTGCAGTTGGGTTCGGTCATCATCGCCGAGGCGTCACTGACGTTCCTCGGCCTCGGCATCCCGCCGTCCATCCCGACCTGGGGCTCCATGCTCGCTTCAGGTCGCGAGTACTTCGTCCTTGCCTGGTGGCTTCCGACGTTCCCGGGTATCGCCATCGTCCTGACGGTGCTGTCAGTCAACTTCCTCGGCGACTGGCTGCGTGACGTGTTCGACCCCACCCTGTGAAGCACAAGACTCGCTCCTCACCCTCAAAGGAGTACGCATGACAGACCAAACCCCTTCCACGGCCGAACCCAAGCGGTCACATCGCCTGGCGCCGGTCACGACTCGGGCATCAGGCGAAACGCTCAGCCTGGCCATCCACACCATCACAGGGGCGCAACCCGGCCCCACCCTTGGCCTCTTCAGCACGTCGCACGGGGACGAGGCCTTCACTGTGCAGGTGATAAAGGCGGTGCTCGAGCGCGTTGACCCCGCCCAGCTACGCGGGACCATCCGCGCCCTGCCGGTAGGCAATCCGGTCGCCTTCGAGTCGTACACGCGCTCCACGGGCCAAGGCATGAACACCGACAAGACGAACCTTAACCGCGTCTTCCCCGGCAACCCCCGAGGTTGGCTCACGGAGCAGATCGCCCACGTCATCAGCGAGGAGTTCGTCCCTGGGCTCGACGCGCTCATCGACTTCCACTGCGGCAACTCTGAGACGGCGATCGACTATGTGCTCCTCGAGGCCGACGACAGCGCTGCGGGGCGCCGTTCGACCGAGTTATCCAAGCTTTGCGGCAGCGACCTGCTCTACACCGCCCCGACGCCGGAGCAGGGCGGCACCCTATCGCAGTACGCGAAGAGCCTCGGGATACCGGCGGTCATAGCCCAGTGGGGTGGCAACATCCAGAACCCGAGCGCGTACGTTGACCGCTGCTTCGTGGGTGTCCGCAACGTGCTCATCCACTTGGGCATGCTCGACGGCGACATCGTCCTGCCCGAGCGCCAGACCATGCTAAGCGGTGCTCGTACGCTGTTGTCTCCTCAGAACGGCGGGCTGTTCTTCCCCGTCATCGGCTTCGATCAGTTGAGCCAGACGGTGCCGCGCGGCACGGTACTGGGACGCGTCTATTCCCCCCACACGCTGGAACTATTGGAGGAGCTGCGAGCACCATACGATCAGAGTGTGGTGATCATGCTCCGCGGCACCCTGTCGCGCGTGAACCCTGGCGACTACGCCTACATACTGTGCAACGGCGCCACGGCCGAAACCATCGACAACAAGAAGAGGGCCAACTGATGACGCCTGAAGCGACGGACTCCGCCCTGGACCTGGACATCGAACAAGTACGGTTCTTGCTCAAGCAGCAGGGATATGTGATCCCAGAAGAGGAACTCGTGGAAGTAACGGCCAGCCTGAACGCCCTCATCGAAGGCCTGAGTCACATGGAGCATTACGGCGAGCTCCAGAACGAGCCCTGGCCCACCCTCGTCGGCTACACGGGAACCGCGGATGCTTGACGAGCACTACGCCTTCATGTCGCTGACGGACCAGGCCGCACTCATCCGCACCGGTGAGTTGTCGCCCGTGGCCCTCGTCGAGCTCTATCTCGACCGTATAGCTAAGTACAACGACCGCATCAACGCTTTCATCACGGTGGCGGCCGACTCGGCGCTGGCCAGGGCGCGGCTAGCGGAGCAAGAGATCAAGGCTGGCGACTACCGCGGCCCGCTTCACGGCATCCCCGTCGGCGTCAAGGATCAGATGCAGATTAACGGCATGCGCGTGACGGGCGGTTCGAAGATCTACGCTGACGCCATCGGCACGCGCGACGCCACCGTCATCGCGCGACTGAGGGCGGCTGGAGCGGTCCTGCTCGGAACCCTCAACACCCACGAGTTCCACATGGGCCCGACCGTCAACTTCCCTTACGGCACACCGCGCAACCCGTGGAACCTCGAGCGCAACCCCGGCGGTTCGTCGAGCGGCTCCGCCACTGCGCTCGCAGCTGGCCTCGTCAGTGCGGCCCTCGGCGGCGACACCGGCGGCTCGATTAGGGGGCCAGCCACGGCCTGCGGCGTGGTGGGACTGAAGCCGACCTGGTCACGCGTGAGCCGTGACGGCGTGTTCCCGCTCGGCTGGACGCTTGACTGCGTCGGGCCGCTAGCCAGGACGGTGCCAGACGCGGCCGCCGTGCTTCAGGTCATCGCCGGGTACGACCCACTCGACGCAACAAGTAGTCGGAAGGCGGTGCCAGACTACGGCCAGGCCCTCACAGACACCTCCCTGAAGGGCCTACGCGTCGGCGTGGTCAAGGAGATGTACAGCGACGACATCACGGGCCCCGACGCGCTCGCGGCCGTGAAGGGCGCGCTGGACTTCCTCGAAGCCAAGGGTGCCATCCTCAGCGCCGTCAGCTTGCCCCTCATGCGGGAGACGCGCTTCGTCTCACCCGCCCTCACGAAGCCGGAGGCGGCCAGCTACCACCGGCGGAACCTCCTCGAGCGCTACCTGGACTTCGACTACAACACCCGGGTCAGCTCCATGGTAGGGGCCATCCTGCCCGCTGGCCTCGCGTCGCGCGCGCAGCGCGCCAGGGTCGTGATCGGGCAACAAGTGCTGGATGCCCTAGAAGACGTCGATGTACTGGTGGGCGCCGGTTCGGCCGGAGGAGCCGTGCCCATCGTTCCCCGCCCGCCGATCAAGACCAAGCAAGAGGCGTTGGAAAAGATCTACGGAGTCGGCAAGGCGGCAGGCCAATACACCCGCGTATTCAGTCTTGCCGGCACACCGGCGATGGTGGTGCCGGCCGGCTTCGATCACGAAGGCCTGCCGCTCAGCCTCCACATCGCTGG
>ERZ778017.3841-NODE-3841-length-10223-cov-4.780881_pt1 | contig 10223 bp, 10 predicted proteins | sample MGYA00375747_ERZ778017 | MGnify/ENA primary metagenome ERZ778017 (study PRJEB29350, sample SAMN05509838) | bioreactor metagenome | biome: bioreactor; material: wastewater | place: South Africa: University of Cape Town | collected 2014-03-17 ... | reverse complement strand
ACGTGATCGCCTTTCCCTTCGCCGCGGGCGTCTTCTACCCGCTGACGATCAGCCCGCAATTGGCGGCGCTCGCGATGTCCGGCAGCTCGCTGATCGTCGCAGCCAATGCGCTGCTGCTCAAGCGTGCGAACGTCGAGGGGCTGAAGTAAGGAACGGCCTGGCTCTCCGCTGGACCCTCAGGCGGCCTTCGCCCCGAACAGCGTCTCGATCAGCGGGCATTCCGGCCGCGTGCCGTCCGCACATCGGACGACGACGCCCCTCAGCACTCGCTCCATGCGCTTGAGGTCGGCGATCTTCGCACGCACCTCGGCGAGATGAGCTGCGGCCAGATCCCGCGCCTCGGCACAGGGCTGGTCACTCTCGTCGACGAGATGCAAGAGCGCGCGGACCTCGTCGAGGCTGAAGCCCAGCTCGCGCGCCCGCAGGACGAAGCGGAGCCGCCGCTCATGATAGGCGTCGTAACGACGATAGCCGGCGGTCGTGCGCGGCGGCGCGGGCAGCAGCCCGATCTTCTCGTAATAGCGCACGGTTTCGAGATTGCAGCCTGTTCGCCGGGCGAGCTCGGCCCGCTGAAGGCCCTTCCTGTCGGAACCGTCGGACATTGCGAACTTCCCGCTTGACTCTGTAATCGCTACAGACTTCAAAGTACCGTGCACAAGTATCTCAGCAAGGAAGGCGCGGCCCGACATGGATGCATCGCGGCACGGAACGGCGGAAATAGTGCCGACCGCAGGGAACGTGATGACCTCGGCGCGTGGCGAGAGCGCCCGGCCGCGCCTGGTCGCCCTCGGCGGCATGCTCGGCGCGCTCGCGGCCTCGTCGTGCTGCATCGTGCCGCTCGTCCTGTTCAGCCTCGGCGTCGGGGGCGCCTGGGTCGGCAATCTGACGGCGCTCGCCCCCTATAAGCCGTTGTTCGTCGCTGCAACGACTGGCGTCCTCGGCTACGGCTTCTACCTCGTCTACTGGAAGCCGCGGAGAGCCTGCGCCAACGGTGCCGCCTACGCTACGCTCGTCCCCAGCCGCCTCGTCCGGACTGCACTCTGGATCGCGACGGTGCTCGTTGCAGCCGCGTTCGCGTTCGATTACGTCGCCCCGCTGTTGCTGCCCTTTTGATTTCGAAGGAACTCGCATGAAGAAGCGCTCGAGCACCATTGTCCTGATCGTCTCGATGATGACGACTCCCGCCGCGTTTGCCGCGGAACGTATCGTGACCTTCGGCGTCGACAACATGACCTGCGCCTCGTGCCCCTACATCGTGAAGACCACGATGGCGGCGGTTCCAGGCGTCGCGAACGTGACGGTCTCCTTCGAGTCCAAGACCGCGACAGTGACGTTCGACGACGCGAAGACGAACCCCGGTGCGATCGCGGCCGCGAGCAGCAGTGCCGGCTTCCCTGCCCACGAGAGGTCGCAGGGTAGTTGAGATGAACGACGCGCCCTACCCCATACCGACATTCGACTCCGCGTCGAAGAGCACGACCGAAGCGCCTCACCGCTTCCCCGGGAGCAGTCGTAATGCACACACCTACGATCTCGCCGTGATCGGCGCCGGCTCGGCCGGCTTCTCGGCCGCGATCACGGCCGCCGATCAGGGCGCACAGGTCGTGCTCGTCGGCAGCGGCACGATCGGCGGCACTTGCGTCAACATCGGCTGCGTACCGTCGAAGACCCTGATCCGCGCCGCCGAGACGCTTCACAACGCTGGCATGACAGCGCGCTTCGCCGGCATCACGGCCGAGGCCAAACTGACCGACTGGAGCAGAACCGTTCAGCAGAAGGACGCGCTCGTTTCCTCGCTGCGCCACGCCCGGTACATCGATCTGCTGTCGGCGTACAACGCAATCACCTATCGAGAAGGGCTGGCACGCGTGGTCGAGGGCGGTGTCGAGGTGGAGGGCTCGCGTATCCCCGCTGCCAAAATCATCATCGCAACCGGTGCGCGACCGGCGATCCCTGCGATCCCGGGGATCGAGACCGTACCGTACCTCACGAGCACGACGGCGCTCGACCTCCAGGAGCTGCCGCGCTCGCTGCTCGTCATCGGCGGCGGATACGTCGGGGCTGAACTGGCTCAGATGTTTGCCCGCGCCGGGGTCGAGGTGACGCTCGTCTGCCGGTCGCGGCTGCTCCCCCAGGCCGAGCCCGAGATCGGAGCGGCTCTGCAGCGGTATTTCGAGGAGGAAGGGATCACGGTGGTACCCGGCATCGCCTACCGGGCGATCCGCAAGACCGCGGGTGATGTTTCCTTGACCCTTGCGCGCGACGGCCAGGACGTTTCGATCGACGCCGAGCAGGTGCTGATTACCACCGGGCGTAGCCCCAACGTCGAAGGACTGGGGCCCGAGGACGGCAGTATCGCGGTCTCGCCAAAGGGCGCCATCATCGTCGACGACTACATGCGCACGACGAAGGCCGGCGTCTATGCTGCCGGCGACGTTACCGGCCGCGACCAGTTCGTCTATATGGCCGCTTATGGGGCCAGGCTCGCGGCCAGGAACGCACTCCACGGCGACAGCCTGCGCTACGGCAACAGTGCCATGCCCGCCATCGTGTTCACCGACCCGCAGGTGGCAAGCGTCGGTCTGACCGAGGCGGCGGCGCGAGCTGCCGGTCATACCGTTCGCGTGTCGACAATCGGCCTCGACATGGTGCCGCGCGCCCTTGCCGCACGCGACGTGCGCGGTCTCATCAAGCTCGTGGCCGACGCCGGAAGTGCTCGCCTGCTCGGCGCGCACATACTCGCCCCCGAAGGCGCCGACAGCATTCAGACCGCGGCGCTCGCGATCCGTCAGAGCCTTACCGTCGATGACCTCGCGGACATGATCTTTCCGTATCTCACTACAGTCGAGGGGCTGAAGCTCGCCGCACTCGCATTCGACAAGGACGTAAACAAGTTGTCGTGCTGCGCGGGCTGAGCAGATGCCCGAGAAGGCGAGGCTCGTCGCAATCACAGATGCGGTCGGAACCAACACTCACGCGCGGATGCCAAGCAGGTAACGCGCCTAAGACTGCGGCGATGCGAGCGGCTCGGCTCACACCGGCTCCTCGTCGGCGGCCGCCTCCAGGATCTCCTTGCCACCGCGAGCGGCAATCAAAGCAACTGCAACGCCAAGCACGAGGTCCGGCACGTTCGAACCGAGCCACATCACCAAAGCGCCTGACAGGACCGTGCCGAGGTTCACGATCGAATCGTTGCTCGTGAAAATCGCCGATGCCTTGAAATGGACTTCCTCCGTTCCATGGCGCCTCAGCAGCCGCAAGCAAATGATGTTGAGCACGGCGTTGACGCCTGCCATGATCATCATCGCTGCCCCGATCGGCGGTTCGCCCCCGAAGAACCGGCGGAAAACCTCGAGCAGCAGAAGCATGGAGAGTCCGATCAACAACCACCCCGACAGGCGGGCCGCGCGGACCTTTGCCTGCGGCGACCGCCCGATCGCGTAAAGACTCAGCGCGTATACGGCGGCATCGGCCAGGTTATCCAGCGCGGCGCCGATCAGCGCGGTCGACATAGCCCATACGCCAACGGCGGCGCCGGCGGCGCACTGCCCGAGATTGATGCCGAGCACCTTCTGCAGCGTCCGTCGCTCGCCCGCGTTGCGCGCGTCTGAATGCGCCCCTTGCTCCGCCGCGATGTCATCGTCGATCATGGAGCCCTTCCTTGCCTGCCGCGGTCCGCTTGCCGGCCGCGCATGCCGTACAGTGTTCACTTCTCATGGTGAACATCACATGAAGATCGGCGAACTGGCACAAGCCACACAGACAGACATCCAGACCATTCGTTTCTACGAGCGGGAGAAACTGCTTCGCCCGCTCGGACGCACCGCGGGCAACTACCGCGTCTACGATGAGTCGGACGTGCACCGGCTCGCCTTTATCCGGCATTGCCGCTCGCTCGATATGTCGCTCGACGAAATCCGGCTGCTGCTGCGGTTCGTCGACGGCCCGGCGGAGGGTTGCGCCCCGGTGAATGACTTGCTCGATGAGCACTTGCGACAGGTCGATCGGCGCATACGGGAGCTGAAACGGTTGCGCAGCCAGCTGCAAGCGCTGCGCGACTGCTGCGGGGGCGAACGCGCAGCAGCCGAATGCGGCATCCTCCAGGGTCTCGCTGTCCCCGCGGCACGCGGCGCGCCAGCCAAGCGCCGTTCCGGCTGAGCTCAGAAAACGCTCAGGGTCAGGGCAACAACTGATCATTGTCGTAACGCGTTCGCAGAGGGTGGCGAACCGAACGTGTTGCCATTGAACGATGTGGCAATGAGCACCGCGATGGCCAGCGTGATCGAGATGTCGGCCACGTTGAACGCCGGCCAGTGAAAGCCGGCCCAATGAAAGTCGAGGTAGTCGACGACGTAGCCGCGTACGATGCGTTCGATCGCGTTGCCGAGCGCGCCGCCGATCACCAGGCTGTAGACGAGCGCCTCGCCACGAGGCAAGGGCTGGCGCAGCAGCCATAGCAGAACGCCGGATACCATCAATGCGATTCCGATGAAGAGGTAGCGCTGCCAGCCTCCGGCATTCGCAAGAAAGCTGAACGCGGCACCGGTATTCCAGTGGTGCACGATGTTGAAGAAGTCGGTGACGGGGATCGAGATTCCGTACGGAAGGCCGCTGTGCACCGCGGCCTTGATAATCAGATCGAGGCCCGCGATCGCGAAGCCCAGTGTCCACCAGCCGTAAGGGCTTGGCCCTTGTGGCTCCGATGAGACCCGGATAAACCCACTCAGCCGTTCCCGGGACAGTTGCAGCAACCTGTGCTGTAACGGTTCGAACGGGACAACGATCCGCCGCGCAATCGCCGCGCAGGACAGGCCGATGATCCACCCCATCACGATGTCGGCCGGAAAGTGCAGGCCTTGCGCGATACGCGACCACCCAACCGCGAGGACGAACGCGACCATCACGACGCGGGCGGCACGCGACAGAACTGGCCAAAGCGCTGCGGCCAGGAGCGCGACATAGACCGAATGCCCGCTCGGCAGGCTGCCCGTCGACGGGCGCGTGCCGAGGACCGGTTCGGCGACGGCCATGACCTCGAACGGACGCGGCAGATTCAACGCGTGCTTCAGCGCCCAGGTCACAACGAAGGCCATCAGCGCGGACAGCACGAAGCGCCGCATCTGGCAGTCGATCGCTTCGGCGTTTCGCGTGTCGTCGGGGCGCCGAGACCGCCATGCCATCGCAGACAGCACAAGCGGCGCACCCCAGTAGCTCCCCACAGTGCTGACCAGCCAGGCAAGAGCACCGATCGAGGCGGCTTCAGGCTGCAACCAATCCAGCAGCGCCCGGTTCGCTCCGGCCCAGTCGTAGAGAAAGAATTTCAAGTTCAGATCCACGGGTTCACATCAGGCGCACCAGCTAGCTAGCTGTCACTACGCGCCCACGCCTCGAGTTGCTGGTAGTTCGTCTCGCCGACATGCCGGCGCACGGGAGAACCCCGCCGGTCGAAGACGATCGTGAACGGCAGGACGCCCTTGTCGTTGCCCAAGCTCTTCATCAGGTCAATGCCTTCGAGACCGGCAAGTGCGACCGGAAAGCCCACGCGTACCCGATCGAGAAACTGCACGACGGCCGCCTCGTTGTCGATCACCAGTCCGAGCACCTACCAGCCGTGCGAGGCGAAGTTGCGATGAAAGCGATCAAGCTCGGGCATCTCCTTGACGCAAGGTGCGCACCAGCTGGCCCAGAAGTTGAGAACCAGCGCACTGCCTCGCACCAACGACCTGGCGAACTCGGCGCCGCCTGACTGCGGGAACTGAAGCTGCCAGATGTCCGAGGCCCGGCCCTGCGACGGGCCGTCCGCGCCTGCGATCGGCGCCTGCTTCTTCCACAGTTGCCAAGCCACCCCGGCCGAGGCCGCAGCGGCCGCCTGCCGCCAGCCACACGCGACGCCGCTCGCGATTCCTTGTCATGCGACGTCGCGCTGCCGCAGAAGGCGCAGGCCGTTGAAGACGACGAGCAGGCTCGCGCCCATATCGGCGAACACGGCCATCCACATCGTCGCCTGGCCGGTGAAGGTGAGCGCCAGGAACACCACCTTGATGCCGAGCGCAAGCACGATGTTCTGCGTCAGCACCCGCGCGGTCGTGCGCGACAGGCGGATGAAGCCCGGAATCTTGCGCAGGTCGTCGTCCATCAGCGCGACGTCGGCGGTCTCGATGGCCGTGTCGGTGCCGGCCGCGCCCATCGCGAACCCGATGTCGGCGCGCGCCAGCGCCGGCGAGTCGTTGATGCCGTCGCCGACCATGCCCACGGCACGTCCGCGCATGGCCTCGGCCTCGACGACCTTCAGCTTGTCTTCCGGCAACTGGTCGCCGCGCGCCTCGTCGATGCCCACCTGGCGTGCGATGGCCGACGCAGTGTGGGGGTTGTCGCCTGTCAGCATCAGCGTTCGAACGCCGAGCCGGTGCAAGTCGGCGATGGCCTGCCGGCTTGTTTCCTTCACCGTGTCGGCGACGGCGAACACGGCGAGCACGGCGTGGTCGTCGGCCAAAAGCACAAGCGTCTTGCCCTGCTGCTCGAGGGCACGCACCCGGGACTCGAGCCCGGTAGCGCATTCGCTCAGGTGCTCGGCGACCCAGCGCGGGTTGCACAGGTGGTACGGTGTACCATCGACGCGGCCTTGGATCCCGTAGCCGGGGATCGCGCCGAAGTCTTCCACTTCTCCGAAGATGATGCCGCCAGTCTGTGCAGCGCGCGCAATCGCCTGCGAGACCGGATGGTCGGAGCGGCTCGCCAGGCTGGCTCCGATGCGCCGCACGCGATATTCGTCGCCGGCGCGGATCGCGAAGAAGTCGGTCTGCTCGGGTTTACCGTGCGTGATGGTGCCCGTCTTGTCGAGCGCGAGCACCGCCAGCTTTCGGCCGCCCTCGAGATAGACGCCGCCCTTGATGAGGATGCCGCGCCGGGCAGCGGCCGCGAGGCCGCTGACGATCGTCACCGGCGTCGAGATCACCAGCGCACAGGGGCAGGCCACGACGAGCAGCACGAGCGCCCGGTAGATCCAGTCCATCCAGGCGCCGCCGAAGGCCAACGGCGGAATTGCGGCAACGAGCAAGGCCATCGCAAACACCGCGGGCGTGTATACGCGCGCGAACCTGTCGACGAAGCGTTGCGTCGGTGCCCGCCGACCCTGCGCCGACTCCACGGCATGGATGATGCGTGCCAGCGCGGTGTCGCCAGCGCGCGCCGTGACCCTGAACTCGAACGAACCCGATTCGTTCACTGTGCCGGCGAAGACCTTGTCGCCGGAAGCCTTCTCGACCGGCAGGCTCTCGCCGGTAATCGGCGCCTGGTTGACCGCGGACCGGCCGGAAACGATTTCCCCATCGAGCGCAATGCGCTCGCCGGGTTTGATACGCACCAGCAGGCCCGGCTCGACGCTTCTGGCCTGCACCTCCCGCCAGGTGCCGTCGGGTGCCTGGATCGTTGCGCTTTCCGGCGTCAGATCAAGCAGTCCGCGTATCGCGTTGCGTGCGCGATCGAGCGACTTCGCCTCGATCACCTCAGCGAGCGCGAACAGGAACATCACCATGGCCGCCTCGGGCCAGTGCCCGATCGCCATCGCACCGGTGACGGCGATGGACATCAGCGCGTTCATGTTCAGGTTGCGGTTACGCAGCGCAACCCAGCCCTTCTTGTAGGTGGACAGCCCGCCGGTCAGGATCGCGAGCAGCGCGAGCGCAATCACAACCGCGTCGCTGCCGCCCGACCATTCGACGACCTCGGCCAGTGCTGCGGCGACTCCCGATAGCGCGAGCGGCCACCAATTCGTGCGGCTAAGCGTAGTGCTCGTGTATTCAACGCCCTGACGCTGCACGCGCATCCCGATCGACGACAGCGCATCTTCGATCGGCTCCGGTGCGGGCAGGTTGTGGCGCACCCGCAGCGTGCGCTGCATCAGGTTGAACTCGAGCGCCCGGATGCCCGCCAGCCTGCCCAGGCGCTCGCGGATCAGCACCTCCTCAGTGGGACAGTCCATGTTGTCGATTCGATAGAGCGCCTCGGAGTCCGTCGGCCGGTCGCGGGCATGCCGCGCGCGCATGCCAACCGACACCGGCGCTTCTTCGGTGGGGCAATCCACGTTGTCGACTCGGTAGCGCGCCTTCCGGGTGCCCCGCCGATCGTTCTCTACAGCCTCGGCCGCCGTGCAGCCGCAGTTCGTTCGACCAGAAAGGGTTGAGTTATCAGTAACCATGTCTGCAATGCCCTCCAGCGGCTATTGCAAACCATGTAGCTGGTATAGAGTCAAGAGCGCCGGCTCTTGGACCTCAGCCGAAGCAGGCCCTCTGCGTAGGGCGTCTATTCGCTTGTGTGAGATCCGCGATTCGGTCAGCGGCGACGCCGGACCGCGATCGCGAGTGCGCCGACGACGAGCCGGGATTCATGAATCCGGGAAAAGGCCGGCCGGCGAAGCCTGGTAGCCCACCGGCCGTGGCGTCATTTCACGCTGGTCACGACATACCCCTTGCCGTCCTGCGAAAACTTCAACTCTGCCTTCTTGCCGACGGCGAGCTTGTCGAAGAGCGTTTTGTCCTTCACCGCAAAGGTCATCGTCATCGCCGGCCACTCGAGGCTTTTCACCGGCCCGTGGTCAACCGTGACGGTGCCTTTGGCGGCATCGACGTTCTTTATAGTGCCGGTAGCATGATGGGCCTGTCCCTGGGCAGAAGCTCCCGTCGGCATGTCCTTCTTCGGCATGTCGCCCATCTTCTGTTGGGCAAGCGCTGCACTGATGCCGAGCGTCAGGGCGATTACCAGGGCGGCCGTAGCGGTTTGCTTCATTTTCAATCGTCCGTATCTCTCAAGACGCTGTTCCCGTCTGCATGACCCACAAACTCCGCTTGGAGCTTGGCAACCTGTAGGCCAGCAGGCGCAGCGCGTTCGCAACCACGATCAGCGTCGACCCTTCATGAAACAGCACGGCAGTGCCGATGTTCAAGCCGAGAACCGTCGCGGGAATGAGCACTGCGACGATGCCAAGACTGACGTAGAGATTCTGCCGGATGATGCGGCTCGTGCTGCGCGACAAGCCGACAGCGAAGGGAAGCTGTGCGAGGTCGTCGGCCATCAACGCGACGTCGGCCGTCTCCAGCGCGACGTCCGAGCCGGCAGCTCCCATTGCGATGCCGACTGTGGCATTCGCCATGGCGGGCGCATCGTTGACGCCGTCGCCGACCATGGCGACCTTGCCGTGCTCGCGACGTAGCGCCTGGATCGCTTCGACCTTCTGTTCCGGCATCAGATCGCCGCGCGCTTCGGTCAGCCCGACACTACGTGCCACCGCTTCGGCGACCTGCTGGTTGTCGCCCGAAATCATGATGAGTCGTTCGATCCCCAGTGTCCGCAATTCCGCCATGAGCTGCGCTGCCGAAGCGCGAGGCGTGTCCATCACGCCGATGACGCCGAGGAACCGCTCGCCTTTGCGTACGGCCATCGTCGTGCGACCGGATGCAACGAGCCGATCGTTTGCTGCTGCCACCTCGGGCGGCAGCTCCGAATCGGGGAGCTCCGAGAACAACACCGGTTTGGCGATATGGACCCTCTCCCCTTCGACCATCGCGTGCACTCCGCGCGCGGTGATGCTCTCGACATCGGCGGCCACCGGCACCTGGACGCGCGGATCCATTCGCTCGCGCGCGCCCGATACGATGGCGGTCGCCAGAGGATGGTCGCTGTGCTCTTCGACCGCCAGAGCGACGGCAAGCAGTTCATTCTCGCTCGACCCCGGCATCGGGACGACGTCGGTCAGTCTCGGCTTGCCTTCAGTGAGCGTTCCGGTCTTGTCAAAAGCGATCGAGTTGAGCGTGCCGAGGTTCTCCAGCGGTCCTCCACCTTTGACCAGAACACCGCTGCGGGCTGCGCGCGCGACGCCGCTCAGCACGGCGCTCGGCACCGAGATCGCCAGAGCGCAGGGGCTCGCCGCGACCAGCACCGCCATCGCCCGATAGAAACTGTCGGCAAACGGCTCGTCGACCACCACCCCGGCCAACAGCAGCAAGACGACCAGCGCCAGCACGAGCGGCACGAAGACCCGTTCGAAGCGTTCGGTGAACTGCTGAGTCGGCGAACGCTGGGCTTGCGCCTCGGCCACCATCGTAACGACGCGCGCCATGGTCGATTGCTCGGCACGGCGCGCGACCATCACCTCGATGACGCCGGAGCCGTTGATCGTGCCGGCGAAGACGCGGTGCTCGGCAGCTACGCGATCGAAAGTCGCCAAT
>ERZ778017.3840-NODE-3840-length-10226-cov-4.197817_pt1 | contig 10226 bp, 10 predicted proteins | sample MGYA00375747_ERZ778017 | MGnify/ENA primary metagenome ERZ778017 (study PRJEB29350, sample SAMN05509838) | bioreactor metagenome | biome: bioreactor; material: wastewater | place: South Africa: University of Cape Town | collected 2014-03-17 ... | reverse complement strand
AATTATCGTCAGAGGCGTTCGCCGACCGCCAAATGCGGTTAAAGCTTTATTGTGAGTGAAGGCGGCACCCGCGAACTAAATCGCACGTGCAGCAGACTTAATTGGATTTGGAATTGGCGCCCCGTAGGGGACGGGACATATCACATTGATTTTAAACGATATTTTTCGCTGCTACTGCTGTTCTGAGTAGCAGGTTTTGATAGCAAATTCCAGCTGCCAAATGGCGATCGTGCATCCAAAACTGGACCCGCCGATTTTCGTTCAAGTGAATATAGGCCTTTTCTTCAAAACCTTGCATTCGAGGACGTGTTTAACGTCCGCTTTATCCTGTGGCTGTGTAACCGGCGTGGTGGCCGCTACCGCAAGTGAAGTGCGCTCGATACCCGACCTCACCCACGTACCGCTGCGATGAGGGACACTTCCCGAAATTACAGAACAGTGCCCTCCGCCGGAATTCAGAGAGGTTTTGGCGGGGAAGGCCAGACGTACTACCGCATAGACTACAACCTGCTGTGGCGTCGTTTGACGCCGCCCAATACATCTTGCCTTAACCACTGCATGACCGCCACGCACCCGAGTCACCCACCGGTAAGGTTTTATGCGCACACTTAAATTCATTGTCCCACCTTTCTACTCTTAAAAGCGCAGGTTCTCCATGTTCACGTGGCTCGGCGAAAAAGTGGAAGCGATGGGCCCACTGGGCTGGTTCATTTTCGGCCTCGTCTCCGTCATGATCCTTATGCTCAATCACCAGCGGCTTCACCCTGTCGCCGCCACGGTTGAACCAACCGACGGGTTCAAATGTCTCAGTCACTGGGATGGAAGTCACCGGGGCCTAGTCGCAGCGGTCACAAAATCGTTGCGGGACCCCTCCAGCTTCGAGCACATCAAAACCCTCGTGGCGCCCGCAGATGACAACGGGCTCCACCGCATTCTCATGACCTACCGCGCCAAAAACGGCTTCGGCGGATATAACGTCGAGATAGCCGGGGGGCAATTCTCTGATGCCACGTGCGCACTGGCCTCAATCCAGCTCGGGTCCAACGAGTGACCACGGCGGTGCCGAAAGATCTTCCACCGCATCCCGGTAAGGACGATGCTCACTAGTCCCAAAGCTCTCCACAGCGATTGAGAGAGGTTTTGGCGATGGATGGACATGCCATACGAATCTTTGCTCGGCTGGATGTGGATTCACCATTGGCGCATGTATCCGGTCATGGTTTGCTAGGTCACGGGCTACGGCCAAAGTATCGATCGCCGGCTCAACTAATCAAATGCCGATATAGGATCGGCAGCGCCGCAGTTAGACGCGACGGGCGGCTCAGTATTGCAAACCCGCTTGCTCCGAAAATGCGGGGAAAATAGCTCTGCGCCTTGCTGTCGATTGTGATGCCGAATACGGCATGGCCAGATCGGCGCGCTTCCTCGATCGCGTGTCTAGTATCCTCCACGCCATAACGCCCGTCGTAGTGGTCGAGGTCGTTGGGCTTGCCATCGGTAAGCACTAGCAACAGCCGCTTGCGGTTTGGACGTTGCTGCAGCAGCGCGGACATATGTCGGACTGCCGCGCCCAGGCGGGTGTAAAAACCCGGCTTCAAAGCGGCGATGCGCGAACGTACAACGGGGCTTGGCGCTTCTTCAAAGGCTTTCAGCCTGGACACGTATACCCGGTCGCGCCGCAGTGAGGAGAATGCGAAGATGCCGGCTTCGTCTCCACCGGAATGTAGCCCCTCGGAGAGTGCAATAAGTGCCTCGCGTTCGATGTCGATGACCGCGCGGTTCTCTATGAAGCTCTCGGTTGAGCGCGAAACGTCGACTAGCACGGCAACCGACAGATCGCGGGCTTGCTCGCGGGCTTGCTTGAACAGACGATCGGAGCCGACGCCACTCGCCTTTAGATCGGCTTGAGCGCGGATCACCGCATCCATATCGAGTTCATGACCGTCGAGTTGGCCGCCGACCAGCTCGCGGCGAGGGCGCAATGCGGCGAACTGACGGCGGACGGCCCGGATACGGCGCTCCGCCTCGGGCCCCGGATTCCAACCCGCGCCCGAGGGTGCAATTTCCCCGCAGCGCTCAAGCACGCGCGTGTGATCCGCAAGATTGGCTTGTCGGCGACAATCCCATTCGGGATATGTGTGCACGTCGGATAGCTTTTCGGCGTCCACATCACTGGGAGCTAGATCCAGGTCGATCTTCAGACGCGTTGCAATCCTCTTGCGCACGTTACCGACGGAGATCATGTCGTGATCGTCGGCCGCTTTGCGTGCACCGTCCTCGTCGTCGTCCTCCACCTCGCGGTGAAGGTTCATGAACTCGGTCCATGTGAGTATCTTGTCGAAGCGATGCACGAACAAGCCGCCCTTGCGGACTTGCTCGAAGGACTGTCGCTCAGCGCGCCTGCTTTTGCCGTCGCCGCTGGGAGGTTTGCTGGAGTCGGGATTCTCGTCATGCGTATTCTCGGCGGGGCCGCTTTTGCGAGGCGCATCTATTTCGCCCCAGACAGGCACCGGGAGATATGGGCAATAACCGCGCGGTGCTGAAACTTCCACTTCCGCACAGCCGTGCTCCTCTTCGGCTGGTATCCGCGACAAAGGGCTGATATCGCCAATGTCTCCGAGCGCATTTCTGATCCTTAGCTCGACTTCAGTTTCGACAACGGGCAATGCAAGTTTGGGACGGAGTGCCAGCATGGCGATGCGCAGGCGATCGTAGTGCTTGGCGAGCCCCGGAAAAAGCTCAAGCACCCGGCGGGTGGTGCGATCTGCGTGGTTGATCCGGGCGAGATCGCGACGAAGAGGATCAGGCTGATAAGTGGTCACCTCGTTGCCGCCAGCGGCGGTCCATGCCGCAAGCCAGTAATACAGTTGCTCGTTGAGATCTCTTTGCGGAAAGCAATCGAGGGTATGGGGAAGGCGGAACTGCGTACCGTCGAATCGAGCGCGTGCGACGCGCTCCGACCGCGTGCCCAAGCGCGTGAGCCGGTTCAGTCGATGATGACTGACCTCGGGTACAGCAGACTTTATCTCGACGCTGGCATCACCCCCGATGCCGCGAAAGAAGATCGAAAGGCGCGCCGAGATGTCCTCGAACCGAACCGCGGCATTGGGAAAGCGCGGTGTGCTTGCGCCTCCGCCAATTAGACGATGCCAGAGCGTGCCGACCGACTCTTCGGGTTCGAGCAGACGCAAGAGATCCATGAGCCTCTCCGCTCGCCACGAGGCTAGCCAACAACCGCGTCAACGAGGTGCATAAGGGCTTCTTTCACGTCGGCATCGTCGGAAAGCGGCTCAATGAGCGCCGCTCTGACCGCGATGTCGTGCTTGACGCCGGCTCCAATGAGGCTCGCACAGTAAACCAGCAGGCGCGTTGAAACGCCTTCTTCGAGATCTTGTCCCTTGAGAGCGCGCAGCCTGCCTGCGAGCTGCACAAGAGGACGAACCTTTTCGATCGCGAGCCCCGACTCCATCGTAACGATTTCCGCCTCAGCCTCGGCCGGGGGAAAGGTGAAGTCGATAGCAAGGAAGCGTTGCCGCGTAGAGGGTTTGAGAGCTTTAAGAATGTTTTGGTAGCCCGGATTGTATGAGGCCACGAGCATGAAACTGTCTGGCGCACCCAGGATCTCACCCGTCCTTTCCAAAGGCAGGATTCGACGGTCATCAGTCAAAGGGTGCAGGACGACCGTCACGTCCTTTCGGGCCTCCACCACTTCATCGAGATAACAGATGCCGCCACTGCGCACGGCTCGCGTCAGAGGGCCGTCGAACCACTGCGTCTCACCACCTTTCAGTAGATAGCGCCCCGTCAAGTCGGCGGCCGTAAGATCGTCATGACAGGAGACGGTCCACAGCGGTAAATTCAGTCTTGCGGCCATGTGCGCAACAAAGCGCGTCTTGCCGCAACCCGTCGGGCCTTTGAGCAGTAATGGCAGACGGAGTCTATGTGCCGTCTCGAATATCTCGCACTCTAATGCCGCCGCCCGGTAGAACGGGAGGATCTCGGCGTCGCTATGCAGCGCCGAGGTCCTCGATTTCTTGGGTTCCATCATTCGGCAGGGTTGAGGGTATGGCGGGTGATCACCTCATCTCGGCGGGGCACCAATATCGCGTATAGATAAATCACAACTCCAATGACGGCGATGATGCCGGCAAGCAGGCGCATCTGATAGAACAGCCCGATTTGATCCTGAACGTCCATATAGTCTTCGCCCCTCACACGCTGCAGATGCGTCTGAATAACGCCAGCGAATGTAAGAACGATGGTCATGAACACCATGCCGCCAGCCATTACCCAGAAACTGATCATGTTGAGCACCTGATTGTATGGTTCGCGACCGCGCAGGTATGGCATCGCGTAGGTCATAATTGCCAAGTTGAGACAGACGTAGGCACCAAAGAAAGCCAAGTGCCCGTGCGCCGCCGTGACTTGCGTACCGTGCGTGTAATAATTTACGAAGCTCGGCGTGTGCATGAGGCCCCAAACGCCACCGCCAAAGAATGCCAGCACGGTACAGCCGAGGCTCCAAAGCACGGCGGCGCTGTTGGGATGATCGCGACGGCGCTTCCAAACCATGGAGAAGCTGAACAACACCATGCCGAAGAAGGGGAGGATCTCAAGGCTGCCAAAAATATTTCCCAGCGGTTGCCAATATGTCGGTAAGCCGATCCAGTAGTAGTGATGGGCGGTCCCTAGCAGCCCGGTGAACAGAGATAGAGCCACGATGACGTAAAGCCACTTGTCCACCACCTCGCGGTCGACGCCCGTGAGTTTCAGCAACAAGTAGGCGAGGACTGCCGCCATTACCAGCTCCCACACACCCTCCACCCAGAGATGGACGACGTACCACCAATACATCTTATCGACGGTGAGGTTTGCGGGGTTGTAGAGCGCGAACAAAAAGAAGATGGCGATGCCCCAAAGGCCCAACAAGAGCACATTTGTGATTGCGGTCTTGCGCCCTTTCATGACCGTCATGGAGATATTGTAGAGGAAGATAAGTGCAGCCACGACAATCCCGAGCTTCACCCAAAGCGGCTGCTCAAGAAACTCTCGCCCCTCCATGCCGAGCAGAATATTCCCCGGAAACAGATTGAACAGATAGGTTACGACCGCGCCAAGCGTTCCGCCGACAAGGATGATCAGCTGAATATAGCCCAGCAGCGGGCTCTCGATTTCCCGCTCAGCTTCCTCAGGCACCAAATAGTAGGTCGCGCCGAAAAATCCGAGGAGTAGCCAAACGATGAGGGCATTCGTGTGGATCATGCGGACGATGTTGAACGGCAGGACTTCCGATAACGTATTGGGAAAGACATAAATATAGCCTGCGAGCAGGCCCGCGCTGACTTGGACGGCAAATAACGCCAGTGCCGCGTAGAAGTAGGCGAGCGCAATCTTTTGACTTTCGTATTTCATGTTATCCCTCTTCTTAGCCGGCAGGTTTGGGCGGCCAGCCGTTTGTGTTGATGCGGCTCGTCCACTCGAGGAAATCCACGAGGTCGTCGAGCTGGGATTCACTGAGATTGAATTGCGGCATCTGGCGACGCCCTTCGACACCGGAAGGCTGACTCTTCATCCAGCCTTTGAGCGCCTCACGCGCGCTCGCAGGGTCATCTTTGCCGCCATAACGCACCCACACGTTGCCGAGCTCTGGAGCGAAGTACGCCCCCTCACCAAGAATCGTGTGGCAGTCGATGCAAGCGTGCGTCTCCCAGACGCGCTTGCCGCGGGCGACACCCTCGGTGAGCCCCTTCGCATCGGTTGACGTGGTAACGGCATAGTTGTGGCTTTGCAGGGTTAGTCCCACAAAGACCACAAGAAAAAATGCACTTCCTCCATAGAAGATGTTCCGTGCGGCCGATTTCGTCAGGGCTTCCAACATGATTTCCCTCGCAACCTACAACCCAAATAGCGCTCTGGCCATGCATGTAGGACCCTGCGCTGGCGTTGACTTCAATCGCCGTTCCTCGTCGTGGAGTAGATAAAGATACGCTCAGTCTATATGTTATAAAAAGGACGTCTAGTGCAATTTGGCCTTTGGTCCAGCCCCTCGAAACTGTTGCGAGCCGATGTGAAAAATTCGCTCAAAATCCTTGAGGTCCGATCTTGCGCAATGCACATTTTAACGCACGAGCGCATCGCGTTTCCGCAAAATTCTCTTCACTGTTCGATATATCGCCACCCTTTCGCCGTACGCTGATTAATCATGGCGGTCGCTTAAATGTTGGCGAGCGCGATGCAGCCGATGTGGAGGGCTATCCACTTGGCAGGTGCTTGCTGCAGGTGGCCTGGAATATGGCCGAGAAGCATGAGTTCGCGATCATTGCATGGCTTAGGCAGTGGAGGTCAAAATGCCCGGTGATCGTGGAAGAAGACAAGGCAGATATGGCCAGCGAGTTTCTCGCGGAGGCGTTTCACGCGACAAGGCGCCAAAGCAGGCGACCTCGACGGGCGTCTGAGGCCGCCCTTTCCATCGGTGACAACCGCGACAGCACACGGATCAAACGCAACGCTAGCACCTTAACGCTTGCCACAAAGGATATAGAGTGATCGACGGAAAGCCGGGCGGCGTCACGGAACGCGACGCGCACACGAAATTTCCGAATTATCCGCGAAGCACCGGCTCAGTCCGTACAGCGTTTCGCACGGACCCCTCCTTGCGGGACGTAGCGAAGTTGCTGTTGAGGCCACCGTTGGCGCTACCGGTGAACCGCCGGCGGCGCCGCAGATACTTTTGTCATTTCGTCGAGCGCCAGCGCCGAATGGGCGTAAGCGCCGCCCGCGCGCATTTCGGCTGCGATCCAGATCGCCTCCATCAGCTCTTTCTCCGTTGCGCCGTGCTGCAACGCCGCCCTCGTGTGCCCCTTAATGCAGTAGGGGCATTGCGTGACATGCGCGACCGCAACCGCAATGATTTGCTTGAATTTGGCTGGCAAGGCTCCATTGGCAAATACCTGCTGGCTGAATGCCTGGAAGGCAACTTCGGTTTCCGGTGCCAATTCTCTGCGCTTCCTTGAGAGTTCTTGCACGTCCGTCGGATAAACTGATTGAGACATAACCATCTCCTTTGGATCAGTTGAACAACTTGATTCAAGCCTTGGCATCGGCGCAGCCCAAAGAAAGCTGCTAGAGGATCGTCGCAAACGAAAGCTGCGAACTGCCTGCGGATACCGAAGCGAATAAATTGAATATAGCATCGAAGGAAAAATTGGACATCAACGCCCGTGAGATAAATCGTTGCACTCTATTTGCGCTATTGCCCGCTCGTTGCAAATTGCACTCCCGCAAACAAACATCGAGCGATAGAATGGGGCATGCGCGCTCACGATCAATGCCGCGTCACGCGCAATGTAGTGCTTCACACAAACCGTCGCAATCGAAGTCTGATCATTAGCTCAAATCCGAACAGGCAATCATTGATCGCAAAACATGTATTGAGTAGCCTCTTTGAGGGTGATGCTGGCTGCGGCGTTGCGCGTTCAGCGCAGGAGGTGCGAGCCGGCCATGCCTCAAACGACGCAGCGCATCCAGTGCAGATCTTTAAAAGCGATGGTGCGCCGGGTCCGTTGGCCGATTGGCCTGCTCCCCCTAAACCGATACCAAGCTGAGTGAGCGAATCCGGCTATTCCCAACCTCGATTGAGGAGAGAAGGGAATGGCACGGAAGCGATTTACGACGGAGCAGATCATCGGGCTTCTGCGGGAAGCGGAGGTTTGACTGAGCCAGGGTCAAGCAATCGGCACGGTGTGCCGAGGCATCGGCATCTCGCAGCAGAGCTACTACCGCTGGCGACGCGAGTACGGTGGCCTGAAGCTCGATCAGGCCAAGCGCTTCAAGGACCTCGAACGTGAGAACGAGCGTCTGAAGAAGGCGGTGTCGGAGCTGACGCTCGACAAGCTGATCCTGAAGGAGGCTCTCGAGGGAAAATACTAAGCCCTTCCCGCAAGCGGGCGTGTATTGAGCACGTCTGCTCGCGCCTGGATGTCTCGGAGCATCGCGCGTGTACTGTCGTCGGACAGTCACGTGCGACGCAGAGACGGCATCTGAAGACGTCTGATGACGAAGCGGCACTGACGGCTGACATCGTACGGCTTGCAACACGGTACGGCCCGTTACGGCTACCGGCGCATCCGCGAGATGCTGGTTGCCGAAGGCTGGCGGGTCAACATCAAACGCGTCTATCGGATCTGGCGCCGCGAAGGGCTGAAAGTCCCAATGAAACAACCGAAGCGGGGCCGTCTCTGGCTCAACGATGGGTCGTGTGTGCGGCTGAAACCGGAGCGGCCGAACCACGTGTGGTCCTACGACTTCGTCCAAGATCGCACACAGGACGGACGCGCTTTCCGCATGCTGGTCGTGCTGGATGAGTTCACGCGGCGGTGCCTGGCGATTGTCGTCTCCAGGCGGCTCAGATCCGATGACGTGCTCCACTGTCTCGCCAATCTCTTCGTCGCACACGGACCGCCTGAGCACGTTCGCTCCGACAACGGCCCAGAATTTATTGCGATCAACGTGCGCGAGTGGCTCGGCCGGATCGGCGTCAAGACGCTCTACATCGAACCGGGAAGCCCTTGGGAGAATGGCTATTGCGAAAGCCTGAACTCGAAGCTCCGCGACGAGCTTCTGAATGGCGAGATCTTCACGACGCTGCGAGAGGCCGAGGTGCTGCTCGAGAGCTGGCGCAAACACTACAACGCCGTCAGACCGCATTCCTCGCTCAGATATCGCCCGCCGGCTCCAGAAGCGATCTTGCCGCCAGCATCCGGTCTGCCCTACGCTCCGCTTCGGCCAGCCCAGACGCTGGCTGATGACGGCCGGGTTCTAACTTAGTGCCTGGTATCGTGATGAGGGGCAGGCCACGATAGTAGCGGCAGCAGGCCGCACGCGGCGATGGATGGTCTGCGTCAATCGATGCAGAGCGCCTGGGCATTGCGGAGAGAAACTGACGACGGTTGCAATTGCCGCTTGAACTGATCTGACTTTTCGATCGCCGAGTACGGTTCCTCAATCAAGTAATTGAGACCCCTTCACCATCGAACAAAATCAAGGCAATCGCTCCGGCGAAGATAGCGCCACCTCCGAAAATAACGAGGTCCACCGCGATACCAAGCGGTAGCATGGCGCCAAAGATCAAACTGCCGATGCCGAATCCAACAAACAGAACGAATGCCATGAGGCCCACGGCTTGGCCGCGCCGCGGCCCGAGATCCGTCACGATGCCCGCAAGCAAAGGCTGGGTAAGGTCGTAGCCGAGCGACAGAAGCGTCACCAAGAACGGAGCCGCCACAATCGGAATGTCGAGCGCCAAGGCCGCCGCGCTTGCGCCTGCGAGGAAGAGGCCGAGGGGGATCAGACGCCTCCGGCCGAAGTGGTCAGCCAGGCGACCAATCGCGGGGCCAAAAAGAAAGCCCGGCACACCATAACCGAGCAGCGCAAGACCGATCCCGACTTCGCCAACTCCGTAACGGCGGGAAAAATAAACGCCGAGCCAAGTGAACACGCCCGAATGGAAGACCGCGTTCAGAAACACATAACCATAGGCACGCCGTCCTCGCGCCGTCTCAAGCAACGCCCAGTATCCAGCAACGATGGCCCGAAGCGACTGCTTGGCTCCGGCGCTACGGTTTCCCAACAAAGCACGGTACGGCAGCAGACAAAGAAGCGAGACAAGGGAGAACGCCGCGACGCCGAGAAACAGTCCCTGCCACGAGAGCACCGGTTCCAGCAAGACGCCCACAACCGAGCCGCCCGCCATTCCACCGGCCATAGCGCCGAATAGCCAGCCGATGGGCCGGCCGCGTTCTGCGTAAGAAAAAAGATCGCCGATCAGTGCCAGCGCTAGCGGCACGATTCCGCCCGCGCCAAGGCCGGTGATCAGACGCATCGCCGTCAACTGCGCGGATGTGCTTGCCGCGCTGGTTAGCGCCGTGAGAAGAATGAATGCAATCAGCGCCGTGATAATGACGGGACGACGACCCCAGCGATCCGATAACGGCCCGAAAAATAATGTCGCTGTGCCATACGCGATCAAGTATGCCGGCACCGCTAGGCCCATAGTCTGGACGGAAACGTCGAACACCGCGGCCAATCGCGGAATCAGCGGCGCAATCATGTAGGCTTGGAAAAAAACAAGAAACGTCGTCGTTGCTAGCAGCCAAAGAAGTTGCTCACGGCGCTTCAAATCCGGACGGTGTTTCTCGTCGCCGAGATCAGTAACAACGTCGGCCAAA
>ERZ778017.3836-NODE-3836-length-10239-cov-4.282600_pt1 | contig 10239 bp, 6 predicted proteins | sample MGYA00375747_ERZ778017 | MGnify/ENA primary metagenome ERZ778017 (study PRJEB29350, sample SAMN05509838) | bioreactor metagenome | biome: bioreactor; material: wastewater | place: South Africa: University of Cape Town | collected 2014-03-17 ... | reverse complement strand
TCTTCCCGGTGTAACCCTTCCATTCACCAGATCTGACTTGGTTGGAGAATTCCTTCATGTGTTGCAACACAGCATCGACTTCAGGAGCAACGTTGGTGCCGTCTACAGACATTGGCTTGTTGGCTCTGTTTCTCAAGGCAACGTGGTACACAGCTCTGTCCTCGGTGGTGTTGATGTGTTCACCCTTGAACATTTCGTCTCTCAATTTCTCGACATTGGCTTGTTTGGCAAGAGTAACCAATTCCTTCAACACCTCGTCATTGACCAAGTTCTTGGAAAAGTCAAACAAAATCTTCGATCCGTCGAAATTGGTGAAAGTCTTGGAGTACTTTTCAAATCTTTGTCCGTCAGACTTGAATTCGTCCACTACTTTCAAGTTTTTAGCACCGTTATCGTAAAGGGCTTGTAATGCCTTGTAGGCTGGCAATTCGCTGGTCAAATTAAATGACGACATTGTACGGTGGAATCGTCAAAAAGTCTCTACGTAAACAAATCCGTGGCAAAAACAATAGCTTTCTGTCAATTGATCACCCAGAGTGGTATATAACTAAATATCCCTAAACCAAGTAACTTGCTATTTATGTCAAATTTCCTTTATTCTACTCCTGCCTTATATATGGGCAGGACAGAAAAATCGTCGGGACGTGCACCTAATCAATAACTAACTCTTCGTAATGGAACATAATCGCTAGATTATGTAACCCGGGCCCCAACGCACCGTTCAGTCCGCCCAGGGTTCCTGTGACGGCTACTGATGTGGATTACGTGGTCAATGGCTACTCAATTGCGTGGTCGACGGCCGATTGGCTGCTGTGTCGACCATGTTTTTCATTTTGTATCGTCGCGACCGGATCAGAGGACTAGCCGTGGTCGGTATTGTGCATCGTAGAGCCAATGGCACTATGTGGAGGAGACAGCATGAGGCTTGTGGCATAAATGGGTGCGACGATTTCTTCCGTCGCTTCCACTTGTGCTTTGTGACTCGCAGGTGTGTTCTGCCGTGGGGACAAAACGGTGCCAGGCACGGTGCTCAGCCAGCCGTTTGCTTTATGGTGCAAGCTGTACGACAGAAATCGATCTAGTTTACCTCGGGTGTTCAGTTTCAGTATACTGGCGTTTCACGCCATCTCTAGCTGTTATCTTGCTTATCTCTACTATTTTCACAGTACTCTACATAACCGTTTCATCTAACGTCAAAATATGCATACACGTTTAGAAGAAACGAGGTTTCTATTGTCACACATAACAGGTCACTTGCCCCTCCATTTGTCCTGCTTAACTGCCCGTATTACAGAACCACACCGCTTCGATTGCCATCTTCGATATGTTCCGGCTTACGTAAGGAGAGACTTTAAGGTTCCATTACTTGGATGTGTCTTGTGAAAATAAGTGAATGTAGAAATTGGCCAACAGCAAATCCAGGTTTGTGGTGGCTTCATGCGGAATTTGTGCTGTCCGATTGTCTGGACACGTTCAATTTCAATTGTTAGTTTTCTATTATTAATGCTTACTTAATCACCTTTGTGCACGCCGATGGCCATCATCACCAACGATCAAACAACGAGCGAGACTGAGGTGAAAGCACACGGTTTTCAGGGGCACTTTGGGCGTAGTAGACGTAACGAGCTTGACTTTGGTTCTGATACAAGTATTATAGCACAATGGGCGAAGAGTTATTGTCCAAATGGGAAACGTCCAAGAAGTCTGAACCATTGAAGTCCAAGTGGGACACGCCTGACGAGCCCACAGAAACGGTTTCTGTAGAATTGCCCTCTAAATGGGCTACTGTGCACAAGTCCGAGCCTTTGAAATCAAAATGGGCTGATGATGATGACGACGACATTCCAGTATCCCCTAGAAAAAGTGGTCGCGGTAAAAAGGATACCAGTGGGCCCCATAGAAGCAAGCATGATCACGGAGTGGATTTTAAACGAAAGCCAAAAGATGATGCGGCCAAGCAGCGAAAAAAAGAGAACAAAAGTCCCACCTCACCAATTGCAAGTGACACAGAGGTGGAGAACCAAGAATTGCTGGAAATGACTGATGCAGGGAGGGAGTTCGCGAAGAGACTAGGGATCAAGGTGGATAATGATGCTAGCAAAAAGAAAGACAAAGGTGATTCACGTTCCAATCCACCACGGAGTAAGGACGGGCACAAGCACGACTTTGGTCAAGAACGTAGAAACAGAGACGAGTATTCTCGACAGAAGCAAGGCCAACGGAACGACAGAAACCGTCCTAGAGACTTTAAAGAAAAAGGTCAGGATCGGCATGACGGACGTAATCGGGCTAACCACGAGAATCGGACTAGATCAGACTATCATGGCCGTAGGGGTACAAATAGGGGGATAAGCAATGTACATACAAATGAAGGTGGTTTAAGCGAACGATTGGGTGCTGTGAAAATTGACGAAGAAGCACGGAAAAAGGAGGAGGAAGCCCGGAAATTTTTGGAGAGCTTGGAGTCTAATGTGGACTGGGCCGAGTTTGACGACTAAAGCGTTGTATTTACAAATGTACTTTAACTGAAGTATGATAAGAAAAGTATTTCAATTTGTCACAATGATGCTGGTAAATTCAGGTGGAGAAAGTGAACAATAGCACCAGAAGCATGAACGGCTTATCAGCAAGGAAATCCCCACATCAGGTTCTTTACCATACAAACCCATTATGTCATTACGGGGTAGGTGACGAGTATAGTAATTGCATAAGGGCCAGAATATTCACACAGAAAGGCACAATATTGTGGTTTACAGTGTACTACTTCAAATAGAGTTAATTCATGACTTTTGTTGAGACGGAAATGTAGTTTATCTTGGCCGTTCAGGGTTCTTATCAGCAAAAATAGTAGTTGTACTTTAACCAGCTCAATGGGCCAAACCATTCTAATTAATGTAGATGTACGTATACGGAAAACAACGACTTCCCCCAAATTTGTCCCAAATTTCCCCTTAAGCTGCGTCAGCCGACACGAATCGCGGCTACCGATTGGTAGCAACTTTACTCACTTCCCAATTGGGAAGATCCTACGTCTAGCCTTATCAAGATCGTTATCAAATCAGTGCCTACGGCCCAAGAAAGATTAGCGGGAAAAGCATCTAAAGGCTGTGATTACAAATACAACTAGCGCTTTATCTTACACGTTAGATTCAATTCAATTTCCGGGCACTATAAATATTGACCTCTTTGGCTGCAAAAACCAGGTTTCATTTTACATTGATATTGTAGTAAAGCAAAACTGTTTTCAATATGCCCATTGAACCCATAAGATACGTGTGCAAAGTGGATTTAAACAAGCCAGCTGCCGAACAGCCTCAATTACACAATCGGTGGCACCCTGATATTCCTGCTGTTGCGACAATCAAACAAAATGAAACGGTTAAAATCGAATGTATTGAATGGACTGGCGGCCAGATTAAAAACACTGACGACGCTAACGATATTGCTAATGTTGATTTGACAAAGATCCACTACTTATCTGGTCCGTTTGATATTGAAGGTGCCGAACCTGGCGATGTTTTGGTTGTTGAGATAAAGGATGTTCAACCCTTGGAAAGACTGCCATGGGGTTACTGTGGGATTTTCAACAAGGAAAATGGCGGTGGGTTTTTGGACAAATTTTATCCCCATGCTGCAAAAGCAATCTTTGACTTTGAAGGAATTCATGCTACATCAAGACATCTCCCCCACGTTAAGTTCACGGGGCTAATCCACCCTGGTATTATGGGCACAGCACCGTCGTCGACGATTTTGGAAGCATGGAACTCTCGTGAGGCAGGTTTAAAAACCAAACTAAGGGATGAAGAAGATGGCGAAATTGCATTGTTGCCTGAACCTAAAAACGTCCATGGAGGATCTGCTTCCAAAGAGATGCTAGCCAAAATCGGAGCCGAAGGTGCAAGAACTGTGCCTGGGAGACCTGAACACGGAGGCAATTGCGATATCAAGAACTTATCACGCGGTTCCAAATGCTATTTCCCGGTCCATGTCAACGGAGCCAAGTTCTCTGTGGGTGATTTACACTTCAGTCAAGGTGATGGAGAGATTTCGTTTTGTGGGGCCATCGAAATGTCAGGAACAATCACCATCAAAACCACAGTTATGAAAAACGGAATGGACCAATTAAGCTTAAAGTCCCCTATCTTTGTTCCTGGTGATGTTCAGAACCACTATGGACCCTCCAGATATATTACTTTTGAAGGATTCTCCGTAGACGAAAATGGCGATCAGAAGTACCTCTGTGCCACCACCGCCTACAGACAAGCGTGTATCCGAGCAATTGAGTACTTACGGAGGTTTGGCTATAACGACTACCAGATCTACTTGTTCTTATCAACTGCTCCCATTGAAGGACATGTAGCAGCTGTAGTAGACATCCCAAACGCATGCACAACCCTAGGAATCCCAATGGATGTGTTTGACTTTGACATTCGGCCAGAAGCACAGATCCCAAACCTCGACATGGGAAATTGCGCATTTGCAACCAATGCAACACATCCCGTTTTCTTCGAGTACAAAAAGTTTACCAGGTGAGCCTGGTCAAGATCCTGGTTTCTTGGAACAACAATGTAGCGACATTAACCTTTTCAAAGCTTTCCTGTGAGTACTTTATCAGAACATTTATATCAACCTTTTCAAAGCTTTCCTATGAGCACTTTATCAGAACATTTATATTATCCAGTTCAATTCATGTTGTGCCTGTTGTGCCCGTCGTAAACTGAATCCTTTTCGTTTTAGTTGCAGCCAGTCATGATGATGCAGCCAATTTGCAACCTGACGGAAACTCACAGAAAATTGATGCAACCAGCGCGCAAATATTCCCACCCCTTCATAGTGTGCAAACCTGGCCCCAATCTGTAGGCATTCTTATAAAAAAAAATGTGGTTCCGTGATATTGCTTGAATCGTACGTTACCCGTAAAAACCGTTAGTGCGATTGATCATTCTTCTATTATAAAATCGCCCTCTTTCCAAAATAGACAAATCATTAGCATAAATACCATTTCATTTGGAGTTCTAGTTTCCAGTACGACGCATTGATTTGGCCAGTCACTTTTGTTGCGTTTTGTTAGTGAAATTGGCCATTACCAGACGGTTGTCATAGTTTGAGACTTACTACCCTAATCTGATCACCTCTGTAGACCGACAATTCCCATGATCAGAGTACGGTTCCAATTGTGTCGTGCATCAATTGCGTACACAAGGGGCTTACCGGTGAGAACGGTGGCCAAACAGTTCTCCGTGGCCACTCAGCGATGCAACAGAATCAAAAATGATCATTTCCTACAACAGCAATACACGTACTTAAATCACCAAAATTCCAACTTCAGGTTACTACACGTTCCGCCTGATGCTTACACAAAGAAAGGATTGCCATTTCGAACGGTAATTGTGCTCATTGCTGCGTCCAGCAGTTTGACTATGGTACTATACGTGATGAGCCAATTCCTCAAATTTAATGATAATGATGACCAGTACAAACAAGTATTTCTTCCCTTATGGTTCAAGCCTAATTGGTTTGGCCTGTCGCAATACCAGTTTCCTGATGCTATTCCGTATTTTGGCGATCATGACTACTTTGAATACGTGCAAATAGAGCTTGATCAGTTGAACCAGAACAAAGGTACAGTGACCGACTTAGAGAACTATCAGACTATCTTGCAGCGGGAGAACATCCAATACAAATTGTTAGAAGCACTTTCTGGAAACTACCAAGTACGAGAGATATTTGGCTTACCATTAACGATAAATCAACCAGACGAGTTCACGATGTGGCTTGAGAGCAAATACCCGACGGTATCGGGACTCAGCTTTAATTTCATCGCTACTCCCGACACATCTGGGAAGTCTGCACAAAAGTCCGACACCACCAAGGTTTCCGTGTCATGGCTAATTAAGCTGATACGTATCAGTAACCTAGTGAACGACGTGCTAATATCACTAGGGCTCAAATTGAATCGATTAGACTCGGAACAGGTAAAAATTCACGAGAAATCGTCGGGGAAAATCCACGAGGTGCCCATTGAAGACAAAAAAATTACCCTAAACAACAATAAAGATTACAATGTGAAATTTCTGGGTAAATTCACCATACAAAATATCAACGAGCTAGAGCACGGTACCCTCGCATATACGGGAATTATTGATTTTGACTATATTCTTATCAACAGAGGTGTCAAGATTACGTCTATAGATTTGATAAAGCAGCAGGGGGAGGAGAAGATCAAGTACAAGATATTGTGATGGAGTTATATACGTTGTGTCAATGGAGAATGCCGTATTGGTGGGACGCCGCATTTGGTAGCTATAAACCACCTGCTATGCAAAAGACGCACCTCTCCCAACATTCGGAGCCTGCTCATGCAACATTAATCACGGCAGTAAAAATGGAACAAACCGTCGATCTTTAGCGACATGGCTTTTAGCGACATGCAAGCGAGACGACATGGAGATTCCGACCACCACCACACAATACGGCTACGATCCACAACTACGGGATACGTGTGAATATGGCATAGATCAACAGCTATAATTCTCAACCAAACTTGCCGAGATCTTGTCACATCCCTCCACTATTCGTAGCAGCTGGCCGCGACGCTTGTTTTCTGCCTGAGGCAGGTGTGGGTTATTTTTCTAGTTATATGTATAACAGCAGGAACTGCGTGTTTGGTGAAAAAATAGGTTTTAATAGATGCAAATCTTAGCGAAGTATTTATTATTAGATGAACACAAATTCCTCGTCAGACGACATTTGTGGTTCTGGTGACAGTTGCCCTGACACTATGGAGAACGGCAGTATTTCTCGTTTGAAACGTCGCAAAAAAACCCCTACGAAGGAGCCTACTTCCAGTGAGAACCGAAGACTAGCCCAAGCTTCTAGAACGCTAAAAGCCTGTGAATTGTGCCGTAAACAAAAGGTGCGATGCTTTCGAACACCAGACAACCCCAATTCGTGTTTGCGATGTGCGATTCTGAACCGAGTGTGTTCGTTCGAGTCCAATGGCGACCATGAAATCGACACCACCACCAAGAACCACCCCGAGGGAAGAAAGATCGATATGATTTACGACGGCATTTCCGAGATTTTGACGATTCTTAGGTCGGGAAACCCTCTCCCAGCAGCATACCAGGTTCCAAAACCAGACCAGGACCGGTACCAAGATGATAAACACGATGTCCATATGGCCCCCAGTGAGTCCCTCATCATCTCTCCATTTGCAATTATCCACAAAGAAAACGACCAGGTCATTCCGAACGTCATACCGAACTTGGTTCCTGCTTCCCAAAACACCAACCGTGTCCAGTACGACGATGTGATCTCCAATGGGATTTTGACCTTGTCGCAAGTCACAGATTTGATGATGGTATTTCGCCAGAATTACGGCCGGTGGGTTCTGTTTCCGTCATCGCTCTCTACCGAGACGTTAATTGAGCGAATTCGACTCAATTCGTCGTTTTTATTGACTACATGCTGCTGCTTGTCTTTGCGGTACTCCATTAACGGTAGCTTTGACAACTTGGACACGCTTATCAGAGCGAGAAATACCATGAAACTATTGAAACAGAAGCTTTTGAGAGACCTTGAGAAATCGGTGACAAAGGTGACATCGACGTTTTCGGGCCAGGTGGAATTTTTACAGGCACTAGTTATCTTATCGATCTATTCGTATTCGTTGACGTCGATATTCTCGGGCATAAACGATGACGACATCATTGTTCCTGATATTGATCCCACGAACAAGTTTTCGCTTGATCCGTGGCTATTATCGTCAATCGGTTTAACTGCGTTTCAAAGCAAGTCTGTGTTCGGCAACCTCTTCAAGAACCCTACGCAAGAACTATCCGTTCCTTCCCCGTTATCAATTTTGTACAACGAATTGGACACAAAGGAGTACCAAACCCTCACATTTTTGCGATTATACAACCATTTATGTCTTGTCCACTTAATTAACTGTGTGTTCACTGGGAGAATGTGCGTACTTGATGAGATCCGTTTGAATTACTGTACTGCTGCATTGAGCTTGCCTAGTGCAACCAACTTTGATGGAAGAATGGTTAGCGAAATCGAAATTCTACTCATTACATATAACTACATTCAAGTTAACTTGAACGTCTTCAACAACAACACCCCTGAAGAATCGTTCCGGTCTGTTCTTGAAGAAATATCTTACTGGCATGATCAGTGGGAGTACATATTCCACCAACCAACGTTGGAGTTTGTTGAGCTTTGTTACAATTTTTGCTCTCTATTGGTCTACTTTACCTTTAACTATCATAAAATCAAACAGAATTCTGGAAAGAAAAGATCACCTATATACGATGAAACCAGTATCCAATTTGTGATTGAGCTGTCGGACTCAGAATCGATCAAGAAGATGATCCACTTTTCGTACCTCGTTGTGCGCAAAGTGCACAATATTGAAAATGATTCATATTTTGCCTATTTATCGGACCAAATTCACATATCGTTTTACTTTAGTGGGTTATTGTTCATAAAGCTACTCTTTCATCTAGTGTCGCAAAACACTCTTCTGGTTTTAAATTCCACTATTGGTCCAGATCTTGATCCATTAGACCTCAAGACAATGATTCATGATTTACATGAATTGATAAATATCTTTATTCGTATAGGTCAAGGTAATCCAGATGATATTTTGACCAAATACGGCTCGGGGTTGCGCAAAGCTCTAGACGAATCAGGTCTATAGAAACTTAGGATTTGAGACCAGGAGTGGGTTTGTTAGAACCAATTAAACACCTACAATCCACGCTACTGGTTCTGAATGTGATATGTATTTTGAGTGTTTGATACAAACAAATGACGGCAGGCCGTTTATGAACTAGAGACTGATAAGTATTTAATTCCGAATGATGAATTTAGCAGCCTCAACTGCACTCTTGCAGTTGACCACTACCGATTTGTCAGAGAACTTATTGGCTCGAGTCGGTCCTCTTTTGGTGATCTTTCCAGGGTTCCAATCATCTAATCTATAGTACTCTCTTGCATCGGGATCGGCAAGTTTGCTTGCTAATAGAAATGTATAATAAGCATCATTCCCAGCATTCCGTAGATGGGCATGGGGCAAGTTCACCACCCGTAAAGCGTTCCGCAACGACGAATCAGTAGTTTTATCGCCAGACAACATGAATATTTCCTTTGTGTCTAGTTCGTTGACATCTTCAGGGAACTCTACTCCCTGGTATTCCAACTTGTCAATTGTACTTTTCAACGAATGGCCAATCAAGCAACATGGCCAGTTTTTGATGGTAGAATAATGGTCTAGAATCCCCTGGGTCAAATCAATTGCCTCGTCGAGATTCAATAAGAGAGTAGAACCCCCCATAAAGTAGTCGGATTTATTAGGAATAAAGTCCTTATTCCGTAAGTCCTTATTATCTTCAATCCGGATGTGGATGTTGGTGGTGTTTGGTGTCATCATCAACTGCTGACCACGAGGGTCGTATATCGATAACCCAATCTCCGTAAGATACTTTTGACTATGCTCGTATACTCCAACGTCTATAGAAATGACTATGGTTCTTCGCGAATAAATCAAGCTCATGGTATCTTTCAACAACTGGAGTTTATCCTGGTTTTTCAACGTGGGATGGTCTTCGTACCAATCATAGCTCCAGTAGCTGGTGATTCTTCGTTCTAGCTGGTCCACTGGTCTGTTCTCCACCTTGTTAAACTGGTTCTCTTCCCGGTGAAGACGTCGGAACAAATGAAGAATCTGGTCTCGGTAAGTATCGTCGTCGTCACCAGAAAAGTTCAGATCACTCTCACTGCCACCACTGTGGTAATCATCATCACGGTCTTCCGAAAATCCGTCGCTGTGACTTTCGTCAAAACTTCCTTCACTCACAGGCACATAATGGGAAGAATACCCACTACTGTAGTCATCATATTCCTCGCTGTCTGTATCAACCAAGTGGGTCATGGCAGCTTGGTGGTGCTGTGTTGGTGTAGTGGGTTGAAGTTACGCTTACAACAAGGATCAAAAACAATGTTCTCTATGCTGTCACAATTTCATAAGCCTTTTTGGGAAAAATGGTGGTGTGCAGCCGATTGCAACCATTTTTAAGCTGCAAAAACCCATTGGTCCATTTTAGCAGGTTACCGGCAGTACTACCACAATTACGGGCTTGGTGCGTTTTGGTTGAAATCGCCATTTTTAACCGAGTTTAGAGCACTTGTGTCTATTTCTTCCCGTTTTGGTGTCATTGGCCATTGATGACG
>ERZ778017.3833-NODE-3833-length-10248-cov-4.463259_pt1 | contig 10248 bp, 5 predicted proteins | sample MGYA00375747_ERZ778017 | MGnify/ENA primary metagenome ERZ778017 (study PRJEB29350, sample SAMN05509838) | bioreactor metagenome | biome: bioreactor; material: wastewater | place: South Africa: University of Cape Town | collected 2014-03-17 ... | reverse complement strand
CAACTATTTGTATTGTAATTGGAGCATATGAATTTATGCAGTTAGAAATTTACAACGTTACTGGCTACTACCATCTCTGAATTTGTAATATTGAAAACTAACTAAAAGAAACAGCTAAATATCTAAGCTTTAGACTTCGATAAACTAACGTGACAACCTTCTTGAAGACTCATGGTCAAATGAGATGATTTCTTAGGTGGATAGTTAGCGTTAAAGGATTCAATCTTGTCAAACATTTGCAACAATCTGGTGATCGCATAAGAAGCTTCAGTCAAAGCAAATTGTTGACCTAAGCAAATACGTGGACCACCGTTGAATGGCAAGAAGGCCCAACCCAACTTCTTTGTGCTTGGTTCGAACCATCTTTCTGGTCTGAAAACTTCAGCATCTTCTCCGTAATATTGTTTTTCTCTATGAGTTGCAGCAATAGAATAAGAAACAACTTGACCCTTTCTGATGAAAATTGGGGACAAACCATCTGGACCACCACCTCTTGGTAATGTGGTGTTCTTGGTAGCAACTCTGAAATTTTGAGGAACTGATGGGTACATTCTTAAAACTTCATTAATGACGGCTTTCAAGTATTCACATTTCTTCAAAGATTCAAAAGTAATATCTTCGATTCTAGCTTCATCACCTTTGCCGAACTTAAGCCAAATTTCTTCTTGTAATTTTTTGAAAACTTGTGGGTTTCTTGACAATTCGAAGAATGTGAATGATAAAAGACCGGCAGTGGTATCTCTACCAGCAATCAAAATGTTCAACAATTGATCTCTCAACACCTTAGGGTTCTTGGAATGTTTAGCCAATTCGTAAAGGAAAATGTATCCACCACGGCTGAGCTTTTCCAATTCCTCGTCAGAATAGCTTAAGGCTCTATTAACGTAGTAGTCAGCAAATCTGTGAACAGCTTTAGAACTTAAAATAAAATCTTTAGGGTTGTAAAACCAGTAAAACGATTGAAGAACAACTCTGTTAGCAATGTGGAATTGAGCCTTATTGAAAGCTTCAGAGAACTCTTGTTTACCATCGTATTCAGTATCTTGAGTTGGATATCCAATCGATTCGTCTCTTAAACTTGTGACGGATTCACCAAACAAAAACTCGGTAGCAGTGTCAACAGTATACTTATAGAAAAGTTCTTGAAGATCGAAACTAGCACCATTAGTTCTCTTTATGTGTTCGACCAAGTTTTGTACGTGGAATTCCAAGGATTGAACGTGACTCACTTGTTCTCTAGCAAATTGTGGTCTTAACATGGTTCTCGAGTGTTTCCACCCTTCACCATCCAAAGTGAAAATCCCATCTCCTAACAATGGACCCATTTGGGCTTGTCTTGTACCCAAACTAAAATCATTAAACTGAGTGGCCAAGATTGCCTTGATGTTTTCTGGTTCTTTAGTGGTGAGAACAGTTTTCCCAAATGCTCTGGTTTCGACAGTTCCAACCTCAGGGTGGGGAGCCTCGAAATACCGTGTTTTGAAAAAATCAATCAATGTACCTTCTTTCTTCAACTTCAAAAGTTTGTACCATATGAGAAAACCGAAAAGTCCGTCTGATAACACATTTGTTGCTGGTTTTGCGCCTAGCTTAGCAGCAATACGTCTTTCATTGATGTAAGAAATTAATATATATACAACGAGCCCTCCGAGGAAGATAGGTGCCCACTTGTTTAAATGTTCAAATTGTGTATCCATTATTGATGCTGCCTTCTATCAGCAATTATGGATTGGCTACATTTCAACCGTCTTATATAGTTGATTCGAAATCATCTGAATTCTTCTTTTTCTCAATTTGGCACAGATAAACTCCGAAATGCACGATTCGGGTTTACTCCGGATTTAATAATGTCAAGTCAAAATCTACACATACACAAACAGTTCTGACTCGCTCAAAGTGTGATGCTTAACTGCTCTTTCGAATCGTAAGCCGCGCTCATCCAATGTTCCGACCTTGCTTATGCTACAGTTTTTTTGGGCAATTCCCTAAATGAAGTTTTCTGCCTGTTCACAGGTTTTGTGGAGCTACAAATCCACACCCTTACCTCCCATGATTTCCGTCATGATCCTTCTCCGGTTGACTTATTATTTCACAATGTTTCACAATGCATCATTGTCCGAAATTGTCATATTTGCAGTCACATTTGCAGCCTTGAAGCCCTGTCTTGCATCTGATTTTAATGGACTTAGACGGATTTACACAAGAAAATTATGTCCGTGCCATATGAAGGTGGTTCCTCCACAAGTTATCTCCTAGCCCAATTATCTCCAGACAGTTGCGCTTCGTGATGTCCGGGCAGTAGCTTCGCCAATTGATATCTTCATTATGTTTACAAATGTATTGCTATATGTGTATCATATTCTCCCTAAGTCGCCTGCATCTTTCTCCATACCGTTAGAACCATCCAACGGTATATAGAAATTCTGTGATGACACTTATCACGGGGTTTATGGATATCTGGTCTGAATGTTAGTATCAACAGATGTTTGAGTAGAAATTAACACAATCAGTGTAACTATGACAAATGTACCGAATCATCGCAAGCGAAGCATTTGTATCAAAACGACACTACTCCAAGTAAATGCTCGTTAATTGGTACGAAAAAAAGAAAGTATCATCATATGTGTTGTAGCAGCATCACTTACCTATTGTTCAGTTGCAATAACGACTACGGTGAACATTGGGTTTATTAAATGTTAATTTACACATCTTTTTTTTTCCTCTCATCGCTAAATGTTAATGTGCGGGTAACCCCATTTTCAATTCGTTAGGTCTAAATCAACCTTATGTTTATGAGGTAGGTGGGTTTTGTGTCACTTTTAGCTATTACATGGTAAATGATTGATTCACAAATGGCACTGTAGTCAAAGTATTTATTTCTATTTACAAAAGTATAATTAGTGGCACTTTATTTTGCGGAAACAGGTTTTGTTAACAATTTCGTGGGTTTCCTTAGAGTTTAATTCCAATGTGAATTGCAGCAATCCCGTTGTTCAAGTTTTCGTAACCTTTTTCTGGCACGTAGAACCCTGCTTTTTCAATCATCGACTTGAATTCTTCTTGTTTTGGGAATCTCTTGATGGATTCAACCAAGTATTGATATGAATCTCTGTCATTGGCAATTAATTGTCCCATCAATGGGATGATGCTGAATGAGTAGGCCTGGTAAATGTAGTCAAACAATGGATTTTCCACTTGACTGAACTCTAAACAAGCAAAAATTCCTCCTGGCTTCAACACTCTATAAGCAGTGTTCAAACCAGCCTGGATGTTGGTAAAGTTTCTAATACCAAATGCAATGGTGTAAACGTCTTTAGAGTTGTCAGCGATTTGATCCATAGTTTCCCCGTTTTGAACCAAAAACTTCACTCTATCACTACCATCATTCCATTTAGTCTTCTTGTATCTCAACTCCCCTTCACGTAACATATCAGGGTTGATATCAGCCACGGTCATTTTGGACGAAAAATCACCGTATTTGGTGGCAGCATGATCCAATAATCCAAATGCAATATCACCAGTACCTCCAGCGACATCCAAAAACTCTAATGGGCCGTTGGCACCTGGTCTCATCCCAGCATCCAACCGGTTTATAAAGTGATTTTTCCACAAACGGTGAATACCCATGGACATGACGTCGTTCATAACATCATAGTTGGATGCAACAGAAGAAAATACCCCTCCCACTAATTTTTCCTTTTCCTCAGTTGCAACGTTTTTGAAACCAAAATGAGTGGTCTCGGGTTTTAAACGTTCATTGGCTTCTCCACTACTTGGTTTTTCACCACCAACTTTCTTGGAATAACATCTGGTCAAGTTCGCGTATCTGTAGGATAACCTAGAGATGTTCCCCAATTGTCTAACACTCATACCTACTTGGAGCAAGTTTATCGCAATCAGATTACTAGAGTAATTTTTCATTATACTGAAAAAGTGGTGCGTCCTGCAGAAACCATTTGGATTATCAAACATGATTCCACATCAAAGACCATCCGTACTTGAGGTGGGAAGACTCCATTGGATCAACTTGAGCTATGAATTATGTTAGGTTAACTTTGTAAAATTGTGTTGCTCCAATTTGTCCATAGTGAAATTTAAGCATCATTGTTTGCCAATTTCAGGTATGGAGTGTAACCGACTTGTTTTGCAGCCACGACAGGATCAAAACGCAAATATTTGTATGTCTGTGGAGTCAGATCCCCGAAGAAGATAGAGGTATATGCGTATAGTTGTTTATTAGGGACATTTGTGCTGTCTAGGTTACCCCAAACGGTTAGGTATAAACGGATGCAAGCCCGCATAAATGGTCACAGGTTCGGAACCGTTGAAACCGTTGGCTCACTCCAAAAGCAAATATATACTTGGTTGGACCCCGTGCATTCGGGAAAGGTAGAAATGTTTGGTATTTAATGGTTACTTATGGAGAAGCTAGATTCTGCGGCCAGTAACGCCAATTCGGTGGTTTCGGATGAGTATGGCTCATCACCTATGAATGATGTACTTCGACGTTTAGATTTAGGAGATTTATTGAGAGATGAGTTAACTCTCAATCGACCATCTGATACTCGAAAGACATGGGGCTATTTTTCTAATAACTTCTACGAGATTTTGCATCATGGCGACACGGTTGGCTACGTACAAGAGAAAACGCCAACGTTCGACCGGCTTTTCTACAAGCTGTTTCGTCCGTATGTAATGGACGTATATAACTCACAGCATGAGTTGTTATTCACCGTGGCAAAACCGAAGATTTCTTCGAAATTTGTCATAGTTCTGACAACTTGTGCTGACGATATTGTAACTATAGGGACATGCAAGTTGACGGGGAAAATCAATCATCGCTTTTATCAGGTGGAAGTGAACTCTAGACGGAACATCGAAATCAGCCTCAATTGTAAAGCCAGCGAATTCCAGATATACGATTCCCATAATTCGGTAGGGGTCATCCACAAACAAACACATCTGTTTGGAAATCGTATATTCCACAATGACAATGTTTACCTGATTGATTTTGTTGGTGGTGATATCGCACAGAAAATCATGGTTATTGCGGCAACATTGATGATAGATCTTGATTTCAGTGCAAGATGAACACCGCGTGTGGTTTTGAAAGTAATGGCATCATGTTTTTATACTCAAAATTCTACGTATATAGAACATAAATTGGTACGAATAGATAACCTCATGGCTACAAGTAGTAAGAAAACAAATTGTGGTTATTTCCTTATCTTCTCTGTGTTTAGAGTTCTTCGATCGCGGCCCCGATTCAGGTTTCCGCTTCTGGAATTGTATTTGGGGTCCTTGGGTAGAAAGTAAGGTGCAATATTGGTAAGTTCACCTCCATGACCTAGGGGCAACCATTCGATTTTGTTTCTAACCTCATATTTATATTTATTTTTAAACATAATTGTGCGTCGGATTAATTTGATTGTGTTAATGTAGCTGAATACTCGGAGATGTAGTAAAATCTCTTGGTATGCATCGTCATCACTTGGAGCGGCTGATAAATATCCAGTGAAGGATCCAAAACTCGCTATTTATTTAACCCCTAATTGAATGTTGGAAGCGAGCTTTATAAGTGCCTCCATCACACCTTTAAACATGATCGAGCACTGTGTAATTTGTTATTCCATGGTACGTCCATGTGAGAACGTCAAATACGACGCAACAAAATTAAGCGAGATATTTGTTTCTTAGGCGGTTTCGCTGAATGGTCCTAGTAAAAAACCACGTTATTTGTGACATACTCAATGTATAGTGATTAGTAAATAGTTAATGTCTGTTTATAAATCGATTGTCTACAAACATGGTCAAATCCAAACAAAACATTTAACAGGTGGGTATTTCAGAGGTTTTGTAAATGAAATTTTGGAAAAAGGGTTCGGCCGCTACCAGCTCAGAGTCACTACGCTAGGGCTAATGTTTACACGACAAGGTTTTTATATTCGAATTGTAACAATTGGTATGCAAATTTGCCCGAATTAGTTATCACCGTAGGCAAAACTGGCATGATTTTTTCCAGCCGTCTGTGCGGATCCAGAGCATTACAGGGGTAAACCTGGCATGTAGACTCGATTTTTGCTGCATAAACATTACAGTTGCGTGAAGTTTGTGACACGCATTGTCCGTGACCCTTTGGCTCTATTACGCATAGCCACACGCCCAAATGTATACCGCTTGGATTGGGTAAAATACTCGGATTAACACCACCTCCCCAACTTTTTGCTGGTACTGTCTGAACTCTATTACAAATTGACTAAGACATCTTATTTTACGAAAAGTCGGGTATTGTTGCTGGTATAAAATTGAATCTACGGCAATATAAATCCTCCTTGAGTTATCGCTGGGGGGTGTCGCTATCGGCTGCTCCAGAATTTTCCAGCCGATAAGTAGGGGGGCTAGAATAGTATTGTTGGAACAATACTGCTTCTGCAACACCTGACGCCTACTTGTCTACCCCAAAAAGGAAAAGACGCGTTGATATCAGTGCGGAGTGGGGCAATTAGATCAAATGGTACTACTGAGTTGGCAGTTTTTGTAGGAAATAGGGATTCACGTTGCTAGCAGAGCATATTGAATTTGGAACTCTGTGGTGGTTGTGTGGAATAGTTGTGTACAATGACGTCATATTGCATAGCAACTGGTTGGAGAGTAAGAGGATGTACATGATGAAACCGGAATAATACCGGACTAATGTCTGTACGTTTCTCAACACAGCTATCTTTCACCAACAACAGTTGTGGGAAAAAAAGCACTAATGACAGTCGCATAACGGAGGGGTAGATAGATAGGATAAGTTTTGGTTCCCTCAAAGCTGCGTTATCGCAGCTTCCTTCAACTTTCTAGATATGTCGATATTTCCGAAAACTGATCTTTTAAGCAATGATGCAGTATGTACATACCTGATGAGGCTTTCCTCCTTACAAAACAACCGGATACACATCATCTGGTCAACGGTTGGGGTCATAACCGGATGGTCGTGTTGCACGGACCGGTGAATAAAGTCAAAAGTGTGAAACAATTAGACCAGCTGGGTGAATAAAGTCGTTTTACCCTCGACATGGCGCGATAAGGCAATTTCATTGCCTCGCAGGATTCTCCGAATGATATGGTTTGTGTATATTTGCCGATGATTGTTCCAGGTTAAACAATACTGCTTTTGAATAGAAATGTGGGGTGCTTGTACCAACCTTATCTCAATATGAGGATGCGTATATATAAGCAGCAATATCCGCCATTGTTAATCCAGATTTCACTTTTGCTATCTAACAATTTTACTCATTGCTTTTCCTCTTCTACTACCATCTATTATTTACAGTAATAGAAATATCGAGATAAGTAATCATGTCAGAAAAGGTTGGTGGCTTACTTGACAATTCATCTAATGAGAACAAACAATCAGGCTCTGAGTTGGAGTCTGTCCACTCGAGAACGGCCGCTGGTGGTGGTGAAAGAGGTAACATTCTTTCAAACTACACCGAAGAAGAGGTGATGAATATGGGATCACTTTATGCTACCAAGCATGGTATGGACCCCAAACTATTTTCCCGAGCCGCTGCTTTAGCGAGAGCTCCATCTCAGTACAGTGCGATGCCATTTTTATCCGATGAAGAGAAGGAACAGCTCAACTTGGAATACACCAGAAAGTATCATTTCCCCAGAAAATTGTATGAAGTGGTGGCTTTGGGGTCAATGGCTGCAGTCGTGCAAGGTATGGATGAAGCTGTGGTCAATGGTGCCACATTGTTCTATCCTAAAGCATTCCATGTTGATCAGATGAAAAACTCCGATTTGATCGAAGGGTTGGTCAATGGGGCACCTTATTTGATGTGTTCGGTTGCTTGTTGGGCTAACGATTGGTGGAATTTCTACCTTGGGAGAAAATGGGTCATTTTCTGGTGTTGTGTTATATCTTTTGTTACATGTATTTGGCAAGGTGTCACCAATAATTGGTGGCATTTGTTCATTTCTAGATTGTTTTTGGGTGTTGGTATTGGTATCAAATCGGCTACTTGTCCAACATATGTTGCTGAATGTACTCCACACACCATTAGAGGGTCGTTGGTTATGATGTGGCAGTTCTGGACTGCGGTAGGTATTATGTTTGGGTATGTTTCCTCGTTAGCATTCTATTACGTAGGAAATCATGGTATTAATTCCGGGTTGAATTGGAGATTAATGCTTGGTTCTGCTGGTATACCCGCGTTGATCGTTGTGTCACAGGTGCCATTTGTTCCTGAATCACCAAGATGGCTTATGGGTAAGGACAGGCATAATGATGCATATCTCTCTTTGAGAAGGTTAAGAAAGACCGACATTCAAGCTGCTAGAGACTGTTTCTACCAGTACGTGTTGTTAGCTGAAGAAGGAAAGTATGAAGGTTCCACATTCAGAAGATTGCTCGAAATGTTCACCGTCAGAAGAAACAGAAATGGTGCTATTGGTGCATGGATTGTTATGTTTATGCAACAATTCTGTGGTATCAATGTTATTGCCTATTACTCTTCTTCGATTTTCGTTTTATCTGGATTCTCGGTCATTGACTCGTTATTGTCGTCATGGGGATTTGGGATGATTAACTTCCTTTTTGCAATTCCAGCGTTTTTAACTATTGACAGATTGGGAAGAAGAAAGTTACTTTTGATTACATTCCCGTTGATGGCGCTCTTCTTGTTTATGGCAGGTTTTGGGGTTTTGATTCCTGAGGAAAAAAGAGAGGGAAGGGTTGGGGGTATTTTTTACGGTATTTTTTTGTTTGCGTGTGTGTATTTTGCTGGTGGAGGGCCAGTGCCCTTCACATATTCTGCAGAAGCATTCCCATTATACATTAGAGATATTGGTATGTCTTGGGCTACTGCAACATGTTGGTTTTTCAATTTCATCTTGGCATTTACATGGCCTCGATTACAAAATGCGTTTACACCAACAGGAGCGTTCTGTTGGTACGCAGGGTGGAACGTTGTTGGGTTCTTCCTCGTGCTATTCTTCTTGTATGAAACTAAAGGGTTGACTTTGGAAGAATTAGACGAAGTGTTTGATGTTCCATTATTTGTTCATGCCAAGTATCAAATCCATGCATTTATCAATTCGATACAAAGAAATATTCTTAGACAGGACATTTCTAGATTGCCTCCAATGCATATAATGCATCGGAACTATGTTTCGAATGCTGAATGGGAAGAAAAGGCTGAAGCTCAACACATTGAATGAGGCAATCTGCCCACGTCTTAACGTTTTATCTATATAATCTGTATTTTAATTGTTCGCTTTACTCTTCAATGTAGGAATATGTAGTAATGCAGAATAAAGTGCAAAAACTACAACTTTAAGTTGATTGAGAACCTTAGATAACGGGAGACAATTACTTGCTATATCGTCTAGGCACAATCGGTACGGTAGAGTAATACCACGTTCATCAGCCCATGTGAGAAATCCCACGATAGTTGCACCTAGTGCTCCGTGATATGGATGTAAAATAAGTTTTAGTAAGGGGTCCAAACGTGGTACTACATAAGGTTGCTGCGGCAAGCATGGTGGGGTCATGAAAACGTAGTCAAAAATGTGGTGACATCATACACAGGTCACCACATATCACCTTAGCAAACATATGAGGACCTAACAGCAATAGTGTTCAATCAAAATGTCAATGGCTGCATCGGGCCCGAAAAGATCATATTGCACTAATTTTACACCATTTTCGCCAGGAATGACACGACGTTTGTACCAAAACTGCCGGTTAGTCTAAATATGGCATCATGTCCGGTTTTTATCCGGCATATATACACCAATACAATCCCCCATGGTGTTAGGTACTGTATGTGATCAATTTAGTGTGGTATTTCTCGTAAATCTTACTACATTTGTCACCACCAACCAGTTCCGGGACACCACGGAGTTATTAACCCACTAATTGAATACAGGTCGTCATTTACTGGGAAAGCGGGCCGTAAATGTGGAGAAGTAAAATCCTTCACATTTTTAATTGCTTCCTAAGATGTCACAGGAAAATGCTGTGGTTATGGATTTCTGGTATTTGGTCACGGGATGGTGGTTAACATCACGAATGCCGAAAATGCTCGTGGTGTGAATTTTTCAGTGGGCATTGTGTTTTCTTGAGCCCTGTACTTTTACCTAACCTCATTTTCATGGGGTTAACTGCAGGTGACACGGACTCCAGCACCTCTGCACCGTGGCATGGCAACCCTTGTAAACAGGAAATGAAAAAATATATATGTATAGGTTACAAGT
>ERZ778017.3831-NODE-3831-length-10250-cov-4.087298_pt1 | contig 10250 bp, 9 predicted proteins | sample MGYA00375747_ERZ778017 | MGnify/ENA primary metagenome ERZ778017 (study PRJEB29350, sample SAMN05509838) | bioreactor metagenome | biome: bioreactor; material: wastewater | place: South Africa: University of Cape Town | collected 2014-03-17 ... | reverse complement strand
CTCTTCCGATCTCAGCGTCAACAGAATCGATGAGACCCAGCCGAACCCGGACTCAAGCAAGAGTGCCGCGACCATGCCGGCAAGGCTGGCCATCGAGCCGACGGAAAGGTCGATTTCGGCGGTGATGATGACGAATGTCATCCCTACCGCCATGATCGACACGATCGCAGTGATTCTGAGGATCGCTTCGGCTGTGCCGACCGTTGCGAAGCCCGGTGCCGTAGCCACGAAGTAGAGCGTAACCAGTCCGAATATGATGTAAGTTATATTGTCCCTGAAAAATCGCGTCACAGCCGAAAACCGCGCTGATGTATCGGATTGGGTTGTGCCACTCATTGCGCTTTCCGTCCCGTAATGATCTCGCTGTTCCCTTTGAGCAGAAGGGCTTGAAGTTGCGCAGGCTCAATTCTCGCCGGTGCGCTGCCTGTCAGCCGGCCGTTCTCCATGATCATGATACGGTCGCAGAGCGTCGCCATTTCGTCGAGTTCGGAATTGACCAGCAACACGCCGAGCCGATCTTCGTCCACGGCCCGCCTCAACGCGGCCGCCATGTCGGCCTTGGCGCCGATATCCACGCCCGCAGTCGGTTCGTCGAGAATAAGCAGGCGCGGCCGGCTGGCCAGCCACTTTGCTACCACCACCTTCTGCTGGTTGCCGCCGCTCAGTTCGCTGGCTGGCTGCGAGGGTTCGCGGGCGACGAGCGCGAGGCCGCTCGTTCCATATTCAAATAATTTACGAATTCGGTCATGCCAAATGATTCCTAATACACCGCCGCTGGCAACCCGCCGGAGATTGGGCAGTGCTATGTTGGTTTCAAGCGAATGATCGATCACCAGGCCTTCCAGCCTGCGGTCCTCCGGGACGAAACCGACACCCTTGCCTAACACGTCATGAGGCTTGCCCGGCCGAACGGTGCGGCCCTCGATCTCGATCGTCCCCTGCGCGTCGGGGACAAGCCCCGTGATCGCTTTGCAAAGCGTCGAGCGGCCGGACCCGACCAGTCCTGCTATGCCGACGATCTCGCCGGGCATTACCGTCAGATCGATATTGTCAAGGGTTCGTGCCGTGCTGAAATTATGAAGTCTGAGAACTGGAACGTCCGTGGGCACTGCCTCAACCCTCGGCCGGGACGGTCTGCCGATTGGGCGACCGGCTCGCGCCGTACTGCTCATTTGTTTCGAGATATCTTCAACACGTGTATCGGCGATTGCAATCGGGGCACTGCTCTGGCCATCGCGCAAGATGGTGATGCGGTCAGCTACCCGCATGATCTCTCCCATGCGGTGGCTGATATAGACGATGCCGTTCCCCCGCTTCACCAGATGCCCGATGAGTTCGAGGAGCTTTTCCACCTCGCGTGAGGTTAGCGCGGAGGTGGGTTCGTCCATGATCAGTACGCGCGCGCCGAACGATGTGGCTCGTATGATCTCGACTACCTGTCTTTGTGCGAAGGGAAGGCTTTCCACTGTCGCGCCGACGGGGATGGTGAACCCACTATCCGCAAGCAACTCGCGGCTCTTTTTTCTGATAGCGCGACGGTCGATCCGGAAGCCGCTTCGGAGCGGCTCGCGCCCGAAGAAAATGTTCTCGGCCACGGTCAGATTGGGCAGCAGGCTGAGTTCCTGAAAAATCATGGCCACGCCGCGACTGAGCGAGGCGCTCACGTCGGTCGGCGTTATTTCCTTACCCTCTATGAGGATTCGGCCGGCATCGGCGTGATGCACGCCCATCAGAATTTTCATTAAGGTCGATTTGCCGGCGCCATTGCCGCCAAGAAGCGCGTGCACCTCGCCTGGGCGTATGTCGAAATTGACTCCACGCAAGACCTCGACGCTTCCGAAATGCTTGACGATATCGTGCATTTCGACCAGGGCCGGTTCCCGGTTTACGCCAGTCGATTTATGGGAGGTGGAAATTACCATGCTCTTTTTGACCGGCAGTGGCGGCGGCCGGAGAGCCGGCCGCCGTCGTCCATTGTTTCAGAAACACTCGCCGTTGCAGAGATCGATTACCGATTTCGGCGCCGGCTCCTTCGTCACCAGTTCGAGCGCGCTGATCAGGTTGAGCTTCTTGACCCTCAAGGTCGGAACCTCGACATAGGGTGGCACGGACTTACCGAGCAGGCCAAGGGCTGCCGCCTTCGCTTCCGCCACGCCCTGGTCGTAGGGGCGTTGCGCGCCGACAGCCAGGAAATCGCCGCGTGCGACGTTGAGGGCGCTGTCCTGCGCGAGGTCGTTCGTCGTGACGATGATACTGCGGCCGAGCGTTTTGGCAGCGGCGACCACTTGCTGGGCTGGCGTATCCCAAGCCACGAAGATGCCTTTGAGGTTGGGATGGGCAGTCAGCATCGCCGTTGCGACACCATATGCCTTCTCGGGCGAGGTGAATGTACCGACATCGACGAGTTTGATGCCGGGATGTTCCTTAAACGCTTTTTCCGCGCCGACCTTGCGGGCGGCAACAGAGTAGTAATAGTCGTAGACCAATGTGATGATGCCGACCTCACCTTCACCGCCGACCGCTTTGACGAGCTCCTGTGCGGCGTAATAGGCGTTCTTCTCGTTATCGGATGCGACGACTGTGAGGTAGTCCTTGCCGGGTGCCATGCCGACAGGAACGTTGTCCATGAATACCAGCTTGATGCCAGCTTCAGCCGCTTTCTTATAAGCGGCGGCTTCGCTTTGCGGGTCGATCGGGATGGAGAAGATCACATCGGGCTTGCGGGCAACCATCTGCTCCAGATCGCTGATCTGCGTACCCGGCTGGAATTTGGCGTCGGTCACGGCGACGACCTTGATGCCGTACTTTTCCAGCGTCGTCTTGATGCCGGCGACTTGCAGGGTCGGCCAGCCTGCATCCATCGTGTGCATCACGATGCCGGCGGTGAAGTTCTTCGATTTGAGTGCTGCGATATCCTCGTCCGATATCTTGAGCACGTCGGGCGAAGAGGCCGGCGCGCCATCGGGATAGCCAGGCACGACCTGCCCCGTCGGGGAGATGGGTAGCGGCTCCATGAGGGCGGCCGCCTCCGGTGGAATGGTCTTGGTATCCTGTGCGAGCGCCGGCATGGCCAGTAGTGCCGCCGCCGCAACGGAAACTCCGATAGAACGCAGAAATTTCATTTTCATTGCCTCCCGCTTGCTGTTGAGTTGAAAAATAGAACGCTAGTTCCCGTATGGCATCAGGCCGCTGGTCGGTGCCCCCGAGTAATTCAGATAGACCGTCTTCTTGCGCAGATAGGCTTCGAGGCCATGGCTGCCGTCGTCGCCGCCGAAGCCGCTGTCGTGATATCCGACATGGAAGCCCTGGAGGCTCTCCGGGCCAACGCGATTGACGTATAGTTCGCCGAAGGCAACCTCGTTCACCGCACGCATTATCTTTGTGATGTCGTTGGTGAAGAGATATGCCGACAGCCCATAGCGGCTGTCGTTGGCGTGATGAACGACCTCTTCGAAACTGTCGAAAGGCATAATCGGCACGACGGGCCCAAAGACCTCGTTCTTCAAAATGGACATCTCTGGACGCACGTCGGTGATGACTGTCGGATTGTAATAGAAGCCGCCGGCATGGGGCGGCTTTTCGGGGCGGTTGCCGCCAATGACAATTTTGGCGCCCTGCTCGACGGCTTCGGCAACGCGCCGTTCGACTTTTTCCAGTTCGGCAAGGCTGACCTTCGGGCCAAGATCCGTCCCGTTGTCCATCGGATCGCCGATCCTCAAGGCCTGGCTGGCGGCGACGAATTTCTCGACAAAGCGGTCGTAAACCGGACGCTCGACGTAGGTCCGCTCGTTGCAGATGCAGACCTGGCCGCAATTCATGTAGCGTGAGGTGACGGCGGAGCGCACGGCGATGTCGATGTCGCTGTCGGCCATGACGATGAAAGGAGCCTTACCGCCGAGCTCCAGGGAGAGAGGCGTCAGATTAGCCGCGGCGTTGCTCATAATGCGCTTGCCGGTCGGTACGCTGCCGGTCATCGTGATCAGGTCGAGTTCGGGGCTTGCGCAGAGCACTTCGCCGACGATCGGGCCGGTGCCGGTTATGATGTTCACCACACCCGCCGGAATGCCCACCTTGTGGAAGATGCGCGCCATGGCCAGGGCGGACAAGGGCGTGTCCTCATGGCTCTTCAGGACGATCGTATCGCCGGCAATCAGCGCCGGCGCCACCTTGCGGGCAACGAGCGCGAACGGATAGTTCCATGGTATGATCGCGCCGACGACACCGATGGGAACGCGCTGAATCCATATCTGTTCGCCGGCGTAATCGGATGGCAGGATCTCGCCCTGGATACGCCGGGCGAATTCAGCAAAAAAATCAAAAAACTCGGCGGAGCCCGCGACTTCGCCGCGCGCTTCGTTGATGGGCTTGCCCTGCTCTCGGACGATCAGCCGGGCGTAGGATTCTGCGTTACCGCGAATTTCGGCGGCGACCTTGCGCATGTAGCGGGCTCGTTCGAGCGGCGCGAGTGCACCCCATGCCGGCTGCGCGCGGCGGGCGGCGGCGATCGCCTCTTCGGTCATGGCTGCATCGGCCATGGCAACCTCGGCAAAAGCCTCGCCCGTCGCCGGGTTGATGACCTCCCGATGCTTGTCCGCCCCCCGGAATCGACCGTCAATCAGCATCTCGCCTGATGGGATAGTGTCGTGCATCATCACTTTCCTCTTAGATTGTCGTGGCCGACGTCTTGCGCGAACGCGTGAGCGCAACGGCGTAATCGATGGCTTCCACAAGGCTGTCGGCGTTCGCGACCCCTTTGCCGGCGATGTCGAACGCGGTTCCGTGATCGACGGACGTGCGGATAATGGGCAGGCCTAGCGTGACGTTGACGCCATTCAACGCTTCCCAGGCGCCGGTCTTCGGGTTGGTATGAAAGCCTAGAAGTTTCACCGGGATGTGGCCTTGATCGTGATACATGGCGACTACCGCGTCGTATTGCCCGCCCCTCAACTTGACGAACACGGTATCGCCCGGCAGCGGTCCGTCCACGGAAACGCCTTTGTCGCGATAGGCTTTGACGATGGGGGCCGTTATATCGATGTCCTCTCGCCCGAATATACCGCCTTCGCCCGCATGAGGGTTCAGGGCGGCGACACCAATTCGCGGAGCCTCGATCCCGAGGTTCCGCAACGCGCCCAGCGTCAGGTCGAGGGTTCGAGCCAAGCGCTCCGGTGTCAGCAGCTTCGGCACGTCCGCCAAGGCCACGTGCGTCGTCAGGTGCGTGACGCGAAAATCGCCATGGGCGAGCATCATGACCGAGCCGGACGTGCCGGTCAGATGCGCCAACATGTCAGTGTGACCGGAAAATGCGTAACCCGCGAGATTAAGCGCTTCCTTGTTCAAAGGTGCGGTGACGATGCCATCGATCGTGCCGGTGACAGCCAGGTCCACCGCTCGTTCGATGGCAAGATAGGCGTGCCGGCCCGCCTCGGCACTGACAATGCCGATAATTGGTGCCTGGCGGCCCGGCTCGATGGCAACAACCCCCGCACCGCCGGTGACGGCGCCCGGGCGCGCGACGCGTGCCAGGCGAGATAAGCCGAGGCCGTCCGCGGCGGTGTCCAGTGCTTCCGCGCAGCCGATGATCGTCAGGCGCAGCGTACCGTCACCAAGCCGACGGCTACAGCGTGCGACGGCCTTCATGACGATTTCCGGGCCGACGCCAGCCGGATCGCCGACCGTGATAGCTAACGAGGTCTTCTCATCCGATCGCATTCGATGCCTCACGGAAGGTGCTTCAGTGCTCATTTAGAGCGTAGCAAAAGAATTCAACAAACGTCAATCAGAAATCATAAACGATCAAAAAGCATCAAGTAGAAATTTGGAAATCAGATCGACCGGCCCGAAACCGCCTGATTTGGAAATCACGTCCAACCCATTCCAGCGACCGGCGCGGAAGCGGCTGGCGGGCGCACCGTCGGCAAACTGGCCAGCGACGAGAAGGCCGTCGGCCGAAAGGGCGCCGGTTAAAATGTCGAGAGTTTCTCCACCCGTGACGAAAAGGCTGCCCGGACGCGGCAGGCAGCGTGCGGCACGAGCAAGCCACGCTTCTATTCGCTCCGATATGTCCGAACCGGTGCTGTGTACGGGCAAAAGAGGCGTGATGAGCCGGCTGTCTCCACGGGCTATCGCGGTGGCCACATTTTCGAACCCGGCCCCGTCTGTCGCCACCTCGACATGCATCCCCGCTGCAGTTGCATCGAGATGGGCGATCTGTCGTATCGTTTGGGGATGAGCGGTGCCGGCGATGAGCAGTTTGGGTCGTTGGAAGGAGGTGTGTGTGCGCGGCGGGGGAATATGAAGGACACGCGCCAGGGCGGATGCCACGCCGGATGAGCCGCACAGGATGACGTCCGGTCGGGAGACCGCGATCGTTGCGATCCGTTCAAGGTCGTGATCCGTCTCGGCGTCCCAAAGGCTGATGCCTTGAGGCGTGGAAACAGCGTCCGGCGAACGCGCTTTCACATCGAGCCCCAGGGCGGCGAGCTCGCTGGCCAGGAGTGTCGGTTCGCGCATCCAGGCTTCGCCGGGGCCAGCGCGTGACATGACGCATCCCGATCGGACGATCCGCCCCTGGGCCGGCAAGGCAGGCGCGATGACGATCGCGCGTTCAGGTGCGATCCTGTGGATCGCGGCGATTTCACGCGCGGCGTGGCCCCTCAGGCGGCTGTCGATCTTATGGAATGGCCGCCTGGCCGTGAGCAGCCATGGCAGGCAGTTCATGAAGATTTCAGCTGCGGCCGTGTCGGACAAATCGCGCGCACCGGTCGAGCAGGCGAAGGCGGCCGCCACCGGTTGTGCGCGTGTGACCAGGAGCGAGCCCGCGGGGCCGGTGAAGCAAACCGCCGTATCCAGCGCGCCCGACAGGTCGTCGGCGAGAACGCGTATCCCCTGTGTCAACCGGTAGAGCCCGCAATGGCCGGCGCGATGGTCAATTGCACGTCGATCGCGTCGTATTCGCGGCGTATCGCCATCGGCAATTCCTCGTCGGTGATGATCTCGTCGACATCGTCGACCGTGCAGATCTGACAGAAGCTCTGTCCGCCGAACTTGCGCGAGTCGGCGAGGACGATGACCTTCCGCGCCGCGCCGATCATGCGCTTTTTCATCGCCGCGACCTCCAGGGAAGTCTCGGTGAAGGTGCCGCCCGAGACGGTGTGCACGCCGATGAAGGCGACATCGGCGTAGATGCTACCAAGAAAATCCTGCCCCGGTGAGCCGACGAGCGTCGTCGAGCCGGGGCGTATCGCGCCGCCGACGACGATCGTGTGGATCGATGCCGCATTCGACAGCAGCAGGGCGCCAGCGATGTCGTTGGTGACCGCGGTGAGAGACAAGTTGAGCGTGCAGATGGCGCGCACCGCTTCGCGGACGGTGGAACTGGCATCGAACAGAACGCTCTGCCCAAAGGTCAGGCGCTGGGCTGCAACGGCTGCAATCGCCGCCTTCTGGGCGCGCGCCGTTTCCGCCGCAATGGAGGCTTCGGGCTCGAAGCGGGTGGTCGGAGCACTTTGAATGATCGCACCGCCATGTGTGCGCTCGACATAGCCTCGCTCCGTCAGGTAGTCGAGATCGCGGCGCACCGTGGACAGTGAGGCGCCGAGCGCCGCGGACAGGTCCTGGATCGAGGCGATGCCCTCGATGCGCAGGCGCTCCAGGATCAAGGCGTGACGCTGGGCCGGCAGCATGTCGACTCGTGTATTGGTTGCGCGCTCTTCCAACTGGGCCTCGACAGGTTTGAAACAATTTGACCGAATCTGACGCATTTCAAGGGTGCTGGCCGATGCGCCGAGCAGAATGAACCGCGCTTTTAAGGGTTTGATCAAGTCTTTTTTGGAAATTCTTCGAGGCCGCTACTTCTGCTACCGGGTAGGGGGGCATGCCGGAAACGAGGTGCCGGAAACGAGGTGCCGGAAACGAGGTGCCGGAAAGCTCTGGCTGTATTTTAAACCTCAGTGACCAGGGAAAGGTAAGAATAGGAGGTGATCAATAACTGCAACGGGGTCGATTGCCAGTGCGTCGGGAGCGGACCGATATCTTCCAGGTTCACATAATGTCGCCCTAACCAAGGCAAACGGATATTGAAGGGACTACTGGTTTGGTTCCGTCAGAGAGGTGACGGCGCTTGTCCAAAACCACTCGACCAGGGCGGCACTGTTTTTAAGCCTAGATTCTACTCCCATCCTTGTCGAAGAGATGAATGTGGTTTGCAGCGACGTAAAGTTCTGCTCCAGCACTCAGTCCGTCTGTGCGCGGAATTCTTGCAGTAATCACTGGACCATCGGTCAGCAATTCGACGATTGTTTCCGCTCCCAGGTGCTCTACCACGCCCAAAGTGCCCCGGATGGCCCCGGGCGTATCTCGCAAAACGATTCTGAGGTGTTCCGGCCTTATTCCCAGATATGTCTTTCCGATAACATGAACCGCACTGTCGATCGAAATACCCTGGCACAGGAACTTACCGTTTGCGATCTCGCCTTCCAGGATGTTCATGCTCGGTGAACCGATGAAGGTGGCGACGAAGAGATTGGCGGGCTCGTCATAGACCTCGAGCGGCGTCCCGATTTGCTGGGCCACACCCCCATGCATGACTACTATCCTGTCCCCCATGGTCATCGCCTCGACCTGATCGTGCGTGACGTAGATCATGGTTGATTTGAGTGATTTATGCAGGCGGATGATTTCGTTACGCATGACGCTACGTAACTTGGCGTCGAGATTGGACAGGGGTTCGTCGAACAAAAACACGTCGGGCTCACGAATGATCGCGCGACCGAGAGCAACGCGCTGACGCTGGCCACCTGAAAGCGTGCGCGGTTTGGACTGCAGGTACTGTTGCAGGCCGAGCGTGGCGGCAACCGCTTCGACCTTGCGGGCGATCTCCTCCTTCTGAACCCCTGCGAGTTTCAGAGCGAAACCCAGATTCTCGCGAATGGTCATGTGTGGATAGAGAGCATAGGACTGGAAAACCATCGCGATCCGTCGATCTCTCGGATCGAGATCGGTCACATCCCGGGTGCCGATGAATATTTCTCCACCAGTAGGCAGTTCGAGCCCGGCGATCATTCGCAAGGTAGTGGTCTTCCCGCAACCGGAAGGACCGACGAAGACGACAAACTCCCCGGCGGCTATCTCCAGGTCAAAAGCTTTCACCACCGAAAAATGGCCAAAGCTTTTGCTCAGGCTGCGCAGGCTCACATTCGTCATTGCATAGCTCCAAGATACGTCATCCCGGCCACGACGAAGATCATCGTTCCCCAGAACCCGACTTCGCCGCTGTCGAACAGACCATGTTTGTCGTTCCACCAGCCAAGGGCGAGTTGAAGGGGAAACACGGCAATGAGAATAAGCAGATATGGCGTCATCACTGCACACGAAAAATTTTTCTTATTAGGATGATCATCAGCGACGTGACAGCAGGCAGAACGACAAGGACGCCGGCCGCGACGGCATAGCGGGATATCCCTAGGTTGAGCGCCAATGGACAGAGGGCGATGATCATCAGGCAGTAGAGAAACGCCCAGAAGCTACCGCGAAAATTGCTGTTGGACAGGCTGATGAAACGGTGCTGGGCCGGCCGGGTGTCCATGAAGGCCGGCCCAGCGTTTCCGGGCTCGCCGCTCACGGTTGCAGGATCTCTGTGAATGCTGCCTGGAGTTTCCCGAGCGCCGTGTCGGCGTCCTGCTGACCTGCCCCCGCCGCACTCAGTTCGTCGAGGACCAGAGGCTGCAACTCCACCCATTCGGGCAGGGCCGGCCGCGGATAAACGAGGCTCGGGTCAGCTAGCAGCTTGCGGAACAGGACGGTCGCGCCGTCGTTGTCAAGTTCCGGGTTTGCAAGAACGTCCTTTCTGAAGCTCAGGCATCCCAGTGGATGGCAGCGCGACTGCACGTCGTAGGTTCCGAGGAACTGCGCCAGCAGAAAGGCAGCCTCTTTATGCTGAGATTTCGATGGAATGACCCATGAAGCGCCGTCTGCGACCGTGTGCGGGCCTGGGTGGAGGAAATAGCCGATTTTTCCGGAAACCACCGGGCATTCCTCGGGCTTCTCTTCCATGGCTGTCGAATCCGCCCAGCCGGGAGTCGAGAATAGCTTGCCGGTGCAGAAATCGGCATATTCCTCGTCCCAGGTGTATTCCTTATAGGAAGGCGGCGAGAACTGCCGCCAGTCGAGAAGGTATTCCAGCGCCTGCTTGGCGACGGGCTTGTCGAACTGCGGCACGCGGTTGTCGTCGACCATGACGCCGCCCATGC
>ERZ778017.3830-NODE-3830-length-10255-cov-4.895294_pt1 | contig 10255 bp, 10 predicted proteins | sample MGYA00375747_ERZ778017 | MGnify/ENA primary metagenome ERZ778017 (study PRJEB29350, sample SAMN05509838) | bioreactor metagenome | biome: bioreactor; material: wastewater | place: South Africa: University of Cape Town | collected 2014-03-17 ... | reverse complement strand
GCGGCGAGCTTGAGTTCTTGCCGGGCCTGCGCGACGAGGGAGAGCTTCTGCGACACGGTGACCTCCTGACCCGCCCAGTCAAGCACTTCTGCGCCCGCCCCGCCCCCACGCCCCACATCCCGCCCCCGCCCCGCCCCCACATCCCGCGAGAGTGCATCTGACCGCCGAGGGGTAGGGAAATACCCACGCGCTCGGCGGTCAGATGCACCCTCGCGGGGTTTGCCGAGGGATGCCGCGGTCAGGCGGCGACGGCGGCCACGGCCGCGATCGCCGAGGCGAAGAAGCTCTGCCCGTCGACGCCCGAGCGCATCGCGGCGGCGGTGTCCGGGCCGAAGCCCGGCTCGGTGGCGTGCTCGGGGTGCGGCATGAGGCCGACCACGTTGCCGCGTTCGTTGGTCAGGCCCGCGATGTCGTTCAGCGATCCGTTCGGGTTCACGCCCAGGTAGCGGAACGCCACGAGGCCTTCGCCCTCGATGCGCGCGAGGGACGCGGCATCCGCGATGTATCCGCCCTCGCCGTTCTTCAGCGGGATGACGATCTCCTGGCCCTGCGCGAACTCGCTCGTCCAGGCGGTGGCGGCGTTCTCGACCCGCAGCCTCTGGTCCCGACGGATGAACTGCTGGTTGGCGTTGCGGATCAGGCCGCCCGGCAGCAGGTGCGCCTCGACGAGCATCTGGAAGCCGTTGCAGATTCCCAGCACGGGCATGCCCGCTGCCGCGGCATCCTTCACCTCGGCCATGATCGGCGAGAGCGCGGCGATCGCGCCCGAACGCAGGTAGTCGCCGTAGCTGAAGCCTCCCGGCAGCACCAGCGCGTCGACGCCCTCGAGGTCGTGCGAGCCGTGCCACAGGGCGACCGGCGTGGCGCCCGCAATACGGATCGCGCGCTGCGCGTCGCGGTCGTCCAGCGAGCCGGGGAACGTGATGACCCCGATGCGGATGGTCATTCCACGACCTCGATGCCCACCACGTCCTCGATCACGGAGTTGGAGAGCACCTCGTCGGCGATGGTGCGCGCCTGCGCGAGCACGGTGTCATCGACCTCGCCGTCGACCGTGAGCTCGAAGCGCTTGCCGATGCGCACCGCGCTGAAGGCGCTCTCGCCGATGCGGGCGAGCGCCCCGGCGACGGCCTTGCCCTGCGGATCGAGCAGTTCGGCCTTGGGCATGACGTCGACGACGATGGTGGGCATACGAGGCTCCGGATGTCGCGGAAAGGGGTGCCTGTCCAGTCTACGGTGCGGTGGACGCACGCGCCGTCGGCGCGATGTCGCCGCTGAATAGACTTCCCCCATGCGCACCTCACGCGGCCGGTCGGATCGGATGCTCGACCCGCGCGTGATCGACCCCGACGGGGAGCTCGTCGATTTCGCGTCGCTCGACGAGGCCGAACTGGCGCAGATCGTGCGGGTGATGGTCGGGATGAGCCGCTGGCGCGATGCCGAGCGCGACCTCGGCGTGCGAACGCGTCGCTGGATGAGTCTGGGCGAGACCGACATGGAGGCGCTGCGGTACCTGGTGGCCGCGAAGAACGAGGATCGGCTGGTCACTCCGGGCGGCCTGTCCGAGCATCTCGGGATCTCGACCGCCTCCACGACGAAGCTGCTGGACCGGCTGGAGGCGGCGGGGCACATCGAGCGTGCGCCGCATCCCACCGACCGGCGGGCACTGGTGGTACGGATCACGCAGACCACGCATGAGCGCGTGCGCGACACGATCGGACGCGTGCAGGCTCGTCGCTTCGAGGTGGCCCGTGCGCTGAGTCCGGCCGAGCGCGAGGTGGTGATCGGTTTTCTGGAGCGGATGACCGCCTTCGCCGAGCATGCGGCGACCGGCGCGGATGCCGCCGGTGAGGCGGATGAGGCGGGGTGAGGACGGGGTGACGGCGGGTCTGGGTGCGTGGGGCGCGGGCGCGGGCGGCGCGGGTGAGCCGGGGTGGCGGCGGGCCTGGGTGCGTCGTGCGCGGGCGCGGGTGGACAGGCGCGGGCGGCGCGGGTGAGCCGGGGTGGCGGCGGGCCTGGGTGCGGCGGGCGCGGGCGCGGGTGGACAGGCGCGGGCGGCGCGGGTGAGCCGGAGTGACGGCAGGTCTGGGCGCGTCGGGCGCGGGCGGACAGGCGCGGGCAGCGCGCAGTGAGGGCGGCCGGGCTCGGGTGGCGACGTGGAGTGACGTTGGGCGTGGCTCGGGTGACGGCGTGGGCGACGTGGAGTGACGTTGGGCGTGGCTCGGGTGACGGCGTGGACGACGTGGAGTGACGTTGGGCGCGGGTGGCCGCGCTGGCCGCGCGAGACAGGATGCCGCGGCGGCACGCGGGCACGGGTGGTGCGGGTGACGGCGACGGGCGGCGGGCAGCGCGCAGTGAGGGCGGCCGGGTGGCGCGGGCACGAGTGGCGCGGTGAGCGTGGATGAGGCCGGCGCGGGTGGCGCGGTGAGCGTGGATGAGGCGGGCACGAGTGGCGCGGTGAGCGTGGATGAGGCCGGCGCGGGTGGCCAGGGTGCGTCGGGCTCCATGAGGTAGGCGTCGGGCGGGGGAACGGTGAGGAGCCCGGTGGGCCGGATGCCGCTGCGGGTGGTGCCGGCGTGCGGTCCGCGCCGTGCCCGCCCGGTAGCATCCCGCATGTGAGGCAAGCGAGGAACCAGGCCGTGACGATCGAAGAGGTCGCCGCCGCCGCCGGCGTCTCGCGGTCGACGGTGTCGCGTGTGGTCAACGGCTCGACGGCGGTGAGCCCCTCGGCGCTGGAGGCCGTGCAGCGGGCGATCGCCGAGCTGAAATACGTGCCCAACCGTGCGGCGCGATCGCTGGCCAGCAGACAGACCCTCGCGATCGGGCTGGTCGTGCCCGAGGACACGACGCGCTTCTTCGGCGACCCGTTCTTCGCGTCGGTCGTGTCGGGGATCAACGAGCGGCTGGTGCGTTCCGACTACGTGCTGAACCTCTTCATCGCGAGCGACGACCCTGGCCACAAGATGACCAGCTACATCCGCGGCGGCAACGTCGACGGGGCGATCATCGTGTCGCACCATGCCAGCGACACGTTCATCGACCGGATCGCCGCCACGATGCCGGTGGTGTACGGCGGGCGCCCTGTGCGCGAACGCGAGGGCGATCACTACGTGGACATCGACAACGTCGCCGCTGCGCGGGATGCCACGGACTACCTCATCGCGCGAGGTCGGCGCCGGATCGCGACCATCACGGGACCCCTGACCATGGCACCGGCCGTGGACCGGCTGCGAGGGTACCGAGCGGCGCTCGAGGCCGCGGGGTTGCCGGAGGGGCGGATCGCCGACGGCGGGTTCTCGTCGGATGGCGGAGCGCAGGCGATGCGCAGCATCCTGGACCGGGGCGCGGTGCCCGATGCCGTCTTCGCGGCCAGCGACCTCATGGCGCGGGGAGCGATGTCGGTGCTGGCGGCGGCTGGGCTGCGTGTTCCTGACGACGTCGCGATCGTGGGCTTCGACGACTCACCCGTCGCGATCTCGGTCTCGCCGCAGTTGACGACGATGCGGCAGCCGTCCTTCGAGCAGGGTCAGACGATGGCGGGTGTGCTGCTGGACATCCTCGCCGGGAAGAACCCGCCGCTCGGGACGATCCTGCCGGCCGATCTCGTGGTGCGCGCCTCGGCCTGACCCGCACCCGCGCGCGGTCCGCGCCGTCAGTGCGTCGAATTCATGTGAATTTGGCGAATGCACATCGAACTGCCGGCGGTTTGGTGTGCACCCGGCGGTTTGGTGTGCAGTAGGCGCCTGCGGGGGGCCGGCGGCGGCGTCACGGCCTAGGCGGATGCGGCGGTCGCGTGCAGGGCGTTGTCCCACGGGTCGTCGAAGCTCAACGTGCGCCCGTCGTCGCGCACGGCGAACCCGTGGTCGCGCAACCGCTCGCCCAGGGCGCCCAGCGCGTCGGCGCCGGGAAGGGCGAGGTCGATCCGGCCGAGCCCGAGCGCCGGCATCCGCGGACCTGCGCCGCGCGACTCCCAGACGTTCATCGCCATGTGGTGGTGATACCCTCCAGCGCTGACGAACAGCGCGGTGTTGCCGAGCTCCGCGGTGGTGTCGAACCCGAGCGCATCGACGTAGAACGCGCGCGCGGTCGCGACATCCCCCACCGACAGGTGCACGTGACCGACGGATGCCGCGTCCCGCGCCGTCGATCCCGCCAGGGCCTGTTCGGTCAGATGCTCACGCAGGTACTGGTTCGGGTCGAGGAAGATCGTCGCCATCTCGACGTGTCCATGGGTCCACGACCACTCGCTGCGTGCACGGTCGACGTACAGCTCGACGCCGTTGCCCTCCGGGTCGGTGAAGTAGAACGCCTCGCTGACCAGGTGGTCGGCGCTGCCGGTGAACGTGCCCGGCGCGTGGCGCGCGGTCGAATACAGCGCGGCGGCGAGGGCGGCGCGCGTCTCGAACAGGATCGCCGTGTGGTACAGCCCGGCCGAGCCTGCGGCGGCGTGGCGCAACGCCGGCTCGTGGCGCAGGATCACGATCGCGTAGCCGGCACGACCGAGTGTGACGGTGTCGCCCTCGGCGTCGAGCACCTGCAGGGTCACGGCGTCCCGGTAGTAGGCGGTCATCGCGTCGAGATCGCCGACCAGCAGCGTCACGGCGCCCATGGCGGTGTCCGCCGCGAGGCGGTCGGGGCGCTCAAGGCCTGGCTGCGCCAGCGGCGCGACGGAGAAGTCATTCATATGAATAGATAACCTCCAGCGTCCCCGGTGCATTCCCGCATGAGCCGCCGGAACGGCGGCCTAGAACAGCGGGTGCCCGCGGTGGTCACCGTGGTTCGGCGTTCAGAACTCCTCCGATCCGAACCGATGGCGCACGATACCCGCCTCTGCCGAGCCGCGGGATGCGGATTGGCGGAGTTCTGAACGGCGCGGGCCGTGTCGCCCGCGAGGTGACCGGGACGGAGCGCGGGACTACTCCGGGTCGCCGCCCAGCGCGCCGACCGCCGGGATCGGGCCGCCGTCGTCGGCGCCGGTCTTGCGCGCCCGGGCGATGGCGTTGCCGCCGTGGTAGACGACCAGTGCGGCCGCGGCGCCCAGCACGATGCCGGTGAGCTGGAAGTCACCCCAGCCCATCGTGAAGTTTGCGATCGCGATCACGAGCGCGACGGCGCCCGTGTACTGGTTGACCGGCCGCGAGAAGTCCACGCGGTTGTCGACCCAGATCTTGATGCCGATGATGCCGATCAGGCCGTAGAGGGCCGTGGTCGCGCCGCCGAGCACGCCCGCGGGAATGGTGTTGAAGATCGCGCCGATCTTCGGCGAGAGCGCGAGGATGATCGCCACGATGCCGGCCACCCAGTAGGCGGCCGTCGAATACACCCGGGTCGCCGCCATCACGCCGATGTTCTCACCGTAGGTCGTCGTGCCCGACCCACCGAAGACGCCGGCGATCGTGGTCGAGACGCCGTCGGCGACGAGCGCCCGGCCGGTCTGCTTGTTGACCGACTTGTCGGTCATGGTCGCCACGGCCCGCACGTGCCCGACGTTCTCGGCGATGAGCACCAGCACGACCGGCAGGAACATCGCGATGGCCGCCCACGTCCCGGGTGCGGCGAAGTTCGCGAAGTGGAACTCCGGCAGCCCGATCCACGCGGCCTCGTCGACGGCCTTCCACTCCAGCTGGTTCTGGAACACGGCGGCGATGTACCCGACGACCACACCGAGGAAGATCGAGATGCGGCCGAGGAACCCGCGGAACAGCACGCTGAACAGCACCACGGCCACGAGCGTGATCGCCGCGGTCAACGGCTGCTTCTGGAAGTTGCCCCACGCGGCCGGTGCGAGGTTGAACCCGATGAGCGCGACGATCGCACCGGCGACCACCGGCGGCATGAACTTGTCGACCCACGAGATGCCGGCGAACTGCACCACCAGGCCGACGATCGCCAGCAGGATGCCGACGGCCACGATGCCGGCCAGGGCCGTGCCCATGCCTTGCGTGGCCATCGCCGCGGTCACCGGCGCGATGAACGCGAACGACGAGCCCAGGTAGCTGGGCAGCTTGTTGCGGGTGACCAGCAGGAACAGGATCGTCCCGATCCCGGAGAACAGCAGCGTGGTCGAGACCGGGAAGTGCGTGAGGATCGGCACGAGGAACGTCGCGCCGAACATCGCGACCACGTGCTGCGCACCGATCGCGATCGTGGCACCCCAGTTCAGGCGCTCGCCGGGGTGCACCACCTTTCCCGGTTCGACAGTTCGGCCGTTTCCGTGCAGGGTCCAGATGGGCATGGGTGCTCCAGGGGTGGGTGGGCGACAGGATGCTGTCGGGATGACTTTACCTGGGAGTCGGCTGAGTATGCGGTATGCGACATCCCGGAGCCGTACCCTCCCAAACGGGTCTAGCGTCGGAAGCACCCCTCTGAGAAAGGAAGCACATGAGCGAGTCCGAAGTCCTCGATGTCCGTGAACTGATCCCGGCCCAGCGGCACGTGATCATCTTCGAGAAGTACAACGCCCTCGAACCGGGTCAGGCGTACGTTCTCGTCAACGATCACGACCCGAAGCCGCTGTACTACCAGTTCGCCGCCGAGCACGACGGGCAGTTCACTTGGCAGTACCTCGAGGAGGGTCCGGAGGTGTGGCGCGTCGAGATCGGCCGCCCGGCCTGATCGCGTCGCTCCGCGTCGGGCCTGATCGCGTCACTCCGCGTCCGGCCTGATCGCGTCGCTCCGCGCCCGGAGGCGTGCACAACGCAGGAGATCCCGAGCGACTCGCCGCGAGCGTGAGCGACGTCGCGGCAGGGCGGTCGTGGCATCCTGCGTGGTGCGCGCGCCGGCCGGCGCCACGCACCGGCCGTCGGGCGAGCCGCGGGCGAGTCCAGGCGCAGCGAGCTGCGGGCGAGTCCAGACGCACCGCGCCGCGGCGAGTCCGCCCGACGCGTCAGGCGGTCAGGCGCTCGATGAGCTCGCGGTAGCGGGCGGCCGTGCGCGCGACGACGTCGGCAGCGAGCCGCGGCGGCTGGCCCGTGCGATCCCAGCGCTGCGTGAGCCAGTCGCGCACGATCTGCTTGTCGAAGCTGGCCATGCGCTCGCCGGGTGTCGTGCCGTCGCGCCAGGCCGCGGCGTCCCAGTACCTCGACGAGTCCGCCGTCAGCACCTCGTCGGCCAGGGTGACCGTGCCATCGGGGGCGACGCCGAACTCGAACTTCGTATCGGCGAGGATCAGCCCGTGCTCGGCGGCGGTGGCGGCCGCTCGGCGGTAGATGTCGAGGGAGAGCGCGCGGATCTGGTCGGCGTGCTCGGCTCCGACGAGCTCCACCACACGGTCGAACGAGATGTTCTCGTCGTGCTGACCGAACGGTGCCTTGTAAGCGGGCGTGAAGATCGGCGCCGGCAGCCGGTCGCCGTTGTGCAGACCATCGGGCAGCTGGATGCCGCACACCGTCTGACTGCCCTGGTATTCGCCCCATCCCGACCCGGTGAGGTACCCGCGCACGACGCACTCGATGGGCAGCATGTCCAGGGCGTGCACGACCATGGCCCGCCCGGCCACGGCGTCGGGCACGGTCGCGCCGGGCACGAGGTGGTTCGGGATCGGCGTGCCGCCGTCCGAGCCCGCGAGCCGGTCGAACCACCACAGGCTCAGCGTCGTGAGCAACTCGCCCTTGCCGGGTATCGGCGGCTCGAGCAGGTAGTCGAACGAGCTCACCCGGTCGCTGGCGACCACCAGCATCCGTTCGGGCGCCGCGCCGTCGGCAGTGCTGGCGGGCACGTAGAGGTCGCGCACCTTCCCGGAGTAGGTGTGGGTCCAGCCAGGCAGCTCTTCGGGAGTGGTCACGTGCCTATCCTCGCACTCGGCGGGCACGCGGTTCACGGCCGGTTGCAGCGTGGTGGGTGGGATGCCGTCTGCTGTGGTCGCTTCGCGGGCCCGAGGAGTGTATAGTCCGTACGGACTAATCGGTATGGAGCAATGATGGTGGATGCTGCGCTGACGCCCCTGGGCGTGCTGGTGCTCGCGCTGCTGCGCGAAGGCGACATGCATCCGTACGAGATGATGCGGCTGCTGCGCCAGCGGCGCGAGGACCGCATGGTCCGGCTCACCAACGGCACGTTCTACCACACCGTCGCCCGTCTGGAACGAGACGGGCTGATCGCGGAGGCGGGCGTGGAACGCGATGGCAACCGGCCCGAGCGCACGACGTACACGATCACCGAGGCGGGGCCGGCGGCGCTCGAGGACTGGGTGCGCACGCACCTCGGCCGCAGCGACGGGACGCAGAACTTCCGTGTCGCGCTCGGCGAGGCGCACAACCTCGAGCGCTCCGAGGCCATCGCGCTGCTGGAGGCGCGTCGCGACGGCATCGCCATGGAGTATGCGGCGATGACCACCGGGCTGCAGAGCGCGCGCGACCGGCACGTCTCCGAGCAGTACATCATCGAGCTCGACCGGCACGTCACGATGCTGCGCGCCGATCTCGACTGGACCGATTCCTTCCTCCAACGGCTTGCGCGCGAAGACTTCCCCTGGGGCGCGCACGAGCTCACACCCGAGAACCTCGCTGCCCACGAGGCCATGCGAAAGGCTGCACAGCAATGACAGATCCGACCTCCGCGGCACCGGCCGCGGCATCCACTCGACGAGACCATCAGCCGCGCAGCCCCTGGCCGGCGCTGTGGGCGCTGGTCGTCGGCTTCTTCATGATCCTCGTCGACACCACGATCGTGTCGGTGGCCAATCCCGCCATCAAGGCCGCGCTGGACCCGCACACGAACAACCTCGACAACGTCGTGTGGGTCACCAGCGCCTACCTGCTCGGCTACGCCGTTCCGCTGCTGATCACCGGGCGCCTGGGCGACAGGTTCGGCCCGAAGAACCTGTATCTGGTGGGTCTGGCGCTGTTCACGCTGTGCTCGCTGGGATGCGGGCTGTCCACGACGCTGCCGATGCTCATCGGCTTCCGCGCCGTGCAGGGCGTGGGCGCATCGATGCTGACGCCGCAGACGATGGCGGTCATCACCCGCACCTTCCCGCCGAACCAGCGCGGGGCGGCGATGGGGCTGTGGGGCGCGACCTCGGGCGTCGCCATGCTCGTCGGCCCCCTGGCCGGCGGACTGCTCGTGGACGGCTTGGGCTGGGAGTGGATCTTCTTCATCAACCTGCCCGTCGGCGTGATCGGCTTCGTGCTGGCCTGGGTGCTGGTGCCGAAGCTGCCCACCCATGAGCACCGCTTCGACATGGTGGGCGTGGTGCTCTCGGCTGCTGCCCTGTTCTTCATCGTGTTCGGCCTGCAGGAGGGTGAGAAGTACGACTGGGGCGAGATCTGGGGGCCGATCACGGTGTGGCAGCTCATCGCGTTCGGCGTCGTGCTGCTGGGCGTGTTCGTCTGGCAGCAGGCGAAGACCCGCAGTGAGGCGCTCGTGCCGCTCGGGCTGTTCCGTGACCGCAACTTCTCGGTCTCCAACCTCGGCATCGCCATCGTCGGATTCACCGTGACGAGCATGACGCTGCCGATGATGTTCTTCATCCAGCTCGCGCGCGGGCTCACCCCGACCCAGTCGGCGCTGCTGATGATCCCGATGGCGGTGCTTGCCGGCGTGCTCTCGCCGTTCGCGGGAAAGCTGCTCGATCGCACCGACTCGCGTCTGCTGCTGGTCCCCGGGCTGGCGCTGTTCTCCGGCGCACTGTTCTGGTACGCGGCGCTGAGCAACATGGACACCCCGATCTGGATGTTCCTGTTGCCCTCCGCGGTGATGGGCATCGGCAGCGCCGGACTGTGGGGGCCGTTGGCGACCACCGCGACACGCAGCCTGCAGCCCCGCCAGGCCGGCGCGGGATCGGGCATCTACAACACGACCCGCACCATGGGCTCGGTGCTCGGCTCCGCCGCGATCGCGGCGTTCATGCAGGCCCGCCTGGAGGCGAACCTTCCCGGTGCAAGCCAGCACGCGGGCCAGTTCGGCTCGGGCCAGCTGCCGTCGTTCGTGGCAGGGCCGTTCTCCCAGGCCATGGCCCAGTCGATGCTGCTGCCGGCCATCGTGATGGCGCTCGGCATCCTCGCGGTGCTGTTCATGCGGGACGCCCGTGCCGCCTCGGCGGCGGCGTGGGAGCACGCACACGCCCAGCCCGGAGCCGCCCCCGGTCAGTGAGCGCGGGCTCGTTTCGACTCGCTGCGCTCGCTCAACGACCGGGTGGGGGCGTCGTGAGGTAGCGGTCGTTGAGCGAGCCGGAGGCGAGTCGAAACGCTCGGGTGGGGATGCGTTCGCGCGTCGGCCGCATTGGGGCGTTGCGGGCCAGTGGTCGTTGAGCGAG
>ERZ778017.3828-NODE-3828-length-10262-cov-8.716665_pt1 | contig 10262 bp, 9 predicted proteins | sample MGYA00375747_ERZ778017 | MGnify/ENA primary metagenome ERZ778017 (study PRJEB29350, sample SAMN05509838) | bioreactor metagenome | biome: bioreactor; material: wastewater | place: South Africa: University of Cape Town | collected 2014-03-17 ... | reverse complement strand
CCCATGTCACAGTTGATATCGACGATGGAAATCGCCACGCCACTCCCCTGCGCTTCGTTCCCTCAAGGCTGTTGGCCAGCCATTCGCAAGCATGCTAGCGTGGCGTCTCGGCATTGGATAATTCAATTACCAGAATTTCTAATTCTGTTTTTCAGATATTACTTCCGGCGATTGCGGCGATACCGGAGGGTCGTAATCCGCCAGGATACGTTGAATCTCAGGGTGAGCGGCACCGATGCCGCGTCCGATCCGATCCCGGCTATACCCTTTCGATATTGCTTTTTCAGATTAAGGGTGACAGTTTCACAAAAAAATAAGAGGGAGCCGAAAATGATCCCGACCATTCGCCAGATACGCTATTTCGTCTCGACGGCGGAGCATGGGCAGATTTCCCAGGCGGCGATCGACCTTGCCATCTCGCAGTCCGCGATCACGACCGCGATCAAGGAACTGGAGAGCGCGACCGGGGTGGACCTGTTCACCCGCACCGCGCACGGCATGGAGCTGACGCCGGCGGGGCGCGAGTTCCTTTTCCATGCCTACGACATCCTGAACAAGCTGTCGGAGGCGATGACCGTCAAGGTGCCGTCGTCCGATATCGAGGGCAAGCTCAACGTCGCCGCCACCTACACCGTGCTCGGCTACTTCCTGCCGCATCACATCGACCGGCTGTCGCGCAGCTATCCCCGGCTGCAGATCCAGCTTTTCGAACTGACGCGCGACGCCATCGAGGAGGGGCTCTTGTCCAACCGCTACGACATGGCCGTCCTGCTGACGTCGAACACCCTCAATCCCGAGATTTCGACCGAAACGCTGCACAGTTCCCGGCGCCGGCTATGGCTTCCGTCCAAGCATCCGCTCTTGTCGCGCGACAGCGTCGGGCTGAAGGAGATCGCCGAGGAGCCCTACATCATGCTGACGGTCGACGAGGCCGCGCACACGGCGCTTCGGTACTGGAGCCAGACGCCCTACCGCCCGCAGGTGAAGCTGAGGACGGCCTCGACCGAGGCCGTGCGCTCCATGGTCGCCAACGGCCATGGCGTGGCGATCCTTTCCGACATGGTGCACAGGCCGTGGTCCCTGGAAGGAAAGCGCATCGAGACCATCGTCCCGCGCGACCCGGTCCCGTCCATGGACATTGGCCTGGCGTGGCGCCGCAACGTCGATTTCTCGCCGGCGATGGACGCCTTCAGGGATTACTTCCGGCGCGCTTTCTCGATCGGGCAGGGCGCGCCGGCATAGGCAACCGCTTTCAGGCCTTGCCGTTCTGCGAGACGGGCACGATGCGGATGCCGTTTTCTTCGAGCGCCCGCCGCACGGCCTGCAACAGCTCGGGCGCGCCGGGCGTGTCGGAGTGGATGCACACGGACTCGAAGCCGATGTCGATATCGTCGCCCTCGACGGTCAGTACCTTGCCTTGCCGGCACGCGCGCACGACCTTGTCGGCGACGGCCTTGTCGTCGAAACGATCGACCTTCCTGGCGAACACGATCTTCCCGTCGCGGTGGTAGTCGCGGTCGGCGTAGAATTCGCGCACGACCGGCTGTCCCATCTCCTTGGCTATCCGGTAGGTTTGCGATGCGCCCATGCAGTAGATGAAGGCGTCGGGCGCGATCGTGCGCATCGTGTCGACGAAGGCGCGCGACAGCGACTCGTTGTCGGCCAGTTCCATGTAGAGCGCACCATGCGGCTTGACGTGCTGGAGGCTGGCGCCATGCCGGCGCGCGAATTCGCGCACCGCGCCGACCTGGTAGACGATGTCGTTGATGAGTTCCTCGTTGCTGCCCGCGATCCGCCGCCGGCCGAAACCTTGCAGGTCGCGATAGCCGGGATGCACGCCGATGCCCACCTTGTTGGCCACGGCAAGCCGGATGGTCTGGTCGATGAGATTGGGATCGCCGGCATGGAAGCCGGCCGCTATGTTGGCCGAGCTGATCATTGTCATCAGCCGGGCATCGTCCGTCTCGCCCAGTTTCCACTGGCCGAAGCCCTCGCCCATATCGCAGCTGATATCGATTTGCGACATAGCCATGTAGTGTCCTCCTCGTGCAATGTCACAAGGACGATACCGCCCGCCGTATTGCTTTGAAAATTCTATTATCGCCTGTCGTTTTTCTGAAAATCAGATAGAGGCGTCCTGGCCCTAGAGCCTTTCATGGTTGCACGGAATCGTTCTGCCGGAGGGAATTCGAGCCAAGGTCGAGGGCTTTGCCGAAGGCCGTATCGGGATACGGTCGAGGCGAAGGCCGAAGGATTTGGCTCGAATTCACCCGGCCCGCAGGGTTTCCCGCTGGCGCGCGCCCGCTTTGTCGGCCGGACTTGGCCGTATCCCCGATACGCCCTGCGCCGGCCTTCGCGCGGATCGCATCACCATCGAAGAAACAGAACCGTTTCCGTGCGACCATGAAAGGCTCTAGGCAACCGGCCGGATATCGTAAGGGCGCGTGGCGGCCAGCGACGGCCGCGCCGTTTCGGTTTCGAGCCAGCCGGCAAGGCGGGGTGCGTCGCCGCGCCAGTCGCTGACGGAACGGAAGTCGATATATTCGAGCACGACCGCCGTCGCCAGCCGGTCGATGCGGGCCTCTTCCACGCAGATCTCGCCTGCCGCCGCCTCCAGCGCCGATATCGCCCTTGCGACGCGCTGGTCGTGCCTGGCGAGCGCCGGCATGTTCCTCTCGGCCGGCGCTCGGCGCATCTCCATCGTGCGCGCGACACTCGCCTCCATCAGCCCGATGGCCAGGCTCCATCTCGTCTGCACCGTCCAGTCGGACGGTGGGGCGAACGAGGCGCTGTCGGCGCGCAGCGAGGCGAAATAGGCGCAGATCACGCGGCTGTCGAAAAGGGCGGACCTGTCGTCCAGGACCAGTGCCGGAATCTGGCGCAGGGGATTGATGGCGTCGAGAAACCCGGCGCCATAAACGTCGATCACCCGGTTCTCGACCTCCAGCCCGAGTTCCAGCGCGGTCGCCCATGCCATGCGGCCGAAGGGCGTGTTTGGGCCGTTGAGCAACGTCATCATGGAAACGGTCGACCTCGGGAGCGGAACGGCGATGGGCGGCTGGCGGAACCGGCGCCGCCCGGAACGCTACGGAGTGGCCCTTTCCTTGTCCAATAGATTCGCCGGTGCCCGGCTTATCAAAAATTTCTATCTCCAGGCCGGCGTTCGCGGCTCCCCAACCGGCGCCTTCCCGACCCCGGGCCGTGGCTCGTCGTCCGCCACGGCCGTCATGCACCAGTCGGCGATGCCGGCGGCATCGGGCGGCAGTTCCCGCGCCATCCCTGCGGCGAAGTCGAGGAAGGCCGGCAGGTTGAGCCCGTTCACCCCGACGAGCACCGGAAGGCCGCGTTCGAGCGCGTCCGCGATCGTGGCGGCCAGCCCCTTGCCTTCGGCTTCCTGCTTGCCGAATTTGTTGACCACCAGCATCTCGGCGCCGTCGAGCGCGTTCGAGACCCACAGCACCGCTTGCTCCAGCACCCCCGCGTCCAGCCGACAGCCGCGCGCCTGCGCGCCGCGATCGACGCTGATGCGTACCACCGGGCCACGGGGAAGCAGGCGCAGGTCCATGTCGCAGCGTGGACGGTCGGCACGCTCGATATTGGTCTGCACGGTGCCTGCCAGGGTCACGCCCTGCGCTTCCAGCCGGTCCACGACCTCCGCCAGCAGGAGGTCGATGCGGCCGCGTCCCTGCACGGTTACGTATGCGAGCTTCATCGCGCTCTCCCTCGTGCTCATCCGTCCGAAAACGGCAGGAATTCCAGCATGTCGCCGCGCCGGATGCGGTCGGCCTGCGAAGGGATCAGCAGCAGTCCGTCAGCCTGTGCCAGCAGGGCCACCCGATGCGATACCGCCGAGGTCACGATCTCCACGCTGCGGGTTCCATGGCCGTCGTACTCGCCGAGACGGGCCGGCAGGAATTCGCAACGCCCGGGATGCCGCGACCGCTCGAAGCCAGCGCGCACGATGGAACGCCGCGGCCCCGCCTCGCGGATTCCGGCCAGCGCTTCGGCGATGCGCGCCCCGATCACATGCCAGCTCACGAATGCCGAGACCGGGTTTCCGGGCAGGCCGAGATAGAGCGCCGGGCCGAGGCGGCCGACGACCAGCGGCTTGCCGGGCTTCATCGCCACCTTCATGACGTGGATTTCGCCGCCTGCGGCGCTGAGCACCGCGGGCATATGGTCCTCGTCCCCGACGGAGACGCCGCCGGTGGTCACCACGAGGTCCGCGTCGCTTGCAGCCTGTTCCAGCGCTGCCCGCAAACGACCGGGCCGGTCGGGAACCGCGCCCATGTCGATCGTCTCCAGCCACGGCAGGCCGAGGGAACCTTGGAGGTGGTAGCGGTTGGCGTTCCAGATCTGCCCGGGGGCGAGCGGGGTGCCCGGAGCCCGCAGTTCGGAGCCGGTGCTGAAGAAGGCTGCCCGGACGCGCCGGCGCACGGCGACCTCGCCGCAGCCCGCGGCGGCCAGAAGCGCTGCCGCGCGCGCATCGATGCGGCGCCCTTGCGGCAGCAGTTCCATCCCCTCGACGATATCCTCGCCGGCTCGCCTGATGTTTTCGCCCGGCTCGGGCCGCCGCTCCAGTCGGATCGTGCCCGCTTGCGGCCGCACCATTTCCTGCATGACCACGGCATCGCAGCCGGGCGGAACGGGGGCGCCGGTGAAGATGCGCAGCGCCGCGCCCGCCGGAACCGGCGTTTGCCCCGTATCGCCGGCCGCGACGCGCCCCGCCACCGGCAGCCGCCACGGCCCCTCGCCGGCCAGGTCGGCCAGCCGGATCGCGTAGCCGTCCATGGCGGAATTGTCGAACAGCGGCAGCGGCGTCGCGGCCCGCACCGTCTCGCCGAGCACCCTGCCATGCGCCTTTTCCAGCGGCAGGCGCTCGATGCCGGCAACCGTTTCGGCCAGGGCCAGCGCCCTCAGCAGCGCCTCGTCGACGGAAAGCAGGCCCGCCTGCGCCGGTATGGTTTCGCAGCCGCAACGGAAGGGCTCGGACAGGGCGGCAGGGGCGCTCATGCCGGAACGCCCGCCCGCGCCTCCCGCGCTTCGGTCAGCTCGATGCCGGTCACGACGGCTTTCCCGGCCAGTTCCTCGACATAGGCGCGGCTGGCGCGCACCCAGCCGGCCTTTTCCTGCGCCTCGCGCAATTGCGGCAGCACGGCGGAAAAAGGCAGCACCTCGCCGCGCACGCGCGCGTCGAGCCGGATCAGGTGGAAACCGTAGCGGCTTTCCACAGGGGCCTGCGAAACTGTCCCTTCCTCCATCGTCGAAAGCGCGGCCTCGAATTCCGGCACCGTATCGCCCGAGGCAAGCTGGCCGAGCATGCCGCCATTGGCGCGCGACGGGCAGGCGCTGTACTCGGCTGCCAGCGCTGCGAAGCGGCGCGGGTCGCGCCGCAGTTCGGCAAGCACCGCCTCCGCCTGCCGGTGCGCCGAGGCCCTGCCGTCGGCGTCGCCGGGGGTTGCGGGAAATAGGATATGCGCCGCCTCGAACAGCGACGGACCCCGGAACCGGTCCGGCGCGCCGTCGTAGACGGCCCGCAACTCGGCCTCGCCGACCTGCGCCGCCGGGATCGCGCCGTCAAGAAGCTGGCGGATCAGCGCTTCCTCCTCGGTTTCCCATTTTCCTTGTTCCAGTTCGGCCGGCTCGGCCATGATGCGGCGCGCCCTTGCCTCCTGCAACAGCATCTCGCGCAGCGCTAGCGCGCGCGCCGCCGCCTGCCAGGCGAGGCCGGGCTTGCCCTTCGGCGCGGGGTGGTTCTGTGCTTCGGCGGCAATCGCTTCCGGCGCGATGGTCACGCCGTTGACGGTGACAGGCACCGGCCGGTCGGTGCGGTCGAGGACCCTCATTCGCCCAAATCCCTCATTCGCCGGCCTCCATGCCCGGACGCACCAGCGGCGCCAGCCCGCTCGGCGCCGGCTTGGCGCCGCGCCGCGAACGCACGATCTGGTAGCCCGGCCGCCACAGATAGCGCACCGGCGCGGAGAACATATGCACGAGCCGGGTGAAGGGGAACAGCAGGAAGATGGTGAGGCCGAGGGCGATATGCGCCTTGAACAGCGGGTTGACGTCGACGATGAAGTCGGCGGCGCCGGCGCGCATATAGATGATCGCTTGCGCCCAGTTCATGAACTTCACCATCTCCGTGCCGTCGAGATGGCCGAGCGAGACGACGATGGTGGCGAGCCCGAGCAGGAGCTGCGCCATCAGAAGCACCATGATGCCGGTGTCGGCGAGCGTGGAATTGGCGCGGATGCGCGGATCGAACAGCCTGCGGTGCAACAGCAGCGCGCCGCCGACAAGGGTCATGATTCCCGCGATGCCGCCGGCGGAGATGGCGAGGATCTGCTTCGCCTCATGGCTGACGCCGAGGAAGTCGAACACCTGGATCGGCGTGAGCAGCCCGACCAGATGGCCGCCGAAGATCGCCAGTATGCCGACATGGAACAGCACCGAGCCGGCGATGAACTGCCGCTTGCGCAGCAGCTGGCTCGATTTCGATTTCCAGGTGAACGGGTCGCGCTCGTAGCGCACGATGCTGGCCGCGACCATCACCGTGATGGCGATATAGGGATAGATGCCGAAGACGAAGTCATGCATGGCTGCCTCCTGTTCCCCGCGCCGGCGCGGGATCCATGCGGGCGAGGATATCGCGGCTGACCGGGCAGCCGGCGTTCGGGTCAGGGCCGAAGGTCACCTGCGCTTCCTCCCAGACCGCGTCGAGGGCGGCCAGGTCCTCCGGGTTGTCGTCCTGCTGCGCGAGAAGGGCCTGCGCCTCCTCGGTCGCCGGATCGGCGGAGGAAAGCGCCACCAGTCCTTCGAGCACGGCGGCATAGACGCTGTCGCGCCGCGCCAGCCGCTCGGCGAGCGCGACGATGATATGGCCGGCGTCCGCCAGGATTTCGCGCGCTTCGGCCAGCGGCCGCATGGACAGGAACTCCAGGAGCACGGGCAGGTGGTCGGGCAGTTCGGATCCTGCGAGGTCGAAGCCGCCGGCGCGATAGGTCTCCAGGAGGTCGACCATCGCCCCGCCGCGGTCGCGGCTCTCGCCGTGGATGTGCTCGAACAGGTTGAGCGACAGCGTGCGCGAGCGGTCGAACAGGAGCACGTAGCATTCCTGGAGATCGTAGAGGTCGTCCCTCTCCAGCGAGACGAGCAGCGGCTCGAGCGCGTCGAGGGCGGCTTGCGGCAGCAGGCCCTCGCCGAGTGCGGCGCGGATTTCGGGAACCGCCTGCTGGAGATCGTGGCCCGGATAGCTGAGCAGGGCCGACAGCGCCTTGAAGGTCTTCATGCGATGAACTCCTGCGGGCTGCGGAACTTCTTGCCGCCGAACAGCGATTGGCCGGAATGGCCCGACGAGCAGCCGTTGCCGTCGGTGAAGCCGCAGCCGGTCTTGAGGTCGTAGGCGTCCTCGACCAGTTCGCGGTGCGTCGTCGGGATGACGAAGCGGTCCTCGTAATTGGCGATGGCGAGCAACTGGTACATCTCGTCGATCTGCTGCGGCACCATGCCGACGCGCTTGGCCACGCCGAGATTGACGACGCCGTCCACCGTCTTGGAGCGCATATAGGCGCGCATGGCCAGCATCCGCTCCAGCGCCGAGACGATCGGCGCCTCGTCGCCGGCCGTCAGCATGTTGGCGAGGTAGCGTACCGGAATGCGCAGCGAGCGCACGTCGGGCATGTCGTCCTGCGCGGCGATGCGGCCGGCCTCGGCCGCGTTCTGGATCGGCGACAGCGGCGGCACGTACCAGACCATCGGCAAGGTGCGGTATTCGGGATGCAGGGGGAAGGCGATCTTCCACTCCATCGCCATCTTCCAGATCGGCGAGTTCTGCGCGCCCCTGATCCAGTCCTCGGGAACGCCCTCGGCGCGCGCCGCCGCGATCACTTCAGGGTCGTTCGGATCGAGGAAGACGCCGAGCTGCGCGTCGTAGAGGTCCTTCTCGTTTTCCACGCTCGCCGCCTCGGCGATCCTGTCGGCGTCGTAGAGCATGACGCCGAGATAGCGGATGCGCCCGACGCAGGTTTCCGAGCATACCGTCGGTTGGCCGCTTTCCAGCCGCGGATAGCACAGGGTGCATTTCTCGGATTTGCCGGTCGACCAGTTGTAATAGATCTTCTTGTAGGGGCAGCCGGACACGCACATGCGCCAGCCCCGGCATTTCTCCTGGTCGATCAGCACGACGCCGTCGTCCTCGCGCTTGTAGATCGCGCCGGACGGGCAGGAGGCGACGCAGGCCGGGTTGAGGCAGTGCTCGCACAGCCTCGGCAGGTACATCATGAAGGTGTTCTCGTACTGGCCGTAGATCTCCTTCTGGACGCCCTCGAAATTATAGTCCTTCGAGCGCTTCTCGAACTCGCCGCCGAGGATTTCCTCCCAGTTCGGACCCCATTCGATCTTTTCCATGCGCTCGCCCGAAATCTTGGAACGCGGCCGCGCGGTCGGGAACGCCTTCATCTCCGGCGCGGATTTCAGGTGGTCGTAGTCGAAGTCGAACGGCTCGTAGAAATCGTCGATCTCGGGCAGGTCGGGATTGGCGAAGATGTTGGCGAGGATGCGCCATTTGCCGCCCTGTTTGGGTCGCAGCGCGCCGGACTTCGTGCGCGTCCAGCCGCCGTTCCAGCGCTTCTGGTTCTCCCAGTCCTTGGGATAGCCGATGCCGGGCTTGGTCTCGACATTGTTGAACCAGGCGTATTCCATGCCCTGGCGCGAGGTCCACACCTGCTTGCAGGTGACGGAGCAGGTGTGGCAGCCGATGCACTTGTCGAGGTTCAGCACCATTCCGATCTGGGCACGTACCTTCATTCCGCTGCCTCCGTCATCTGGGTTGCGGGCTGGTCGAGCCAGTCGACCTTGGACAGTTTGCGCACGATCACGAATTCGTCGCGGTTGGAGCCGACCGTGCCGTAATAGTTGAAGCCGTAGGCGAGTTGGGCGTAGCCGCCGATCATGTGGGTGGGCTTCAGCACGATGCGGGTGACGGAGTTGTGGATGCCGCCGCGCTTGCCGGTGACCTGGCTGCCGGGCGTGTTCACGATCTTCTCCTGCGCATGGTACATGAACATCGAGCCTTCCTTCATGCGCTGGCTGACCACCGCGCGCGCGGTGATGGCGCCGTTGATGTTGAAGACCTCGACCCAGTCGTTGTCGACCAGCCCGGCCTTTTTGGCGTCCACCTCGGAAATCCACACCACCGGGCCGCCGCGGTTGAGCGTCAGCATCAACAGGTTGTCGGTATAGGTGGAGTGGATGCCCCATTTCTGGTGCGGGGTGAGGAAGTTCAGCACCACGTGCGGCTCGCCCGCCGCCAGCGGACGTCTGGCCGCCTCGCCCACCGTCTTCAGGTCGAGCGGCGGCCGCCAGGTGACGAAGCCCTCGCCGAAGGCGCGCATCCATTCATGGTCCTGATAGAGCTGCTGGCGGCCGGTGACGGTGCGCCACGGGATCAGCTCGTGCACGTTGGTCCAGCCGGCGTTGTAGCAGACCTCTTCGCTTTCGATGCCCGACCATGTCGGCGAGGAGATGATCTTGCGCGGCTGCGCGGCGATGTCGCGGAAGCGGATCTTCTCGTCCTCCTTGACCTCGGCCAGGTGGCGGTGGCTTCTGCCGGTCGCCTTGGCGAGCGCGTCCCACGCCTTCACCGCCACCTCGCCGTTGGTTTCGGGCGCCAGCATCAGGATCATCTCGGCGGCGTCGATGGCCGTATCGAGCCTTGCCATGCCCCTGGTCGCGCCCTCCTCGGTGACGGTGCCGTTCAGCGCCTTGAGGTGATGCACCTCCTCCTTAGTGTCCCAGGCGATGCCCTTGCCGCCGTTGCCGATCGTCTCCATCAGCGGGCCGACGGCGGTGAAGCGCTTGTAGAGGTTGGGGTAGTCGCGCTCGATGGCGATATAGGCCGGCGCGGTACGGCCCGGGATCAGCTCGCATTGCCCCTGCTTCCAGTCGCGCACCACGCCTTGCGCCACCTCGCCGGGGCTGTCGTGCTGCAACGGCAGTTGCACCACGTCCGTCTCCACCCCGAGGATCTCGGGGGCGACCTCGGAGAATTTCTTCGCGATCGCCTTGAAGATTTCCCAGTCGGTCTTCGACTCGTAGGCCGGGTCCACCGCCGCTTGCAGCGGATGGATGAACGGGTGCATGTCGGACGTGTTCATATCGTCCTTTTCGTACCAACTGGCCGTCGGCAGCACGATGTCGGCGTAGACGGCGGTGGTCGACATGCGGAAATCGATGGTGACCAGCAGGTCGAGCTTTCCTTCCGG
>ERZ778017.3825-NODE-3825-length-10281-cov-3.978193_pt1 | contig 10281 bp, 9 predicted proteins | sample MGYA00375747_ERZ778017 | MGnify/ENA primary metagenome ERZ778017 (study PRJEB29350, sample SAMN05509838) | bioreactor metagenome | biome: bioreactor; material: wastewater | place: South Africa: University of Cape Town | collected 2014-03-17 ... | reverse complement strand
TCTCCCCATCCCTCATGGGGAGAGGGTTGGGGTGAGGGGCGGCCGCTTGCTTCGCAGTTTGTTGCTGCCCCTCACCCTGACCCTCTCCCCGCTTGCGGGGAGAGGGAACGTTGAGAGGCTTATCCACGAACTCCGCCACTGCGAGACCGTCCGAAAGCTTCAGCGCCTGCTCGAAACTATCCGCAAGCCGCGTGCCGAGATCCTTCTTTACGACGATGCGGTCGACCACGACGTCGATGTCGTGCTTGTATTTCTTGTCGAGCTTCGGCGCGTCGCCGATGTCGTAGACGGTGCCGTTGATCTTGACGCGCTGATAGCCCTTCTTCTGCCACTCGGCGATTTCCTTGCGGTATTCGCCCTTGCGGCCGCGCACGACCGGGGAAAGAAGCAGAAGCCGCGTACCCTCGGGCAAATCGAGCACGCGGTCGACCATCTGCGAAACGGTCTGACTCTCGATCGGCAATCCCGTCGCGGGCGAATAAGGAACGCCGACACGCGCAAACAGCAAACGCAGGTAGTCGTAGATCTCGGTCACCGTGCCGACCGTCGAGCGCGGGTTCTTCGACGTCGTCTTCTGCTCGATCGAGATCGCAGGCGACAGGCCGTCGATATGATCGACGTCCGGCTTCTGCATCATCTCGAGGAACTGGCGCGCATAGGCCGACAAGCTCTCGACATAGCGGCGCTGGCCCTCGGCGTAGATGGTATCGAACGCGAGCGACGATTTTCCCGAGCCCGATAATCCCGTGAACACGACCAGCGCGTCGCGCGGAATTTCGAGATCGACATTTTTCAGATTGTGTTCACGCGCGCCGCGCACGTGAATAGTCTTCATCAATTCGGAACCGGGGCGGCCGGACGGTTTCTTCACCTGTTTGCTCATGCTCGCTAACTAGCCCGGCAGGCCTCGAAACAGCAACGTGGCGGATGGCCGACGCGCGTGGACAGGCTGTCGAAAAGGGTGGCTCAAGGGTCGATGTTAACAGTATTAACATCGCGTACTGAGGTCGGGCAATTGGAACGCTGCACTTATGCTGACCTGGCCCACTTTCAAGAGCCCGCGTCATCGAGAGAGCCGGGCCGTTCAACGGGTCTAGGCGTGCGGCACGGACGTGTCACCATTCGTCCTTCTGCGGCCGTCCATCGGTGATGTCGTAAAAATCCGATTTCGACCCGACGAAGATGTGCTCGCTGATCTTGAGGCCCGTGGGTTTGTCGAGCGTACCGGCGGTAATGTAAATGTCGCCGGCCCCCGCCTGCTTCCAAAACAAATTGCCACCGCAGCGTTTGCAAAAACCTCGTTCCACCGTCTCCGACGATCGGAACCAGGTTAACGTCTCGTCAGAAAGAATTTGCAGATTGTCGTTCGCGCAACTTGTCATCGCCGCGAAGTTTCCGCTGGTCTTTGCGCATTGCGTGCAATGACAGGCAAGAACGGGACTGAGCTTCCCGCGAACTTCGAAGACCACGCCATTGCAGAGACAGCTCCCCGGCATGCGATCGCCCATGAAAAAATCCCTTCAACTTACGCCTGCTGTGCGGCGCGATATTTTACGACGCACCGAAACGATGTGAACACGAATAAGCAACATTGCGCCGTGCGAATTGTGATCGAGCTCATACGCATGACGTCTTGACGACGCAGCATTTGAAGCCCAGATTTAATTTGTGACGGTGCTGCCGTCGCAGCTTTTCGCGATAGTATCTCGGCCGGCAGGGCCGATGAGCAGCGGATTGGCAATGCGAGCCGCATAGGCATTCCTGGCGTGTAAGGTCCGTGGGGCTGATGTGGCAGGCAGTAGGCGTGACACGGCGAAACAATCGAGGAAGGAGATGACTCCACCGGGTTATCAATCAAGACCTCGAGAATTCATTCACGAGGTCAGCAGCTCGACGAGCGCTCTCGAGAATTTGGCCGCGCTTACGACAGCTGTCGGATTTACAATTAGGGTCTATCTCACGAGGGCGGCAGCCGTGAAGGTGAGCCAGAGCCTCGCTTTAAAAGCCCGGTTATAATCTGGGCAAACCATCGAAGGTAAAATGAACCCCGCGCGCATCCGAGGATGCGGCGGGGTTTAACTTTTTGGTTATCGCTTCAGACGTCTCGCAACGCAATTTTTGCCTGTGACTCTGGATGGCCGGGTCACGCTCGGCCCAAGAGTGCGGGTAGAGCGCCGGCGTGACCATCTTCACCGTCATCCCCGCGAACGCGGGAATCTGCCCAAGCATCAACTTGTCACCGGATGCCTGCGCCGCGATGACGTGACGTTGGCGAGGACGCGAGCCGGTCGCAATGAATGCCATTTCGTCATCCTCGGCCGAGCGAGGCGAAGCCGCGTCGAACGCCGGGGATCCAGCGCAGGACTCGTCGAAGACGCAATAGTGAGCCTTCGCCGATTCTCATGCTGGATCGCCCAACGATCTCGCAGGGCTCGTTCGTTCAAGGATGATGGCCGAGGGCCGCGCCTCTAATCCTTATGATTGGTGATGGCGACGAACGAATCGTCATTCTGGCAGTGGCGCTCGTGCATCAGGAAATCGTAATAGCCGCAGCGGCCGTGGCCGGGATATTCGCGGCAGGCACGCGGGCGCGCATGATAGATCGTGCAGCGGCGTTCCTTTGTATCGAAGAACTGGCAGATGCGGCCGTAGTGTTTGTCGCCCTTGCGACGCATCAGATATTTATGGCCGTGGCCTTCGCGCGTGAAGCGCTTCTTCGCCGTGTTGAAGGCCAGTTTGAAGTACTTGGCGAGACGCTCGACGTCGCGCTTGTTGAGCGCGATGACTGGATACGAGCAGCAGTATCCCGGACATTTCAGACAATTATAGTGAGCCATCTGCGGCTTTGACGCTCCGGGTAGGCGCTGGCATGAGCGCGGGTGGTCGAGACAACCGCCATAGCCGATAGCCTCCATCAGTCAAGCGGGGCGGGAGACAAGACAAGGGGAGCGATATGGAATCTGCTTGCGCTGTTGCCGTCCGTTCCTTACATTAGAACATTATGTGAACGGTGGCGCTTCTCAAAGGCGTGGACAAAAGCAAATGGTAGTAAGCAGCTCGATCGCCTAGCCTCTAATGTCGGTTAGAGATTCTGCGGCAGGACCGCTGATACAACTAAGCTTTGGCGGCGTTCTTTTCGATTGAAGCCGCGCGGCGCCCTGGGGCGTCGGAAGTTCAAACCAAATTTCTAAGGAGATCTGCGAATGGCAGGTTCGGTCAATAAGGTCATTCTAGTCGGCAACGTCGGCAAGGATCCCGAAATTCGCCGCACGCAGGATGGACGGCCGATCGCCAATCTGAGCTTGGCGACGAGCGAGACGTGGCGTGACAAGCAGACGGGCGAACGCAAGGAAAAGACCGAGTGGCATCGCGTCGTCATCTTCAGCGAGCCGCTCTGCAAGGTCGTCGAGCAGTATGTGAAGAAGGGCTCGAAGCTCTACATCGAAGGCGCACTCCAGACGCGGAAGTGGACGGATCAAAGCGGCGCCGAAAAGTATTCGACTGAAGTCGTGCTGCAGGGCTTCAACGGAACGCTCACGATGCTCGACGGTGCCAGCAATGGTCGCGGCGCCTCGGTCGGCATGCAGGAAAGCGGATCCGATTATGGCTCCGACGGCGGCTTCGGCTCCAGTGAGCCGCGCCGCGTCACCAAGACGGGTGGCGGTTCGAAGGGTAACTTCGACAAAGCCCTCGACGACGAAATCCCGTTCTAATTGGTGCTTGGCGCTGCCGCTTCTTTCCACGTCATGGCCGCCCTACAGTAGGAATACCTTCTCCCCAAGGGAGAAGGGTGGCCGAAGGCCGGATGAGGGGATGCCCGCACACGCGCGAACACCCGTCATCCCCGCGCAGGGGACCCGTCCAAGCATTAGGAGAACACGTACCGCAGGCCTGGGCAGATCCCGGCCTTCACCGGGACGACGTGAGGCCAAGCAGTTATAACCCTATGGCCCGGCTCAGCCGGGCAATCCAGAGCCACGAAAAACTCGTAACGTCTCATCTCGGACGAACGGCTCACTTCGACTTTAGAAACTCGATGATCTTCTTCCGGGTATCGGCGTCGCCGACGCCGGAGAACGGCTTCATATTGTTGTTCTGAACGACGCTGTCCGGATTGGCGATGAACTTGTCGAGCGACGCTTCATCCCACGTGATCTCGGCTTGCTTCATCGACTGCGAATAATTGTTGTATCCCTGGACCGATCCGGATTTGCGTCCGACGACGCCGTGTAGGCTTGGACCAAGGCGGTTGTCGCCCTCCTTCCACGAATGGCAGGTTCGGCAGTTGTTATTGAAAGCCTGCTCGCCGGAAACATCGTCAGCAGCGCGCGCAGCTTGGGTGAAAAACGTCGAAAGCGCCAGCACCGCTGCCATGACAAAAACATGCATCGCAATTTCCTTTGTTCACCATACGCACGTCGCTCGGACGTGCCGTGCCGAAATCGGCAATTGGCAATGAAAAAAGAACGCAAAAAACCCGGCGCCGTTCCGCGCCGGGTCGGTTCGTGGCCATTGATCGGAAAAGAAAGAAGATTTCCGGATCGAACTCAGTTTTTAGGAGCTTCGTCCTTCGGCGCGTCCGGAGCAGGCTTCACGCTTTCCTTCGCTTTCGCGATGGCATCTTGCGCTTCCTGCTTTGCCTTCTCGATCGCGGGGCCAGCCTTTTCCTTGGCGGACGCGTATGCTTCCTTCGCGGCCGCCTTCGCCTTCTCGTAGGCGGGACCGGACTTGTCGCGAAGTTCTTCGCCCTTTTCGGCGGCGCGCTGCAGCCAGCCTTTCGGCGGACTGATGCGTTTATAAGCCGGAGCGGCGGTTAGCGCGTCCTTGGTTGCCACCGGCATGGTGATGACGATGCCCTTGTCCGTCGACTCGATGCTGAGCGCGGGCAGCCGGACCGCAACCTTCTTTTCGCCGACGCCGAGAAGACCGCCGACGCCGATGATCGCGCCGACGATCTTGTTGTCCTGATCGACAACCAGATCCTCGATGTCGCCGATGACCTTGCCGTCCTTGTCGTGCACGTTGACGCCGATGAGACGATCCTTCGCGAGATACTCAGTCGGCTGTTGTTCAGCAAAAAACGTGTCGTCCGCGAGAGCGGGAAGCGATCCCGCCACGATCGCGATGAAAGCAAGTGCGAAAATCCTGGGGCTCATGTCGAAGTCCTCATTATGGTCACGCACGGGCCTCGCGAGGCCCCATGCTGCCGGCACAAACGGGATCAAGCAAATCCCGAATCCGCGCCTTCCGGCAGTATCTCGCGACTATGTCGGCAGCAAGTCGCAGGGATGGCGTTTATCGAACAGAGGCGATTGTGTAACATATTGAATTAAAATAATAAATTTTACATAGCGAATTCGCGTCACGTCGCCGCGCCGATAGCATTTTTGCGCCGTTTCGGGTAACCTGCAAAGCATCTTGCCGCGCCAGCGATCCACCCGCGCTGTAGCCGCGATCTGCCTCCAGGAAAGAGCTGACTTTGACCGACAATAGCGACGACGAAAGACCCGCAGGCAGAGAGCCGAGCGACATCCGCCCGATCTCGATTTCCGACGAGATGAGGCGTTCGTATCTCGACTACGCCATGAGCGTCATCATCTCGCGTGCGTTGCCCGATGTGCGCGACGGCCTGAAGCCCGTGCATCGCCGCATCCTCTTTGCGATGAACGAACTCGGTCTTGATTGGAACAAGAAGTACGTCAAGTCGGCACGCATCGTCGGCGAGGTGATGGGCAAGTATCACCCGCACGGCAACCTCGCGATCTACGACGCGCTCGTGCGCTTGGCGCAGGACTTCTCGATGCGCGTGCCGCTCGTGGACGGGCAGGGGAACTTCGGTTCGATCGACGGCGACCCGCCCGCGGCCGAGCGCTATACGGAATCCCGTCTCGCGAAAGTCGCGAGCTTTCTGCTCGACGATCTCGACAACAATACCGTCGATTATCGCGACAACTACGACGGCACGATCCGGGAGCCCTCGGTTCTCCCCGCCAAGTTTCCGAACCTGCTCGTCAACGGCGCGGGCGGCATCGCGGTCGGCATGGCGACGAACATCCCGCCGCACAACCTCGGCGAGGTAATCGACGCCTGCATCGCCGACCTCGACAATCCGGAAATCGGCATCGATGAATTATCGCAGATCATTCAGGGACCGGACTTCCCGACGGCCGGTCTGATCCTCGGCCGCGGCGGCATCCTGTCCGCCTACCACAAGGGTCGCGGCTCGATCATCATGCGAGCGCGCGTCACGATCGAGAACATCCGCAAGGACCGCGAAGCGCTGATCGTCAGCGAGATTCCCTATCAGGTGAACAAGCGTACCCTGATCGAAAAGATCGCCGATCTCGTGCGTGATAAGAGGATCGAGGGCATCTCGGATCTCTGGGATGAATCGAACCGCGAAGGCATCCGCATCGTCATCGAGTTGAAGCGCGACGCCGTCGCCGATGTCGTGCTGAACAACCTCTACAAGTATTCCGACCTGCAGACGACGTTCGGCGCCAACATGCTGGCGATCAACGGCGGCCGCCCGGAAAGCCTGACGCTGAAGGACTTCATCTCGGCCTTCACGTCCTTCCGCCAGGAAGTCGTGACGCGGCGGATCAAACACCTCCTCAACAAGGCGCGCGACCGCGCGCACGTCCTCGTCGGCCTCGCCATCGCCGTCGCCAACATCGACGAGGTCATCAGGCTCATCCGCACGTCGGCGTCGCCCGCGGAAGCCAAAGAACAACTGATGACGCGCGACTGGCCCGCGAAGGACATGGCGCCGCTGATCGAGCTGATTGCCGATCCGCGCCACAAGCTCGCGTCGGATGGAACCTACAAGCTGTCCGAGGAGCAGGCCAAAGCGATCCTTGAACTGCGCCTTTCGCGTCTCACCGCACTCGGTCGCGACGAAATCGCCGACGAGTTGAACAAGATCGCGACCGAGATCAAGGAATACCTCGCGATCCTGGCGTCGCGCGCCCGCGTCGTCGACATCGTCAAGGGCGAGCTTGTCGCCATCAAGGAAGAGTTCGCGACCCCGCGCAAGACCGAGATCGTCGACATCGAAGGCGAGGTCGAGGACGAGGACCTGATCCAGCGCGAGGACTGCGTCGTCACGGTCAGCCACAAGGGCTACATCAAGCGCGTGCCGCTGGCGGCCTATCGCGCGCAGCGCCGCGGCGGCAAGGGCCGCTCTGGCATGTCGACGCGCGACGAGGATTTCGTCACGCAGTTGTTCGTGACGTCGACGCACACGCCGGTGCTGTTCTTTTCCTCGCGCGGTATGTGCTACCGCATGAAGGTCTGGCGCTTACCCGCCGCGTCTCCGCAATCGCCGGGCAAGGCACTTGTCAACCTGCTGCCGTTGAGCGAAGGCGAGGCGATCACCTCGATCCTGCCGCTGCCTGAGGATTCATCGACCTGGGGCGATCTGGAGCTGATCTTCGCGACCCGCTCCGGCAACGTCCGCCGCAACGCGCTCGCCGACTTCGAGAGCATCAACCGCAACGGCAAGATCGCGATGAAGCTCGACGAAGGCGATCGCATCGTGCAGGTCGCGATCTCCAAGCCCGACCAGGACGTGCTGCTGACGAGCGCGGACGGCCAGTGCATCCGCTTCCTGATCGGCGACGAGATCCGCCTGTTCAAGGGCCGTGACTCGACGGGCGTGCGCGGCATCAAGCTTTCCGACAAGGACGAAGTGATCTCGATGGCGATCCTCAATCACTTCGAGGCGTCTGCTGAAGAACGCGCCGCTTACCTGAAACAGGCTAACGCGCTTCGCCGCTCCGAGGACACTGAGGAGGTCGAGACCGTCGCGGACGCCGACGCCGAGGAGGTCAGCGCCGATGCCGTGACGCTGAGCGCCGAACGCTTCGCAGCAATGCAGACGGCCGAGCAGTTCGTGTTGACCGTCTCGAGCAAGGGCTTCGGCAAGCGATCGTCGTCGTTCGAGTTCCGCACCTCCGGGCGCGGCGGCAAGGGCATCGTCGCAATGGTCGCCAATGACCGCAACGGCCGTTTGCTCGCGTCTTTCCCGATCGACGAGAAAGACCAGATCATGCTGGTCACAGACGGCGGCCAGCTGATCCGCTGCCCGGTCGACGGCATTCGCATCGCCGGACGCAACACCCAGGGCGTGCGCATCTTCAAGACAGAAGCCGAGGAGAAGGTCGTCTCGGTCGAGCGGATCACCGAGGAAGCGGACGAGGGCGCCAACGGCCATTCGGACGACCCATTGGCCACGACAGGGGAATAATCCCAACCCATTGATGGCGGACGGTTTTCTCCTTAACGGAAAAAGACCGTTCGCCGGTTAACGGGCCTTTCAGCCTTCTTTGGCAAGACAGCTCAGTCGAAGTCTTGGGCTGTTCTGATGAGTATCGCGTTCCGCGCCACGCTTCCGAAGCCGATCTGGCGAGAAGCAACGAGACGGCTACAGGCCGGCGTTCCGGCGCTTTGGCTGCGGTCCAGCCGTTTGGCTTGGATCATCATCGGCGTCTGTGCCCTTGCGCTCGCCGCCTTATGCATCCTCTGCCGGTTCGAGTATGCGCCGCTGGACGAATTCGTCCGCATTGTAGGCATTTCCGCCCTCGCCGCCGTTGTGGCCGGAGCGGGTTGGTACCGGGCGGCCTTGCTTCTCGAATCCTTTGCGCTCGTCATCGCGACCGTCATGGTGGTGCCTGCTCTGAGTTCGATTTGCGCATATATGGCGCTGCCGCTGCAGGACGATGTGCTGGCAAGAATCGACAGCTGGATGGGGATCGACTGGACGGCGCTGGCGCTCTGGTATCGCGCGCATCCCGTGATAAGCGATCTCCTGTTCGACGCCTATGCGAGCATCGAATGGCAGCCGGTCCTGCTGATCTCCCTGCTGGCCTTCGTCGATCCGGAGCGGCTGAGGCGTTTTATGACGGCTTCCGCGATCACTCTGGCCGTGACGGTGGTCGTCTTCCTGCTCGTTCCGGCGTACGGCCCTTATCATTACTTCCATCTTGCGCGCGCGGAGTTTTCGAATATCCCGAACACCGCGCCTTGGACCGTGCCGCCGCTGATCGAGGCTTTGCGTGCCGGCTCGCACAAGATCGTCTCGGATGGCCTCGTGACATTCCCGAGCTACCACGCTGCGACGTCGATCCTGTTCGCGTTCGGCTGGGCGGGGGTTCCGCTCATCGGCGTGCCGTTGATCGTCCTGAATTTGGTCATGCTGGTGTCGACGGTGCCGATGGGCAGTCATTACGTTATCGATGTGATTGCCGGCATTGCCGCCGCGCTCGCGAGCTTGCGTCTCGCCGGCATGTACTTCCGTTCGTCCGACCAGGTTACGCCGCTCGCCAGATGGGAGCGAACGCCGGAGGGCCGAGCCATCCTCGCTTATCTGAGCCGCTGGCCCGTGATTGGCAGCTTGGCGGGCCGCCAGCTTAACGCTTTCCCTGGAGAGCAACCGGCCGCGACTTGATCTCGGATCGATTACGCCGCTACAAGCGAACATGGCGCGCACAGGCTTCTATTCCGGCTCATTCGATCCCGTGACCCTCGGGCATACCGACGTTATCCGTCGTGCCGCGGGTCTCCTGGACAAACTCGTCATCGGCATCGGCGTCAATCCGGGCAAGGTCGCGATGTTCACGATCGCCGACCGCATCGCCATGCTCGAGGATGAAGTGCGCCCGATCGTGCGCGACACGAAAACGGCGATCGAAGTCGTGACGTTCTCCGGGCTGGCGGTCGATGCCGCAACAGCGCACGACGCATCCGTCATTGTCCGCGGCCTGCGCGACGGAACGGATTTCGATTACGAAATGCAGATGGCCGGCATGAACGGCGAGATGGCGCCGGACATTCAAACCGTTTACGTCGCCGCGTCTCCCGCCGTTCGCCACATCGCGGCCAATTTGGTGCGCGCCGTCGTATCGATGGGCGGCGATCCATCCCCCTTCGTTTCGAAAGACGTTTTGAAACGCCTGAAAGCAAAGACTGCCGAAACCAAATGATAAGCGGCGCGATCACTCGCATGCCGGGCAAAGCCAGTCTTCTGGCGCTCCTGGGAACCGTTCCATCCGGCCGCGTCACGACATTCGACGCGCTGGCGGAAAAGCTCGGCCAGCCGCCGGCACTTGTCCATTTGATGCTCATGGGATTGACGGAAGACGAGCGCGATTTTTCTCCTTGGCATCGCGTGGTTGCGAAAGGCGGCGCCATCGGCCGCGGTTTGCATCGCGACCAGCAATTCGCGCGTCTCGTGCGCGAAGGTGTTCCTGTTTCACCGGCGGGCATCGTTCAGGATATGTC
>ERZ778017.3822-NODE-3822-length-10291-cov-5.318679_pt1 | contig 10291 bp, 7 predicted proteins | sample MGYA00375747_ERZ778017 | MGnify/ENA primary metagenome ERZ778017 (study PRJEB29350, sample SAMN05509838) | bioreactor metagenome | biome: bioreactor; material: wastewater | place: South Africa: University of Cape Town | collected 2014-03-17 ... | reverse complement strand
CTGGCTGGCGTAGCTGAAGCTGTAGGCGTCCGCCCCGGCGTTGCTGACGTAGTTCGAGGGCCCGTAGCCGTAGCTCAGGCGGTTCATGTCCGAGGGACAGAGGAAGACGTTGACCGTCGTGAACTGCACCGTCGAGTTCGCCGGGTTCGTGCTGTTCCAGAAGGCGTTGCCGACGTTCATGAAGTTGCAGGCGTTGTAGAGCGCCGTCTGCTCCATCGCGCCCAGGATCAGGCACAGGCTCGAAGGCGCGCTGTTGTACAGGACCCGCCTCGGCTCGCCCCAGGGGATGGCGCCCATGGAGCTTTCGTAGTTGAGGACCCCCAGGCCGATCTGCTTGAGGTTGTTGACGCACTGCGAGCGTCGGGCCGCCTCGCGGGCGGCCTGCACCGCGGGAAGAAGAAGCGCGATCAGGACCGCGATGATGGCGATGACGACGAGCAGTTCGATGAGCGTGAACCCGCGACGCGAACCGGACATGGACGATCTCCTTCGGTGACGCTGAAAAAGAAAACGGACCAATCGTCAGAGAGGTTGGGTCGATCCCTGGAATTCCGAGCGTCATCCCGCCCGGACGCGCCGTGGATTGTCACTCGCTCCCTCGCGAGCGACGCGACGGTCATTGCGGGACCGGCATGGGCGACGCGGCGAACCGGACGCTCCCCCCACGGATCGGCTGGGCACCAGCGACGTGCCCCCCAAGCAATGAGCCAAATGCGCATTTTACACGAGCCTTGATGCAATCGCTAGCGAACTCGTGAAAAGATCGCGGATCACCGAGCGCCCCCGCGCCCGCGCTCCACGTTTCTTCCACTTAGTGGAGCGACGTTCCGAGGCGTGACGGCCCGAGACTCGCAAAAACCACGCGGCGAACGCGCGGGCTCGAAAAGCCTGGCGGAGGGGTCGAGAGGACCGTGGCGTCGACGAACCGGGTTCCGGCCGACCCGCGACCGCGCCGGGTTGCGCCCTTGCCCGACGACGTCGCTTCGGCCATCATGCCGTCTCGCGGAGTCAAGGCGGCTTCGGGCCGCCCCGGTCGGCCTGGGACGGCGGCGCCCTGATCGCCGAGTCGCGGTTCGTCGAGACGTCGCCGTCCCGGCGGATCGAACGTGGGCAAGGAGGTCGTTGCGATGGATTTCGAGTTTTCGGCCGAACAACGCAAGTGGTACGACGCGGCGGTCGCCTTCGCGGGGGAGCATCTCGTCGATCCCGACGCCGTCGATCGCGACCGACGCGCCGAGTTTTGGCGCGAAGGTTACGAGCGTTGCGCCAAGTTCGGCGCCGCCGGCATCCCCGTCCCCAGGGAGTACGGCGGCCAGGGCGGAACCATCGCCGACGCCGTCGCGGCGATGGAGGGCCTGGGCTACGGCTGCATCGACACCGGGCTGCTCTTCTCGCTCAACGCCTCGCTCTGGACGATCACGATGCCGATCCTCGTCTTCGGCGACGAGGCCCAGAAGAAGCGGTATCTCCCTCCGCTTTGCGACGGTCGCTCCTTCGGCGCCAACGGCGCCAGCGAGCCCGAGGCCGGCTCGGACATCTTCAGCATGAAGACCCTGGCCCGGCGCGAGGGGGACAAGTGGATCATCAACGGCCGCAAGATCTGGATCACCGGCGGCCCGGTCGCCGACGTCTTCCTGATCTTCGCCACCACCGACCCCAGCAAGGGCGTCCTGGGGATCACCGCGTTCCTGATCGACCGCGGCGCGCCGGGGCTCAAAATCGTCCGCGAGATCGACAAGCTCGGCATGCGCACCGCGCCCATGGCCGAACTGGTCTTCGAGGATCTCGAACTCCCCGCCGAAAGCCTCCTGGGCCGCGAGGGTCGCGGATCGCGGATCTTCAACCAGGCCCTGGAATGGGAGCGCGGGGCGATCCTGGCCAGCGTCGTCGGCACGATGCAGCGCCAGGTCGACCGTTGCATCGACCGCGCCCGCAAGCGCAAGCAGTTCGGCCAGGCGATCGGCAAGTTCCAGTCGGTCTCCAACCGAATCGTGGACATGCTGACGCGGGTGGAGACCAGCCGGTACATGGTCCACCGCTACGCCTGGCTGAAGGGGAAGGGAAAGGACGCGGCCATCGCCTCGGCCATGGCCAAGCTCCACGTCTCGGAGTCGTTCGCCCAGAACAGCCTGGACGCCGTGCGGATCTTCGGCGCCCAGGGCTACACCATCGAGCAGGGCCTGGAGCGCGACGTCCGCGACAGCACCGGCGGCGTCCTGTTCTCCGGCACCAACGACATCCAGCGCAACATCATCGCCCAGAATCTTCGGATCTGACCGGTCGCGCGTACCTCCTGACCGCCGCCGCCACCGCCCCGGCCGCGCCGCGGGCGGCGGCGTCGGAGGCGCATTCGACGGCGGCCATCGCCTGCTCCAGGGCGGCGTCGGGCCTGGCGGCGTCCTGCTCCAGGACCGCCAGGCCGTAGCGGGCCTCGAACAACTCGGGTTCGACCTCGACCGCCTTGCGATAAAGCTCGCGAGCCTCGTCGAAGCGACCCTCCACCAGGGCGCAAACGGCGAGCCTCGCGTCGCGAACCGCCGGCCGAGGCGCGTCGACGACCGCCTGAAGGTGACGGCGGGCGCGCTCCGGCTCCCCCAGGTGGAGCGACAGATTCGCCAGCCGCTCGACCACGTTCCAACGCGCCTTGCCCGGCGGATACGCCGATTCCAACAGCCGGACGACCGTCTCCACCCGACCCGACTCCAACGCGCGCTCCACGATCCGGTCCAGCTCGTCGAGGTTCCTCCACGACGACGGCGCCGGCGGACCCAGCCGCCGGTCGACCTGGGCGAGCGCCGGGCCGGCCGACTCGATCAGCGCCCGCTGGCTGGGATTGATCGGGCTCATCCCGGCCAGCCGCGCCAGGACCGGCCGCAACGGTTCCAGCATCCCCCGATTCTGGTACGTCTGCTGAAGCAACGCCTGCGTCAAGAAGTCGTCGGGGGCGATGCCCGCGGCCCGCCGCAGCGCGTGGGTCGCCCGCATCGGGGAAAGATCGAAGATCGGATCGAACGGAGCGCGGCAGCGGGCGGAGGGGCCGGCGACGTCGCGGAACTGCTCGGTGTAGCCGATCGACTTCCAGCCCTCCAGCGAGCCCGGATCGACCCCGACCACCCGCCAGGCGTAATCCAACGCCAGCCACGAGAACTGGCGGGCGAGGTCGCCGCGCCCCGCCGCCAGCAGGAAGTTGGCGTAGTTCCGGCTCGCCTTCGACGCCGCGATCAGCGCCGGGATTCCGCGCGGCCCATCCTCGGCGTCGGGATGAAAGTGTCGGGCGCCGAAATCGACCTCGTGGGCGGCGACGAACTCGCGATACGACTCGTGCATGAAGACCGCCGCGATCGGGTCGAACCAGACGCACCGCCAACGCGCGTCGGCCAGCACTCCGGCGCCGACGGCGGCGCTGTTCTCGTGATCGGTAATGACGGTCGGCCGTCCCTGGGATTCCAGGTCGGCCATCCCCGCGCGGTCGCCGGCCGCGAGTCGCTCCTTAAGCTCCAGGTAGTGGCCGTACAGGTCCACTCCGGTCACTTCGAGTCGAGGGTCGGTGAAGACCGTCTTGCCCGGCCCGCCGGGCCTCTCGGGGCTGAATTCGTAAATGTAGAGGGACGCCAGGCCGTTGTGGAAGGTCACGCAGCGGTCGGGCGATCCCGGCCCGCCGGCGAGCTGGACGGCCTCGTGGGGGAACGTAAGCGGCTCCTCGCCCCATCCCAGAATCCGGCCCTCGCCCACCCAGGCGTAAAACGCTCCGCTCCCCACCGCCAGGATCAGCGCGATCAACGTCGCGAGCGCCGTCGCCCGCGGACGGACCCCCGGAACGTGTTCCGCGTCCCCGGCGATCGATCGCCGCGGCCGGCGTCGCGTGCCGATCCATTCGGCGAAGTTCCAGGCCGTCACCGCGCCCACCACCGCGGCGAACTGATGGCTGTTGCGCGTCGCCTGGAAGCTCAAGGCCGAGAACGCGACGAACAGAAGCAACCGAAAGACGCTGATCCGCCAGCCGTCGTCGTCCGGCGCGACCGGATCCGCGACGGCCTTCTTGCCGCGCTTCGACTCGGCCCCCTTGCCGGTCTTCCCCTTCCTCCTCCGGCTCGGCGGCGGCTCGTCGGCCGGCTCGTCCGCGACGCCCCGCAGCCGCGCGGCCGCGATCGCGAAGATCGGGACGAGGAAACTCAAGGCCCCCAGGGCGAGGGTCGCGAAGTGGATCTGAAGCGGGACGCTTCCCCAGCCGCCGTGGGCGATGAACTCGGGGATCGGCTTGAGCTCGGCGATCGTGGAACTGAACTTCGGACTCCCCATCGTGGCGGCAAGTTCCAGAGGGTAGATCGCCCCCCGGACGCCGTAAGGGTTGAGCAGGCACGCCGCGACCGTCGCCGCCGACGCCGGAACCACCGTCGTCCACCACTTGCGACGCTCCGCCGACAACGTCCCGCGACGCAACGCCGCGTCGATCAAGGCGAAACCCAGGACGATCGGGCCGAGCACGAACAGCCCGTGCGAGTTCACCCACGCGATTTGCACCAACGGCAGCAACCACGCAAGGTTAGGCCGACGATCCCAACGAATCAGCACCGCCAGGAAAAGCGACAGGTACAGCAGCGTCATGGTTTCCGGACGGATGTACATCCGCCCGGAAAGCACCAGGAGCGCCGGCAGCCACGCGAGGACCATCGCCCAGACCGGCCAGGTTCGTTTCCGGGCGGTGACGAGTAGGAACATCGCCGCGCAGGTCACGACGCACTTGGCGAACGTCAAGGCCGGGACGCCGCCGCGCTCGTGGACCCAACTCATGCCGACCTGGAACAACCAATGCAGATCGATCCAGGGGGTGCCGGCGCGGGTGTAGGTGAAGAAATCGACCCTGGGGATCTCCCCCGTCGCGCGGATCAAATCGCCGGCGCGGAGGTGCCAGTAGAAATCGGCGGTGTCCCTGAGTTCGAAGACGCCCAGGAGGAACGTCAGGACCAGGAAGAAGCCGATCAGAACGGCGTCGAACAGTCGAAGGCCGGGGGGGACCGCCTGATGGTCGGCCCCGACCGACCTGGACGGGCGCGATTTCGACGACGACGCGGAACGACCCTCGGACATCGACCGACCCCCGACCCGGCTGGCTCGAACCGGGCGCGGCGCGACCCGGTCCCAAAGTCTACCACCGCGTTCGGGGCCGGGTCGAGTTAGGCGACGGTCCAAGTCTTCAATTGAGATCGAGCCAGTTGACGGCGCTGGCGGGGGTCATCGGCCGGCTCGTCCGCGGCGCGTAGTAGTTGTTGCGACGGGTCGGGTAGGCGAAGGGAGAGAGCCGGGGCATGTTCGGCGTGGTCGTCGTGGTCCCCTGGACGGGCCGAAGGACGCCGTCGTAGCCGCGGCTGTAGGTCACGATCGGGGCCGTGCCGAAGCGCATCGCCGAGACCGGGCCGTTGAGCGACAGCGTGGAATCGCCGTACATGCTCATGGGCGAATACCCCTGGCTCGCCGGCGCGCCGCCGCCGACGGTGATGTAGGGGGTCGGCTCGAACGTCCCCAGGGTGGGTCTGGGATCGATGAAGCCCTGCGCGCGAGAGGGAGAGGCCGTCGCCGCGAAGCCGGCGGCCGCGGCGCATAATGCGATCGGGAGCGGCGATCGGAAGGGGGCGAATCTCATGGGAGCATCCTCGGGTCGACTGGTGGGACGGAGGCCCGATCGCTCGGGCCCCGTCGGCCGTCCTGGACGTCGGCTTGAGGAAATCTACACCACGATCCGACCGCGCGGCTGGAATTCACGAATCCCGCGTCGCGTGACGCGCGCTCAGAGCGAGTGCCGACCGCGCGACAGCAGCCCGTGCAGGTCGTCGAGGACGCGGGCGACCCCGGGCCCCACCGGCGAATGCAACAGGTCGTGGAGCTTGGACATCAATTCGCCCTCGCGATGCAGCACGCTCTCGTGCGCCTGCTGGGGCGGCGGCGCGACGTGCTCGCTCGCGACCGGACGGGACTGGCCGCGGAAGTCCTCGACGCGCCGGGGGTAGCCATGAGTCTGGACCGCCGCCGGCAGGGACAGCGGACCTCCCTCGCCGGGGAGCCAGCGATCCGCCTCTCGCGGCGAAAACCCGGACGCGGCCCCGCGCTCGGCGGGTCGCGCCGGAGTCTGGGAGGACGTCTCGCTCTCGCCCAACAGCGAATCCATCGAGACGTCCAGGGCCGACGCGATCCGCCGCAAGGTGCCGGCGCGAGGCAGTCCGGTCTTGCCGCTCTCGATCTGATACAGGGCCGTGCGGGAGATCTCGGCCCGATTGGCCAGTTCGTCCGGCCCCCAACCCTTGGCGTACCGGAAGTCCCGGACGCGCTGCGCCAACGTCACCATGATTCCCTCCGTCTTTGGGAAGATCGTCGTTGAAACCGCCCGGTCGCCAACGGAGCCACGAACCCGACTCACGCTATAATAACACGCCAAACGGCGCGGCGAACCTCACGAAAGCCGGAAAGCTCGAAGGCGGAATCGTACAAAACGAGTCGATATCCGTCAAGGACTTCGGATCCAAACGCCAAGAAAAGTAAGGCGCGGGCCGAGGTCGACGTTCCAGCGTCCGTTGCGTGCGCGACTTAGGTCGACCCACGCTTCGGACGCCGCGCGACAGGGCGGATGAAACCGGGGCCTTACGTCGCGGTCGGGTCGGTCGACGAGTTCCGCGAACCGTCCGTTCCGCGACGAACGAGCCTTTGGGTTTCTACGTCGCGAGTGGAACGTCTGTGCGGGCCTCGTCGGCCGGACTTATGGGAAGTGTAGAATTCGAAGTCGCCCAAGGGGAACCGTCGGACTCGATTCGCGCCGAATTTTTCTTTCGACGCCTCAGGACTTGGCGTCGAGTTCCTTAAGGACGCCTACCAAGAGTTGGGGGTCGCGCTTCGTCATGAGATGAGCGATTCGCGACTCGGGGAATTCCAGCTTCCGCAGGGTCTCCTCGACCCGCTTCCAGAGCCGGTCGCGCGCCTTGCCCTCGGCGAGGAAGAGATCGGTGACCGACTCGGAGAGGCGCTGGAAGGCGATGGCGTCGAAGTTGCGGTAGTAGCGCTCGATGATCTTCTTCTGATACGGCGTGTGGTCGGTCATGTCGGTCGTCCTCGCGCGGCGGTCGATCGGTGGGCGGCGTTCGGTCCATCGTAGACGGGCGTTCGGCGCGACCGCCAGGCCGGCCTCGCGAGGAGGCGCGGCCCGCGGGCTGGCGACGGGCGGGTCAGTGGGCGCCGCCAAGGACCTCGTCCACCGGCGCGGGGACGTTCAAGGCGTCGCGACCGACCTTCATGTTGTCGAGGTAGCCGTCGAGACCGCGCGTCATCCGCGCCGAGAGCCGGCGTCCGGTCGCTTCCGACGGCAGGCTCACGACCTGCCTGGACGCGATGATCGGGGTCGGGGTTCCGAGCTTGGTGGCCGCGGAGTAGTCGACCTTCAGATCGTTCGTCGTCGCGGGCGAGGCCGCGCCGGGGATCGCGACCGCGGCGAGCGGCCTCGGGGCCGTCAGGGGCGAGGTCGCGGGCGATTGGTTGAAGACGCTCCAGTCAAGGATGGCGTCCGGGTTGGAACCGGCCAACCGCTGAAGCGCCTTGTACTGCGACGGGTTGCCGCGGTTCATCAGGAACTTCAGCCGGCCGCTGGCCCCGGCCGAGTTCGAGACGTTCAACACCTGGTTCTGGGTGATGATCTGCTGGCCGTCGGTGGTCTCGGCGGTGAAGGTCAGCGTTTGCAGGCCGGGGCCCGCCTGGATGTCGCTGGCCCTGAAGACGAACGTCTGGGCCGGGAACGGGCTGCGCGGGAACCAGTGGACCTGGGTCGCCACCGGCTTGGCTCCGTCGAGGTCGACGGTCGCCGGGTCGATCGTCGTCGGGTCGAAGCCCGAGGTCCCCTGGACGTAGACCCGCACCAGGTCGGCGTGGCCGGTGTCGATGATCCGATGCTCGTGGGGGTTGATGAGGATCGGCGGCGAGATCGGCGGGCAGACCGGCGGCTCGGGCGTCGGCGGGGTGGCGGCGCCGATCAGGACCGGCTGCAACGGGAAGAGGGCCTCGGTGATCGGCTGGTCGACTCCCGAGCCGCCGAAGGCCCCCACCTTGATCACGGAGTTCGGCGTCAGGTCGGTGCCGGTGATCGACTTGTAGAGCGTGTCGAAGTTGACGATCGACAGCTCCATGTCGGGGTGTTCGGGGTCGTTCTGGGTGTAGATGTTCCCCTGGTACTGCGGGAGTTGGGCGCCGAAGGTCGGGATGGCGTTGGGCGCGCCCTGGACCGCCTCCGCGACCTCGAAGGTCTTGGGGGCCCCGCCGGAGGGGGGGACGTTGGAGAAGCCGGCGACGATCTGACCGGTGCTCGCGCCCAGGAAGTCGAGGTAGGCCCCCATGAACTCGCTGCCGCCGAAGTCCGCCGGGTCGCGGAACCCCGGATTCGGGGGCAGGCCGATGCTCGAGTCGCCGCTGATGATGATGGGATTGACGGTCCCCGAATTTCCGTTATTGTCGGAGTCGCTCGCGATCACCGATCGGCCCTGGGAGTCGAACGGGTTCGCGGGCTGGCCGATGCCGATGGAGAGCGTCCCGCCGTCGTCGGGGGTGTAGGTCACGCGCAGTTCGTTGATGTCGAAGCCCGAGACGCCGACGACCGATTGCAAGGCCGCCGGCATGGTCGGGTGCAGGACGCTGGGGTTGTCGGGTAGGACCACGACGCCTGGACTCTGTGTAGCGGGAAAATCGATTGGGACGTTTCCCGTGAAGGTGACGGAGAGCATTTGCCGATGATCAAGCTGTTCCATCACGACGCCGGCGGAACGGATCGACCTGACGCGGTCGCCGCGGCGGCGCCACGAGCGGACGGCTTGCAGCAGTCTTTCGAATAGCGACATCGCGCCATCGTCCTTTCTAGCGAATCCCGACCCCCGACGAGGGAGGCGGTGGTGAGCCGATCGCGAGCGAGTCGGGGGCGTTCCCCGATCATTCCCGTCGGCTGGAAACAGCGAATCGATCCCTCAACTTGACCATCTGGCTGAGTCGTGTTCAGCTCGCCAGGCCCTGGTCGCTCAAACGCCTGGCAAGATCGTCCCGGCCGACGCGAGGAACGCGTCGCGCCCCACTCGGATTCCGCGGGACGAAACGACCATACGTGGAAGGAGTCTCGTCATGGTTCACCGTCGCAAGGGCCCGTGGGGCCTCGCCCTGGGCGCCTTGGTCGCCTGCGCTTCGGCCCCGGCCCTCGCCGCCCCCGTCAACCTGACCGGCTACGTCGAGAAGGACTTCAAGGCCGGCTCCGGCACGTCGGAGACCGGCAAGGTCTTCGTGCAACCGGTCACGTCGTCGCCCAACGAGATCGGCCAGGCCGACTGGATCACCAACAACGGCTGGGTCTCGGGCTGGAACGTCAAGGACATCCGGTTCAGCTACAACCAGGACGCCGGCGGCGCCAACACGCTGGCCGTCGGGGTCAACACCTGGGCGAACAAGGCCGGCCAGTACGCCCCGTTCGGCCAGGCCAACGGCGACCCCGCGGGCAAGGCCGAAGCCTACGATCCGGCCCACCTGGGGGCGAACACCCCCAACAGCGACAAGTCGATCGCCCTGGTCTTCGCCAAGGAGAACCCCAACGATCCCGGCAAGCCCGGCCAGATCGTCGCCGTCGCCGGAGTTCCGGCCGACAAGTCGCTCAACGGCTCGGGAATCAACGGCTTCACCGTCTCCACCTACGACGCCAGCCGCGAGGACGGCGGCTACGGCTACACCTTCGGCAAGCCGTTGCCGCAATACTCGGGGAACCTGGCGTTCGACCCCTCGCCGTCGCACCCGCAACTCGAGTTCACCATCAACAACTTCAAGGACCTCGTCGGCCTGTCCAAGGACAGCGGGTTCTGGGTGGCCGGCTACGCCGGCTCCGCCATCGACGGCATCGCGGGCGAGTCCTACCTCGGCTGGACCCACATCCCCGGCGACCAACTGGTGCCGCAACTCCCCGTCCCCGAGCCGGCCGCCGTCCTGGCCTGGGCGCTCATCGGCGGCGCCGCCGCCTGGAAGCTCCGACGACGCGCGATCGCGGCTTGACGTTCGATAGGTTTCCAGTGGCGACATAAAACGCTTCCCTGCGCGAGCGGCGGCCCTTCCCGTGGGTCGCCGCTTGTTTCATCGGCCCCGCCTCGGGCCCGGATTCCTTCCTTTCACCCTCTCGACCGCCTCGGGTCCGCTTCTCCCGCTAGGGCCGTTGCGACCGCGCCAGGTCGATTCGCCTCGTCCGTCCGTCGGACCTCCCCGCCGGATCCCCAGGCCGCGCGAAAACGACGCG
>ERZ778017.3820-NODE-3820-length-10292-cov-5.797206_pt1 | contig 10292 bp, 1 predicted proteins | sample MGYA00375747_ERZ778017 | MGnify/ENA primary metagenome ERZ778017 (study PRJEB29350, sample SAMN05509838) | bioreactor metagenome | biome: bioreactor; material: wastewater | place: South Africa: University of Cape Town | collected 2014-03-17 ... | reverse complement strand
TTTCTTATTTGTTGTTGATTTATGTCAAGATGAAGACAACTTGAAAGCATTGAAGGAAACATTAGTGATCTCGTTGAACTTGCTACCACCGAACGCGTTGGTCGGGTTGATTACTTATGGTACAATGGTTCAAGTCCATGATTTGGGATCGGAAAAAGTTTCAAAATCGTATATTTTTAGAGGAGATAAAGAGTACACTGAGAAACAAGTTAGTGAAATGTTGTCTAGATCGGTAATGACTCCTCATGGCCAACAACCACAATTTTCCAACTCATTAACAAGATTCCTTTCTCCAATCGAAGACGTTGAATTTCAATTAACTTCAGTGTTGGAAAATTTATCTAAAGATCCATGGACCGTTGCCAATGGTGATAGAGCTTTGAGAGCTACTGGTTCTGCTTTGAATGTTGCTATTAATTTGTTAGGTGCAACATTCCCCGGGTTTGGAGCAAGAATTATGTTGTTTTCAGCAGGTCCTGGCACTTTGGCTCCTGGTTTAATCGTTGGTCAGCAATTGAAAGAACCTATCAGATCACATTCTGATATTGATAAAGACAATGCCAAACATTACAAGAAGGCCATTAAATTCTATGATTCTTTGGCTACAAAAGCAGTTAAAAATTCCCATACTGTGGATATTTTTGCTGGTTGTTACGATCAAATTGGTATGTTGGAAATGAGAAACTTGTGTAATTTCACCGGTGGTACATTATTATTATCTGACGCCTTCACAACTTCTATTTTCAAACAATCTTTCATTAGATTATTTGATAAAAGCGATGAAGAAGACACCTTGTTAATGGGATTCTGCGGAACCCTTGATATCAAAACTTCTCGTGAATTAAAAGTGTCTGGTTTGATTGGTCACGCGTCATCATTGAATGTGAAAGCTCCTAATGTTTCAGAAAATGAATTAGGTATCGGTGGAACCTCACAATATAGATTGTGTGCTATCAGCCCTCAACATACATACGGTATCTTTTTTGATGTTGCGAACACTCAAGCTTTACCACAAAACTCACAAAGTTACATTCAATTCATCACCCATTATCAACATGCTGGAGGTACATACAGAATCAGAGTCACCACTATATCCAATTTCTTGACCAGTGATGAACAAACATTAACCAATTCTTTTGATCAAGAAGCTGCGTCAGTATTGATGGCAAGAGTCACATTATTTAAATCGGAACAAGACGATGGAGCAGATGTTTTAAGATGGATCGATCGAATGTTGATTAGATTGTGCCAAAAATTTGCTGACTATAGAAAAGATCAAGAGGAATCATTTAGATTGGGTCCACAATTCCAGTTATATCCTCAATTCATTTACTATTTGAGAAGATCACAATTCTTACAAGTTTTCAATAACTCTCCAGATGAAACAGCATTTTATAGACATGTTTTATTAACTGAAGATACCAATAACTCTTTGATCATGATTCAACCAACATTAACATCGTTCTCATTGGATGGAGAACCAGAAGCGGTTTTATTGGACTCAGTCTCCATTAAAGATGACAGAATTTTGTTATTAGATACATTCTTCCATATATTGATTTTCCACGGGAAAACCATCAGTCAATGGAGAAAGGCAGGATATCAAAATCAACCAGAATACGAAAATTTCAAGACTTTATTAGAAGAACCAAAAATAGAGGCCAGAGAATTGTTAATTGACAGATATCCATTACCAAGATTTATTGATACTGAGGAAGGAGGATCACAAGCTAGATTCTTGTACTCCAAGTTGAACCCTTCGATAACGTACAACAGTTCAGAATTTGCCACTAATTCCGGAGCAATTGTCTTGACTGATGATGTATCGTTACAAGTGTTCATGAGTCATTTACAAAAGTTAGTTGTTTCTGGATCTAGTTAGATAGATTAGAAGCAATGCAAAATATGTTTCGAAATGTGTAGAATGCAAAACAATTTAAGTTAATAGGACATATAAAAACTAGTCTGTACGCATTTGTAAAAGCACCCTTCTAAGTGCCCTTTTATTGATTAATGGTAAGAGCAAAACTACCTCACTACTACACAACAGGCGGCTGTACCTTTATGATATCTTAGGAGATAAGTTCTAACGTCTGAAATAAGACGTAAATTCTGCACATTAATTTATCTATTTAATCCGAAAATATCATCTACGCAATTTTTTTGTCAAATACATTGTAACACAGAGTTATAATGCAACAAAAAAGTCATTTTAGCTGATACGAGAGAAATCTGACCAAGCATTCTTCTAAAAACTCAGAAGAACATGTTTATTTTGGAAATCACCGAAAAATTAACAAGGATATCATTGTTGTAATTATTCTGACAAACCTCTGCAATGATAGTAGCTAAAACCACAAAACCACTGTAAAAGTACTGTGAAGCATCAACTTAGATAGACGAATTCACAACGCTGATATTTAGGTGCATCGTGGTTGGGCTCATGGTTGCTATTGGAAGCGTGATAGGAGGGCTACATGCAGTAACCTCGTTGCCGAAGTTCTGTGAACATCGATCTGTGCATAGTTGCTGTAGTGATAAGCAACAGTTTTGTCTGCATGGGTTTACTTCAAACCGAAGGCACTACCAATTTCATATGTGCGTATGACAGCAATGGACTGTTATTGTTCTATAGCCATCCCCACACCCAAAGTATTGGTGGTGATTGGTCTGATCGTAATTGGATCCAAGAAACGTGGTGCTATCTCCGAAGAAATCTGGGGTACGGTGGATGATCTTCGGCCCTATCCGAAACCGGCCTAGTTGTGCTTATCTCCACTGCCTAAAGTCTCCACCATATCGTCACGCGGTTAAGAAAGCAATGTGACCTACACATACAAGTTGTAAACTCCAACAATTTCGAGGCGTAGACAACTCGGTGGGTGCTATCACCATGACCACACCGCACCCAACGTTCTTCGAAATGATTCACATTCTTCATTACTGCCAAATTCGTAAATCAGTCCCGGGGCGTGTGTGCCCAAATTCATCTTTGTTCTTTTGTTCTTAACCCCGTGATGTTTTAGAATGAGCTATTATGTAGCATCAAACCGAGATTTTTTACGATACGGAGAGGTCATTGAGTCTAATAGGATATTGCCAGATTTTCGTCTACTAGTTTTCTTTTGGTGTTTTCTTCTTTGTCCTGTCAGACTAGCTTGATCTCGACGGGCATCGTATCAGAATAGCAAATACTCTCTTGATTCTTACTGTTGCATAGGCGTTTGTGTACGCCTGTCTTTTTACATTGATTATGGAAGTGGATAGTTCGAGACTACTTCCTCCTGAGGACAACGAAATGCTATCGACATCGATGGCATCGACAACAGGATTGCCAGGGGACATTTCTCCTCGAAATTCTGTGACCATGGCTGATGCATCTACAGCTACCGCAATGAAGAAACATGAGTTGAAAATATTGGCCGATGGTAAGGTCATGAAGGTACAGAAACTGAGACAACGGAGAATCCTTTCTTGTGTCTACTGCCATTCCAAGAAAATTAAGTGTAGCAGGATCCACCCTGTTTGCAACAATTGCGAAAAGTTGGGCATTGAGTGCAAGTATTTTGTTAATGAAAGAGTGAGCCGTGGTGGTAAAAAAAATGCAAGAGCACTGGTGAGCCAAAATGACCAGGCTGATGGAAACTATACTTTGTCAAACTTGGACACAGGTTCAAGGTCCAACAGTATTTCCAGTAAATTGACGAATGAATCTTCAAACAGGTTTGTTATAAAGTCCGAATTTTCCTCGTCCAGTGACCCTATTTCATTATCACTACTGCCACCATCTAAGCCAAGTAGCATAAAGGATTCAAATGATCTTGTTGGCGTAAATGACTCGCCAAGATTGAAATCCTCATCAGCTTTTAAAATGAAAGATCACGATCAACTCATGAAGGAACATGTAGACATGATCTCAAAGTCAAATAGTCCAATTCCAGAGATGTCTCTCAACTACCTTAACTTAAATTTATTCAACCAACAGAACCAACAAAATAATGATTCCGATAATGAACTTAATGATAACATCAACGACACAAGTCGTGAAAAAAGAAACAATAAACTAAATTATTCAACACCACCAAATATATCAAATAGCTTGCTACAAACACCGATTATGAATAATCTTTCCAATAATATAACTAATATCTATTTTGGAACGAATTACTCAAATCAGCCTCAACTTGGCCAACAAAATTCTCAAAACCAACAACAGGAACAGACCGCTCAGAACTCACAACAGCCACATAACCTGCAACAACAGCAACAGCAACAGCAGCAACAAAACCAAGCTCTCAACAATCAAAATGATGATCAATTTGCATTCAATATAAGCTCGTTTGCATTCACTAATAGTGATGTAATACCAAATATAAACTTTTCGGCACTAAATTCTCCTTCGATTTTGCAAAACCCAGGACCTATATTCAATCAGAACAACAAACCAACCCCTAACAACAAAACAGACTCAAATGAAAACATTGAAGGTAATAAAGGGACTACCACTAATTCATCGACAAGCAATGGTGTCTATTTTAATAGGAACACGAACAATTTCTTTGATAGTGTTCCACCACAACCTAACTTTGGTACGAATGCTAACTACAACTATACACATGCAAACAACATGAACAACTCTAACATGAATTTTAATCCAACAACACCAGGTATTGAATGTTCGAGTGTTGGAACTGTTAATCAAAATCTCAAAAGCCAACCCAATAACCCTGGATTACATAACTCCTTGAATGCATATTCCTCTAACCCAGCAACAAATGTGAACTACCTTTATGGAACCAATACCGAATACCGCAACCACAAATTGTTGGAAGAATTATCGCAACATTTACCAAGCTCTCCAGAACGATCGTTCGAATTGATCGACCGGTATTTAAATTCGGTACACATTTTATTGCCTATTTTGATTAATGTGAATGAATTTTTGAAACAACATGAAAAGTATTGGGAGCTTTCTTCACAAAAACGTAGAAGTTCTAATTCTGATATCGACAGTGGTATTTCAAATTCTGGCAGTGCTCATCATCGTGCAAATTCAAATTCAAATAATTCAGCAAAGAACTCACCTGAGATAGAGTCTCCCTCATCAAGTACGACGTCAACAAATACATCGTCCGAGTTCAATTACCTTCAATTCTACTCGCTTTATTTTCCCGTTTTATATGCATCAACGATATCGGAATTCGAAGAATACGATAATCTTTTATTAAATCAAGATATTAACAAATATTTAAGGGCATTTAACAAAGTTTGCCAGTATTACAATTACCCACACGGAATCAAAAGCATATCCCTATTGTTAGGAAATGTCATTATTCAATCTACCTCGCCCAACCCCTCTACTATGGAAATGTCACAAATCATAAGATATGCCAAATTTCTCCAAATGCACAAGGACCCAGTTAAGACTTTAAGAATTAACAATTTTGAAGTTGTGAAGTTTAGGAGATTGTTATGGTGGGTCATCTTTGGTTTGGATGCCTTAACATCTCACAATTTCTGCTTACCTCCAGTGTGTAGGGTAGATGATTTCAATGTTTTAATGCCAGATGAAGAGGAACCAGTGTTTGATGAGTTAGGACTAGTCAAAGAAAAAAAATTAAACGTCAGCATTCTTTCAATGAAAATAAAATTCAAATTTGACAAGATACTAAGCCAATTGGTATATCACTTACACAATGGTTTATCTGCGAATATTACACCATCACAAATTAATGAAATTAAAGGTATGATCATAGCGCTATTTGAGGATGTCCATCGATCAATCAAAGTGATGAATGAATTCTATAAACAAAATCCACCAACTACAGTAGTAGAAATGAATTTGATTAATTTCATAACGAATCATTCATGGAGTTTTGTTGATAGAGCCTTGATGTTACTACATAAAAAAATATTGATGGGTGATCCAACCAAGAATGACTATGGTGAAACAGATCAATATTCTAACAAGAAAGAAAATGAGAGCGTTTCAAACAAAGGTCAAAACGGAGTATTATCACTAGCAAAATATGAGGACACGTTTGGGTATTTACAAGAAGCCAACATCATAAAAAATTTCGACAATTGTTCTATATCACAGCTTAAGTTCAACCAATTCGAAAACTTTTCATACGAGAACATGCATAACAACCTTATTCCATCGATTTTACACAATTTGAATGATTTCTTGAAATACAATGATTTCCTTAAGTTTGGTAAATATAATTGGTATGTGAAGCGTACCATTCCATTGGATTCAATAATCTTGATGTTTATTATTATTACAGTGAAATTTAAATATGAGTTCATGACACTGAATGAGTTGTGTGTTTATGTCAAATTGATAAACAAGGCTCTATTTATTTTGAACAGGAAATGGTTTAAGAATGAAAAGTATAAGCGGATGTTATCGCTTACAAACTTGACTTGGGAATACATTTTAAAGAGGTACAATATAATTACTTTGATCAACCAGTATAACGATGGTGACAGAATCTCCAATGGAAATGGGCATATGGAATTCTTTGATTATCAAGTAACCAGCTATATGAATCTAAACGATCTATTCAATGTAATGGATGTTCCACAACCTCGAATTACCAATGAAATTTTGGAGAATTCTGATAATGACAACCAAGAGCAAAACTCAAGAATAACCTCTCGTTTTTCGAATGGTTCCGGAAACAAAGACTCGAATGGCATCTATTCAAACTCAAAAGTGAAATCCAATCCAAATGACGAAATCATCCCGGTGATGAGTAATGTTCATAAACTTTCAAGGTCATCAAGTTTGCCAATGGACACAAGAGCGGAATTATCACAGTTGAATGAAAAGATATACTATGATTTACGAAACAACTTTGTTGATATCAATGATTATTGTGCATTTTACACTAGCTTAGAGCATATTCTACACGAGTTGATGAATTACATACACAATTCATAGTTTGGATTTATCATTTGCTGAATATGATTAACGTGTATAATTAATGTATAAAAGTATACCTTTACAACTGAATTCAGGAATATTAATACCAGTAGACAGTGTTCCAACTCTGTGAAGAAAAGATATCATTGACCAGCAACGACTCAATTCATGACACTTAACGTGTGATTTCTATCGTAAACTCCCCGTACTCTAATATAGGGATCAAGTTCCAAATAGTTGTTAGATAGTTCAACATTGAGGGCAATTTTTTCTTCAAGATATAAAGCACTGATTTCTGAGTTTGTCGACTCAACCCATTTTCTTGTACAATCAATAAACCTCATGATCAAATTGTCTCTAGTTTTTCTCAATCTTCTGTAGTTAGCATCTTTTCGTTTGGGTGGACGTCCATCGTTAGGTCCTGGAACAGGGTAAGAATGTTCACTAATATCGGTTCCTCCTAAGTAATCCGGAATAGAATCGGAATCTATGAACTCCAATAAATCGTAATAGTTCTTGGTGAAATAGATTTTCGCAGCAATAACAGGATGAATCCAATGCTTGATAATATTCCAAACTGTTGAAAAAATCCAGGGTGCATTATGTACCAAGATCTTTCCTAAAGTTTCGGGATAATCAGATTCCAAAATTTCTGCTAGAAATTTAATTGAAGTGTAATCAGCATTCTTCAATGTAAATCCAGTTAAATCAAAAACAATGGTAAATGTATCCCTTGATTTGTGTACATCCTGTAAATACAACGCACACCATTCTATCATAACGACCGCATACCGCTGAACATCAAACACAGAATAGTCGGAACAAAAGTGCTTTCTTGCTTGAAACCAAAAAATTGGGTTATCTTCATAGTCATGTCCCCGAATCCAACTTTTTTCAGTAAGGAAATTCTTCAAGAATCCACCATTTGTCTTATTCAAATAAGATGGTGCATCACCCTCTAAAAACCATTTATCGACTCCAAATTTGGTCCTCCAAGATGCTGTGTTGTGTAGCATTTCTAAAGTGGCTAAGGTATTGAAATTTCTTGCTCTTGCATATCTCAACAAAAAATTGTCCATTAGATCATTTCTAATACGAGAGACAAAACATCTGTGGACTTCGGCCGGAGGCATTGAGGCAATACCTTCAAGCAACTCTTCATGACAATCAATTGGAGTTTTTTCCACAGTCATTGTATGGTACATGGTGTGGAATACAGCTACGCCATTAACTTTCTTGGGGTTGTCTCGTGGAAGCCGCCTAATAACACCATTACTGGTACGACTTGTCGTCTTTTTGATTTTTGGCAGTTCCTTAACTATCCCCAGTACATTGGAGTTGGCTGTAACAAAAGTTTCCATCGAGGAATTATCCAGAGAATCGTTCTCTTTGGATTCATCAAAATCGTAATCTTCCTCACTTGAAATGTAATCATCATCAAATTCGTATGTTAAATTATAATGATTGACGTACACATTGATAACGTCTTTACTGGGGAAAACTGCAGGTTCGTATCGTTCAATGTACGATTTAATTTGTACATCCCGTAACCTGTCTGAGCATGATGCCCAGTCTCGTAAATTGGCACCCCGTCTAAATTTCCAAAATTGTCTTCTTTTTTTGAAAGTTTTCGTAGAACTGAATGACAACACAGACTGTTTCGTTTGAACTCTCTTCAAAGGGTGGATGTATTGATCACGTTTTGAGGTGTTGGATGATGCCACAAATGATTCTAAATGTTGTATATCTTCTGTAGTCATATTTAAAGTGTATCCCCAGGTTTTTAACAAATAGGCCCACAATTGTTTGAATTGTACTTCTTGCTCTCCTGTTATCGATTGAATTCTACCCGGACGATAATGAACTCCCTGGGGATATGCAACAGTTTCCGAATTTTTGACCTTTTTGAGCACATCTCCGTGTAATGATGACCTGCTAGAGCGACGAGACTGGGTCCTTGAAAGTTCACTATTAATTAATCTTGATGTTCTAGGAGTACGGCGTTGTGCTTGTTGATGATTTGACTTGTGGAATGGCCCTGTGTGGTGTTCGTGCTGTGTTTCATCTCTATATTTCTTTTTGAATAGTTTGAAATGTGGAGGTTTATTGTCGTGATGCTGGGTATGGTCTATCGTTAAATTATTACCATTGGCAACATAATTTAAATGGGACTCGGAATATCTTCTCGTGAGCTTATTTGTTGGACCATCACGACTCTTGGTACGCTTGATTTCTTCATGTCTCGAGCCCCTGCGTTCCTTAACTCTAGTAGACTTTACATCACGAGAATCTCTACTTCTAACACGATTAATATCATGGAATTTGGGATCATCAGCTTTCAAATCTTTACTTTTTGTGCGTTTGATAATATGGTCCTGGTTCCAATGTTTCAATTTTTGGGCGTCACGACTCTTTTGACTTATGTTGTCAGTGACAAGTGTGGAATGGGTGGCATTAGAACGGGTAGCCATTTCGGGGGATTGATTCGGACTTTTATGGTCTGAGCAAGAAGTATCAGAAGGTATTGGTGGATACCCTGTAACAGGATTTACAGAGTATGACCCATGGCTTGGACTAATGGGGTCATCTGAATGTATTGAAGATGACGACGGCATTTTTTCATGGTTTTTGTCAATATCCATTGGGGAAAAAGGCGGAGTCTTTTTAAAGACGGAGACGTTATTGCTCGTATACTGGATACCATTAGTAGGGGGTTGGCTATCGCCTATATTAGTGGATTGATTTGAATGACTGGAAATGCTCAGTACAGCGTTGGCGCTAGACTGTGGCGGAGTACCGTGGGACGAGCTGTGACCGGAATATGAGGAGCTTTTCGCTAAGGATGATGAATGTTCTGGAGTGTAGGAATGACGTCTAGGTATGGAGTTTTGCTTGTAGTAATTTGTAGTGCGCAGGGGCAGATAAGTGGAAGGTAACTCAGGAAGTGGTGGAGACGATGCGATTGTGAACGAGTGCTGACGGTACCTCATTATAGGGGATGTCATGTCAGATCCAGTAAACGATGATGACGACAGGCGACGGTTACGGTTGGCAGATGACAGTATTGGTTTTGCAGCCACAAGGTCGTTCGACAAAGTAGAATCAGTAACGTCGGCGTTGTAATCACTATCCACCAATGAGGGCAACGGAGGATATTTTTGCTTGTTGATATACATCATAACATTAAGATGCGTAAAGAGAATAAAAAACAAACTAGCACCAGCAAAATCCGGCGTTGTCTCCTTTTTAAACAAAGGGCAAAAGATGGGGTAAATATTATTTGCATAAATATGCGACGAAACCTGGGATATAAAATTATACATAGCTGGGCAAATTGAGAATATTCCTGCCGCAGTCGAAAGAC
>ERZ778017.3819-NODE-3819-length-10293-cov-4.688123_pt1 | contig 10293 bp, 9 predicted proteins | sample MGYA00375747_ERZ778017 | MGnify/ENA primary metagenome ERZ778017 (study PRJEB29350, sample SAMN05509838) | bioreactor metagenome | biome: bioreactor; material: wastewater | place: South Africa: University of Cape Town | collected 2014-03-17 ... | reverse complement strand
CCCTGGCTCGAGCGATGCAGCAGCTTCGCGCCGACCCGCTCCTCGAGGTGCTTCACGCGTGCGCTGGCGGCCGGAAGCGACAGATGCATCGCGGCGGCCCCGCCGGTGAGGCTTTCCGCTTCCGCGATGCGCACGAGCAGGCGCAGATCGACGAGGTCGAAATGCAGGGACATGGGCAGGGGTTCCGGCGTGTTCGCAGTCTACCTGCACGGGTCGACCCGATCGGCCGGTCGGAAGACACTGCGTCGGCTGCCGCCGCAGGCCCCCTTCCGCTGCGCCGAAGGCCCCGTTCCCCGAAAGCGAATTGTCCCCGGCCCGCCTTTTCGCGCATCCTTGGGCTTTCCGTATCGGCGTCGCAATGGAACTCGAACACCTTCGACAATGGATCGGACGCACCGAGCGCAGCGTCGATCGCGTCGACGTCGCGCGCGTCGTGCAACTGGCCGCCACGCTCGATCGCGACGACGTGCGCGGCGAGCCGGGCGAAGCGCTGCCGCCGCTATGGCACTGGATGTTCTTCGCGCCAGCGGCGCCGGCCTCGCAGCTCGGCCCCGACGGTCATCCCCGCCGCGGCGGCTTCCTGCCGCCGGTGCCGCTGCCGCGCCGCATGTGGGCGGGCGGGCGTCTCTCCTTCGAGCATCCGCTGCGCGTCGGCGACGACATCGCGCGCGACTCGCGCATCGGCGACGTCAGCGGCAAGCAGGGCCGCAGCGGCTCGCTGGTCTTCGTCACCGTCGCGCACGAGATCTCGGACGCGCGCGGCGTGGCGATCCGCGAGGAGCACGACATCGTCTATCGCGACGAGCCGAAGGCGGCCGGCGCCGGCGCAGCGAAGACGGCCGGCGCGGGCACGAGCGCGAACGCGAGCGCGGGCACGAGCACGAGCGCGAGCACGAGCACGAGCGCGAGCGCAACGCCGGTCGCTGCCGCCCCGGCCCGGCCCGAAGCCGCTGCGCCCGCAGCGCCGCGCACCGACGAACAGTTCTCGCGCCGCATTGCGCCCGACCCGGTACTGCTCTTCCGCTACTCGGCCGTCACCTTCAACGGCCACCGCATCCACTACGATCGCAGCTACGTCACCGGCGTCGAAGGCTACCCGGGCCTCGTCGTGCACGGGCCGCTGATAGCCACGCTGCTGCTCGACCTGCTGCATCGCGAACGGCCCGCCGCGCGCGTGGCGCGCTTCGAATTCAAGGCGGTGCGTCCGCTGTTCGACCTGCACGCCTTCGAGGTCTGCGGACGCGCCGCAGGCGAGCGCTCCTTCGACCTGTGGGCGCGCGATCACGAAGGGCGGCTCGCGATGCAGGCGAGCGCCGAGCTTCATCGAGGCTGATCCATCATGACTTCCTCCCTGCAGGACCGCTACGAAGACATCCGCGACGGCGTTCGCGACCTGTGCAGGCAGTTCCCCGACGAGTATTTCCGCAAGGTCGACGAGCAGCGCGCGTATCCGGAAGCCTTCGTCGACGCGCTGACGAAGGCCGGCTGGATGGCCGCGCTGATCCCCACCGAATACGGCGGCTCCGGTCTCGGCCTGACCGAGGCGTCGGTGATCATGGAGGAGATCAACCGCTGCGGCGGCAACTCGGGCGCGCTGCACGGCCAGATGTACAACATGGGCACGCTGCTGCGCCACGGCTCCGAAGAGCAGAAGCGCAGGTACCTGCCGCAGATCGCCGCCGGTGAGCTGCGCCTGCAGTCGATGGCCGTCACCGAGCCGACCACCGGCACCGACACGACGAAGCTGAAGACCACCGCGGTGCGACGCGGCGACCGCTACGTCGTCAACGGACAGAAGGTGTGGATCTCGCGCGTGCAGCACTCGGACCTGATGATCCTGCTCGCGCGCACGACGCCGCTGGCCGAGGTGAAGAAGAAATCCGAGGGCATGTCGGTGTTCATCGTCGACCTGCACCAGGCGATCGGCAACGGACTCGAGGTGCGGCCGATCGCGAACATGGTCAACCACGAGACGAATGAGCTGTTCTTCGAGAACCTCGAGATCCCGGCGGAGAACCTGATCGGCGAGGAAGGCAAGGGCTTCCGGTACATCCTCGACGGCCTGAACGCCGAGCGCACGTTGATCGCCGCCGAATGCATCGGCGACGGCTACTGGTTCGTCGACCGCGTCACGCAGTACGCGAAGGATCGCGTCGTCTTCGGCCGCCCGATCGGGCAGAACCAGGGCGTGCAGTTCCCGATCGCCGAGTCGTTCATCGAAGTCGAGGCGGCGAACCTGATGCGCTGGGAGGCGTGCCGCCTGTACGACGCGCACCAGCCCTGCGGCGCGCAGGCGAACATGGCGAAATACCTCGCGGCCAAGGCGTCGTGGGAAGCGGCCAACGCCTGCATCCAGTTCCACGGCGGCTTCGGCTTCGCCGCCGAATACGACGTCGAGCGCAAGTTCCGCGAGACGCGGCTGTACCAGGTGGCGCCGATCTCGACGAACCTGATCCTCTCCTACGTCGCCGAGCACGTGCTCGGGCTGCCGAGGTCGTTCTGATGCGCGCGCTGGACGGCATCACCGTCGTCACCCTCGAGCACGCGATCGCCGCGCCCTTCTGCACGCGCCAGCTCGCCGACCTCGGCGCGCGCGTGATCAAGATCGAGCGTCCGGGCGTGGGCGACTTCGCGCGCGCCTACGACCAGCGCGTGCGCGGGCTGGCCTCGCATTTCGTCTGGACGAACCGCTCGAAGGAGAGCCTGACGCTCGACCTGAAGCACGCCGAGGCGCCGGTCGTGCTCGAACGGCTGCTCGAGCGCGCCGACGTGCTCGTGCAGAACCTCGCTCCGGGAGCCGCCGCGCGCCTGGGCCTTTCCTTCGACGCGCTGCATCCGCGCTTTCCGCGGCTGATCGTCTGCGACATCTCCGGCTACGGCGCCGACGGTCCGTATCGCGACGCGAAGGCCTACGACCTGCTGATCCAGAGCGAGTCGGGTTTCCTGTCGATCACCGGCACGCCCGACGAGCCTTCGAAGGCCGGCTGCTCGATCGCCGACATCGCCGCCGGCATGTACGCCTACACGAACATCCTCGCCGCGCTGATCGAGCGCGGCCGCAGCGGCCAGGGCCGGAACATCGACGTCTCGATGCTCGAGAGCATGGTCGAGTGGATGAGCTATCCGCTCTACTACGCCTTCGACGGGCAGCCGCCGCCGGCGCGCACCGGCGCCGCGCACGCCACCATCTACCCCTACGGTCCGTTCCCGGCCGGCGACGGCCGCGTCGTGATGCTCGGGCTGCAGAACGAACGCGAGTGGCAGGTGTTCTGCGCGAAGGTGCTGCAGCGTCCCGAACTGGCCGCCGATTCGCGCTTCGACTCCAATGCGCGGCGCACGGCAGCGCGCGAGGCGCTGCGCGAGATCATCGTCGAAGCGTTCGCGACGCTCAGCGCCCGACAGGTCGTCGATCGCCTGAACGAAGCGGGAATCGCCAACGCGAACATGAACACGATGGCCGACGTCTGGGCGCATCCGCAGCTGCAGGCGCGCCGGCGCTGGACGGAGGTCGGCACGTCGGCCGGCCCGATCCCCGCGCTGCTGCCGCCGGGAATGTCGCGCGCCGACGATCCGCGCATCGATCCGGTGCCAGCGCTCGGCGCGCACACCGACGCGATCCTCTCCGAGTTGGGCTACGCGCGGACCGAGATCGACCGGCTGCGCAGCGAAAGTGCGCTCTGAATCGCGAGGAATGCCGATGAACGCTCCGTCTCCCGCTGCCGCCGCGTCCGGCGCTTCCGGTGCGGCTGCCGCTGCCGCGTCGGGCGCCGCACCCGCAGCGTCGCCGGCCGCTTCCGCCGAACTGGCGCGCTTCGCCGCGCAATTGCGCTTCGAAGACATCCCCGAGCCCGTCGTGCGCCGCGCCGAAGACCTCCTCGTCGACTGGTTCGGCTCCGCGCTCGCCGGCAAGGGCGCGCGACCGGTCGAGACGATCGCGCGCTTCTTCGAGTCGATGGGTCCGGCCGACGGGCCGTCCGAGGTCCTGATCCACAGGCGCACGAGCAGTCCGATGATGGCCGCGGCAGTGAACGCCGCGTCTTCGCACTTCGCCGAGCAGGACGACGTGCACAACGGCTCGGTGTTCCATCCCGCCACCGTCGTCTTCCCGCCGGCACTCGCCGCCGCGCAGGCGCTGGGCCGATCGGGCGCCGAGCTGCTGTGCGCGGCCGTCGTCGGCTACGAAGTCGGCATCCGCGTCGGCGAGTTCCTCGGTCGATCGCATTACAGGGTCTTCCACACCACCGGCACCGCCGGCACGCTGGCGGCCGCCGCGGCGGTCGGCCGCCTGCTGCGCCTGTCACCGGAGGCGATGCGCCACGCCTTCGGTTCGGCCGGAACGCAGGCGGCCGGGCTGTGGGAGTTCCTGCGCGACGCGGCCGACTCGAAGCAGCTGCACACGGCGCACGCGAGCGCTGCCGGGCTCGCGGCCGCGTATCTCGCCGCCGATGGTCTCACCGGCGCGCAGCGCATCCTCGAGGGCGAGCGCGGCATGGCGGCGGGGATGTCGAGTGATGCCGACGAAACGCGGCTGGTCGACCGGCTCGGCCGGCGCTGGGCGCTGGCCGAGACCTCGTTCAAGTTCCACGCTTCGTGCCGGCACACGCATCCGGCCGCCGACGCGCTGCTCGCGGCGCTGCGCATCAACGGCTTGCGCCCCGACGACGTCGAATCGGTCGTCGCGCGCGTGCACCAGGGCGCGATCGACGTGCTCGGCCCGGTCGTCGATCCGCAGACCGTGCACCAGGCGAAGTTCTCGATGGGCACCGTGCTGGGGCTCGCCGCGACGAAGGGAAGCGCGTCGCTGGCCGACTTCGACGCCGACTGGCGCGCGCCCGAGGTCGTCGCCTTCCGCGATCGCGTGCGCATGCAGCTCGACGCCGAGGTCGATCGCCTGTATCCGCAGCGCTGGATCGGCAAGGTCGAGGTGCGCACTCGGGACGGACGCGTCTTCGAGGCGCGCGTCGACGAGCCCAAGGGCGATCCCGGCAACACCTTGTCGCCGCAGGAGGTCGACGACAAGGCGATGCGGCTCGCACGATATCGCGATGGCGCGACCGCCGACGAGACGCGCGAGGCGATCGGGCGCATCCGCTCGCTGGCACAGGCGCGCGCCGTGGGTTCCCTGCTGCCGACGAAGGAGCGATGACGATGGACCGGCCGCTGCGTTCGCTGCTCTTCGTCCCCGGGCATCGCGCCGATCGCTTCGCGAAGGCGCTCGCCGCGGGAGCCGATGCCGTCGTCGTCGACCTCGAGGACGCGGTCCCGCCGTCGGCGAAGGAAAGCGCGCGCGAGGCGATCGCCGCGTGGCTCGCCGGCTCGCCGCTCGCCTCCTTCGAGCCGAAGGTCGCGCGCGACGACGACGCGCCGAATACGCCGCGCGCGCTCGCGCACGCCGCGGCCGTCGATCCCGTCGCGATGCCGCTGCCGATCGTCGATGCAGGCACGGCGCATGCCGCCGGCGCAAGAGCGCCGCGGCTCTTCCTTCGAATCAACGGTGCCGACAGCGCCTGGCTCGACGACGACCTCGCGCTCGCCGGCAGCGCGGCGCTCGACGCGGTGATGGTGCCGAAGTCCGAAGGCCGCGACGTGCTCGCCCGTGTACGCGACGCCGGCGCGCGCGCGCTGGTGCCGCTGGTCGAGACGGCCGTCGGCTTTGCGCGGCTGCGCGAGATCGCCGGATCGCCGGGCGTCGAGCGGCTCGCCTTCGGCACGATCGACTTCCAGGTCGACCTCGGAATGCGCGACGCGCACGAGGACGAGCTGTTGCCGTTTCGCCTGCAGTTCGTGCTCGAGTCGCGGCTGGCGTCGATCGCCGCGCCCATCGACAGCGTGAGCACGGCAATCGACGACGCGACGCGCCTGGCGCACGACGTGCACCGCGCGCGGCGCCTGGGCTTCGGCGGCAAGCTGTGCATCCACCCCAGGCAGGTCGCGCAGGTCAACGCGTTGTTCGCGCCGGACGAGACCGAGATCGCGTGGGCGAAGCGCGTGCTCGACGCGGCCGAAGCCGCCGGCGGCGCCGCCGTGGCGGTCGACGGCAAGATGGTCGACAAGCCGGTGATGCTGCGCGCCGGGGCGATCCTGCGCGAAGCGGGGCTGCGATGAACGAAGACCGCATCGCCCGCGAAGACCGCACCGCCGCGCTCGCCGCGTTCTGGAACGCGCGCTACGCCGGCGACGATTACGCCTACGGCACCGAGCCGAACGACTTCCTCGTCGCGCAGGCCGCGCTGCTGCCCGCCGGACTGCCGGTGCTGTGCCTGGCCGACGGCGAAGGCCGCAACGGCGTCTGGCTTGCCGGCCGAGGCTTCGACGTCACCTCGATCGACATCGCGCAGCAGGGCCTCGACAAGGCGCAGGCGCTCGCAAAGCGCGCGGGCGTCCGCCTGCGCACGCTACGAGCCGATCTCACCCGCCACGAGCTCGGCGAGAACCATTGGGGTGCGATCGTCTCGATCTTCCTGCACCTGCCGCAACGCGCGCGCGCCGCATTGCTCGCCCGCTGCGTGCGTGCCCTCGCGCCCGGCGGCGTCCTCGTCTTCGAGGCCTACGGCAAGCGCCAGCCCGAGTTCGGTACCGGCGGCCCGCCAGAGCCGGAACTGCTCGCGCGCCTCGACGACGTCATCGACGAGCTGGCCGGTTGCGAGATCGTGCATCGCTTCGACGGTGTGCGCGCGGTGCACGAAGGCGCGCACCACTCGGGCAACGCGCATGTCGTGCAGATCGTGGCGCGCAAGCCGAGCGGCTGACCGCACCCGGGTTCGGCGTGCAGACGGACGAGGGGGCGCTCGAGGCATCGCCCTCTCTGGGCGCATGAACGTGCGTGTCGGCAGGAAAATGAAGCTGCGAAGTGCAGCATTTCAGCTCTCAAAACGGCTTGTGTAATCAAAAACGCTGCGCCGTGCAGCGCAGAGTGCGAGCGGTGCCGCCTCCGGGGGGCAAATGGTCCGCGCCAACCGCTCCGCGGCCGCCTGCCGCTCGCGCGTCAACCGTCGAAGACTCAGAACAGCAGGTTCGGCAACACCAGCGAGATCCACGGCACGTAGGTCACGACGACGAGGAACGCCAGCAGCACCATCAGCCACGGCAGTGCCGCGCGCACGACCTCGCCGATCGGCATCTTCGTGATACCGGCGGTCACGAACAGGTTCAGCCCGACTGGCGGCGTCACCATGCCGATCTCGAGGTTCACCACCATGATGATCCCGAGGTGCACCGGATCGATCCCCAGTTGCGAGGCGATCGGGAACAGGATCGGCGCCATGATCAGGATGATCCCGGTCGGCTCCATGAACATGCCGGCCACCAGCAGCAGCAGGTTCACGACGATCAGGAACTGCCACGCCGGCATCCCCCACGACACGATCTGCTCGGCGATGATCTGCGGAATGCGCTCGGTGGTAAGCACGTGCGCGAACAGCAGCGCGTTGGCGATGATGAACATCAGCATCACCGTCACTTTCGACGCGTCGACGAGCACCGCCGGCACGTCGCGCATGCCGATGTCGCGGTAGATGAAGACGGCGACGAGGAACGCGTAGACGGCCGACACCGCGGCCGCCTCGGTCGGCGTGAACACGCCGCCGTAGATTCCGCCGAGGATGATGACGACCAGCAGCAGCCCCCACAGCGAATCGCGTCCGGCGACGACGATCTCGCGCAGCGTCGCCTGCGGCTGGCGCGGCAGGTTCACCATCCGCGCGCGAACGTAGATCGCCACCATCAGCAGCACGCCGAGCAGGATGCCGGGCAGCACGCCCGCCATGAACAGCTTGCCCACCGAGGTTTCGGTGACGGCGCCGTAGACGACCAGCACGATCGACGGCGGGATCAGGATGCCGAGCGTGCCCGCATTGCAGACGACGCCCGCGGCGAAGTTCTGCGGGTAGCCGGCGCGCACCATGCCGGCAATGACGATCGAGCCGACCGCGACGACGGTGGCTGGTGACGACCCCGACACCGCCGCGAACAGCATGCAAGCGAGCACCGAGGCCATCGCCAGGCCGCCCGGGAAATGCCCGACCGCAGCTACCGCGAAGCGGATCATCCGCTTGGCCACGCCGCCGGTGGTCATGAACGCGCCGCCGAGGATGAAGTACGGGATCGCCAGCAGCGTGAAGTGCTCGGAACTCTCGTAGAGCTTCAGCGCGAGCGAGGCGAGCGAATCCTGCGCGAAGAACAGGATCGTGAGCAGCGACGACAGGCCGAGCGCGATCGCGATCGGCATGCCGAGGAACATGAACACGAAGAGCATCGCGAACAACGCGGCCGTCGTCATCGCTGGTCTCCGTGCGATCCGTGATGCGGGTGCGGATGCCCGATTTCGCCCGCTTCGGCCTGCGCGAGCTTGAGCGCGTCCTCCACCTCGTCGCCGAGCAGGTGCGCTTCCTTGCCGGTGACGAGTCCGTACAGCACCTGCAGCATCCGGAAGAACAGCAGCGCATAGCCCAACGGCAGCACGAGACGGGGAATCCACGCGGGAACGGGAACGTCCTGCGCGTATATGCCGATCTCGTACATCTTATCGACGTAGGTCCAGGCGCCGACGAAGACGATCGCGGCGTAGACCAGGCACAGCAGCGTGGCGACGATCGCCACCACCCGCGCGGTCGTGGGCCGCAGCTTCTTGGTGAGCACGTCGATGCCGATGTGCGCGCCCACGCGCACGCCGTACGAGATGCCGATGAAGATCAGCCCGGCGAAAAGGAAGGTAGTGAGCTCGAGCGCCCAGACGAAGCTGTAGTTGAAGACGTAACGCGCGACCACCTGCATGAAGGTGATCAGCGTCATCGCGGCCAGGAGGAAGGCGACCAGCGCCTCCTCCAGGCGCGACAGGATGCCGGGTTTCGTGGCGGCCGGCTGCGCCGCGCCGTGCGCCATCAGGCCGCCCTCCGGATCACTGGTTCGACTTCAATGCGGCCTGGATCAGATCCTTGCCGATGTCGCCCTCGAACTTCTGCCAGACCGGCTCCATCGCCTTGCGCCACGCGGCGACGTCTTCCTTCGTGAGCGCCTGGATCTTCGCCTTGCCGGCGTCGGCGATCAGCTTGCGGTCGCGCTCGTTGAAGTCGTTGGCCATCTTGTTGGCGTAGGCGGTGGCTTCGTCCATCGCCTGCTTCAGGCCCTTGCGCACGTCTTCGGGCAGGCCGTCCCACCATTTGGCGTTGGTCACGACCATGTAGTCGATCACGCCGTGGTTGGTGTTGGCGATGGTCTTCTGCACCTCGTAGAACTTCTGCGAGTACATGTTCGACCAGGTGTTTTCCTGGCCGTCGACGACGCCGGTCTGCAACGCCTGGTAGACCTCGCTGAACGCCATCTTCTGCGGGTTGGCGCCGAGCGCGCGGAACTGCGCTTCGAGCACGTCGGAAGCCTGGATGCGGAACTTCAGGCCTTTCACGTCCTCGGGACGCTCGAGCTTGTCGCGATTGCTCGACAGCTGCTTCATCCCGTTGTGCCAGTACGCGAGCCCGAGCAGGTTGCGGTTCTTCATCGATCCGAGCAGGTCCTGGCCGTCCTTGCTCTGCTGGAAGCGGTCGACCGCCTCGATGTCGTCGAACAGGAACGGCAGGTCATAGAGCTGGATCTTCTTCGTGTAGCGGTCGAATTTCGACAGCGACGGCGCGATGAACTGCACGTCACCCAGCAGCAGCGCCTCGACCTCCTTGGCGTCACCGAACAGCTGCGAGCTGGGGAACACCTGTACCTGCACCTTGCCGGGCAGCAGCTTCTCGGCGATCTCCTTGAACTTCAGCGCGCCCTGGCCTTTAGGCGTGGCTTCGGCCACCACGTGGCTGAACTTGATGACCATCGGTCCCTGGGCGTAGGCCCCGACCGAGAACGACAGCGCGACTGCGCCCGCCGCGATGGCTGCTGCAAGCCTCATGCTTTGCACTCCTTTCGATGGGAGGGTGAATGTAGGCGATTGCCGCCACGTCTTGCCATAAGGGCTTGCCCCCAAGCGGGTCGGGCTGCGAGACAGCGGCGTCGACGATGTGCCCGGCACTTTAATCGCTGGCGGAAGGCCCGCGCAAGGGCCGGGGGCACGCAGGTGCAAGCGCCGGAACGGCCCGGGCAAGGACGCCCGGGCCGACGAGTGCAGGCGCCGGTAGCGGCGCGGGCGCCGTCCGGGGAGCGATTCGTTCAGGCCACGCCCGCGTCGTGCGCCTGCCGATCGGCGTGATACGAGGAGCGCACCAAAGGACCGGAGGCGGTGTTCGTGAAGCCCATCCGCGCCGCTTCCTCGGCGAAATGCCGGAAGGTCTCGGGAGGGACGTAGCGATGCACCGGCAG
>ERZ778017.3813-NODE-3813-length-10308-cov-6.014532_pt1 | contig 10308 bp, 9 predicted proteins | sample MGYA00375747_ERZ778017 | MGnify/ENA primary metagenome ERZ778017 (study PRJEB29350, sample SAMN05509838) | bioreactor metagenome | biome: bioreactor; material: wastewater | place: South Africa: University of Cape Town | collected 2014-03-17 ... | reverse complement strand
CATCGGCGGCATCGAGCACGCCGTGCTGCACCTGCTGTACGCGCGCTTCTGGACGAAGGTGATGCGCGACCTGCGCGGCGACTTTCCCGGCGATCCGGATCGCGGCCTGGTGCGCTTCGACGAGCCCTTCAGCAACCTGCTGTGCCAGGGGATGGTGCTCAACGACATCTACTCGCGGCGCAACGAACGCGGCGGCATCGAGTACTTCTGGCCCGACGACATCGAAACCGACTACGACGCCGCAGGCAAGCCGATCGCATGGCGTTCGAAGACCGACGGGGTGCCCGTCGAGTACGGCGGCATGGGCACGATGTCGAAGAGCAAGAACAACGGCGTCGATCCGCAGGCGCTGATCGATCGCTACGGCGCCGACACCGCGCGCCTGTTCGTGATGTTCGCCTCGCCCCCGGAGCAGACGCTCGAATGGTCGGGCGCCGGCGTCGAGGGCGCGCAACGCTTCCTGCGCCGATTGTGGACCTGCGCCTTCGCGCAGCACGCCGCGCTGTCGGCCGGTCCCGGCGCGCCGGCGATCGATCCGCAGGCGCTCGACGATGCACAGAAGGCGCTGCGCCGCGAGGTGCACACGATCCTGCGCCAGGCCGACTACGACTATCGCCGCAAGCAGTACAACACCGTCGTGTCGGCGGCGATGAAGATGCTCAACGCGATCGAGGCGGCGAAGCTCGCCCCCACCTCCGTTTCCGACGAGGTGATGCGGGAAGCCCTGTCGATCCTGATCCGCATGCTCTATCCGGTGGTGCCGCACATCGGACACGCCCTGTGGCGCGAGCTCGGCTTCGAGGCGGCGCTCGGCGACCTGCTCGACGCCCCATGGCCGCAGGTGGACGAACGCGCGCTCGAACAGGACACGATCGAACTCGTGCTGCAGATCAACGGCAAGGTGCGCGGTTCGGTGCGCGTGCCCGCCTCCGCCGACGACGAATCGATCCGCAGCGCCGCGCTCGCAACCGACGCCTTCTCCCGCCACGGCGAAGGCCGCACCCCGCGCAGGATCGTCGTCGTGCCGGGGCGGCTGGTGAATGTGGTTGTTTGAGGAGGTGAAGGGTGAAGGGTGAAGGGTAAAGGGGGCCGAGCCGATGCGACGAGCACTCCGCTTTGCGTTGCCCCGCCCCGCCGCGCAACGGCGCCGGCCGAACCCCCTTCACCCTTCACCCTTCCCCCTTCACCGCGCCGCGCAGCGGCGCTCCACATTACGCGCGCTGAGCATCGCGGCCACGGCCGCGATGCTCAGCGCGCCACTCGCCGGCTGCGGCTTCCACCTGCGCCGCTCGGCCGACCTCCCGTTTCGCACGCTGTACACGAACTTCGCGCCGACCTCGGCGATCGGCGCGGAGTTCCGTCGCCTGGTGCGGGTCGCGCAGGACACGCGCATCGTGGACGACCCGAAGGAAGCCGACGCGCGACTCGAGGTGCTCTCCGAGGCGCGCGAGAAGGAGGTCGTCGGCTACTCGTCCAGCGGCCGGCCGCGCGAATACCAGTTGCGGCTTCGCTTCACCTTCCGCGTGGTTGCGCGCGACAGCACGGTGCTGCTGCCGCCCACCGAGATCGTGCTGCATCGGGACATCACGTCGAGCGACATCGAGCAGGTCGCCAAGCAGCAGGAAGAAGAGCTGCTGTACAAGGAGATGCAGTCGGATCTCGTCCAGCAGCTGCTGCGCCGCCTCGCGGCGCTCGGCAGCAAATGACCCAGTTGCGCGCCGACGCGCTCGCCGGCGCGCTTGCGCGCCGGGTGCCGCCGATCGTCTGGATCCACGGCGACGAAGCGCTGATCGTCCAGGAATGCGCGCAATCGGTGCGCGACGCGCTGCGCGCGCAGGGTTTCGACGAGCGACAGGTGTTCGAAGCGGGCCGGGGCTTCCAGGTCGAGGCGCTCGCTGCGCAGGCCGATGCGCTGTCGCTGTTCGCCGGCCGGCGCCTGATCGAGCTGCGTTTCGGCCCGGGCAAGCCGACGAAGGAGATCGGCAAGGCGCTGGCCGAGGCGGCCGCGCGCCTGGACGACGATACGCGCCTGCTGGTGAGCGGACCACGGCTCGACCGCGCGAGCACCGCGAGCGAATGGTTTGCGGCGATCGAGCGCGCCGGCTACGTCGTCGCCGTATGGCCGATCGAGCGCGCGCAACTGCCGCAGTGGATCGCCACGCGACTCGGCCGCCAGAAGCAGCGCGCCGACCGCGACACGCTCGAATGGATCGCCGAACGGGTCGAAGGAAACCTGCTCGCCGCCCACCAGGAGATCGCCAAGCTCGCGCTGCTCTGCCCCGAAGGCGAACTGTCGCGCGAGGCCGTACGCGCCGCGGTGCTCGACGTGGCGCGCTACGACGCCTTCGACCTGGTCGACGCGATGCTGAACGCCGATGCAGCGCGCGCGCTGCGCACGCTCGACGGTCTGCATGCCGAAGGCGTGGCCGAGCCGCTCGTGCTGTGGGCGCTCGCCGATGCGCTGCGCACGCTGCTGCGACTGCGCGAAGCCTGCGACGCCGGAACCGCGCTCGCGCAGGCGATGCGCGAGGCGCACATACCGCGCCCGCGCGAGCGGGGCTACGAGCGGGCGCTCGCCCGCCTGGACGCAGCAGCGCTGCGCGAAGCCCTGCGCCGCGCAGCGACGGTCGATAGAATGGTCAAGGGCATCGAAGCCGGCGACGCCTGGCAGGCGCTGGAGTCGCTGGCGCTGCGCATCGCTGGCGCCCCTGTTCTCGTGGGGAATCCCGATGGAGATTGAATCGATCGACATCCCTGCCTACGTGTCCGACGTCGGGCGCCGCGCGCGCGCGGCGAGCCGCGACATGGCGCGCGCCGGCACCGCCGCGAAGAATCGCGCGCTTGCAGCCACCGCCGAAGCGATCGCGCGCGAGGCCCACAGGCTCGTCGAGGCGAACGAACGCGACCTCGCCGCCGCGCGGGCGGCAGGGCACGACGCTGCCTTCGTCGACCGCCTCGCGCTCGGTCCGGCCGTGCTCGCGAGCATGCGCGAAGGACTGCTGCAGGTCGCCTCGCTGCCCGACCCGGTCGGCGAGATCTCGAACCTGCGCTTTCGCCCCACCGGCATCCAGGTCGGCCAGATGCGCGTTCCGCTGGGGGTCATCGGCATCGTCTACGAATCGCGTCCGAACGTGACGATCGATGCGGCGGCGCTGTGCATCAAGTCGGGCAACGCGACGATCCTGCGCGGCGGCTCCGAGGCGTTCCACAGCAACCAGGCGCTCGCCGCGCTCGTGCGCGAAGGACTGCGCAGCACAGGGCTGCCGGAAGACGCGGTGCAGGCGATCGAGACGACCGATCGCGCGGCCGTCGGCGCGCTGATCGCGTCGCCGCAGTGGGTAGACGTCATCGTTCCGCGCGGCGGCAGGTCGCTGATCGAGCGCATCTCGCGCGAGGCGCGGGTGCCGGTTCTCAAGCACCTGGACGGCGTCTGCCACGTCTACGTCGACGACGAGGCGGACCTCGACCAGGCGATCCGCATCTGCGACAACGCGAAGACGCAGCGCTACTCGCCCTGCAACACGATGGAGACGCTGCTCGTCGCGAACGGAATCGCCGACCGGCTGCTGCCGGCGCTCGGGCGCATCTACGCCGACAAGCAGGTCGAACTGCGCGGCGACGAGCGCACGCGCGCGATCCTGTCGACGCACGGCATCGCCTGCGGCATGGCCACCGAGGAAGACTGGCGTACCGAATACCTCGCGCCGATCCTGGCGATCCGCGTGGTCGACGGCATCGGCGAGGCGATCGACCACATCGCCGCCTACGGCTCGCAGCACACCGATGCGATCGTCACGACGAACCACGTGCGGGCGATGCGCTTCCTGCGCGAGGTCGATTCGGCGTCGGTGATGATCAACGCGTCGACCCGGTTCGCGGACGGCTTCGAGTACGGGCTCGGCGCGGAGATCGGCATCTCGACCGACAAGCTGCATGCGCGCGGGCCGGTAGGCCTTGAAGGGCTCACGTCGCTGAAGTACGTGGTGTTCGGGCATGGGGAAGTGAGGAGTTGATTCCTCTGTTCGCGCGATGGCTTCGCCGCGGCGCGGGCCGAGAGCGCGCCTGGGCCGGGGGGTGGGGCCGCCGTACGGGCTCGGGCCGGAGTCGGAGCGCACGGGCCGCATACGGCGAGGCCGAGTGCGTTTCGCTTCGCGCGGCAAACGGCTGCGGCCTCCGCGCAACGGGCATGGGCCTGCGGCCCCCGCCGGCCGCCCCGAAAGGGCGCAGCGCCGCGCGCAACGCCCGCGTCGCGCACGCCACCACCCCCACCGCGTCAAAAGCGGCACATCGATGACCACCGGTTACCTGTGGGTGAAGGCCCTGCATGTCGTGTTCGTCACGAGCTGGTTCGCCGGCCTGTTCTACCTCCCCCGCATCTTCGTGAACCTCGCCCTCGTCCCCGAGCCCGGCGCCGAGCGCGAACGGCTGCTCACGATGGCGCGCAAGCTGTGGCGCTTCATGCAGCCGCTGATGGGACTCGCGGTCGTGTTCGGACTCTGGATGTGGCTCGGCTACGGCGTCGGACGCGGCGCGGGATGGATGCACGCGAAGCTCGCGGTCGTCGTGCTGCTGCTCGTGCACCACTTCGCCTGCGGTCGCCTGCTGCGCGCGCTCGCCGCAGGCTCCGACCGGCATACGCATCGCTGGTTCCGCGTGTTCAACGAAATCCCCGTGCTCGGACTGTTCGCCGCGGTCGCGCTCGTCGTCGTCAAGCCGTTCTGAATGTCCGACGCGTCCTCCGAGGCGTTCGATCTCTTCGCCGCCTGCCCGCGCGGGATCGAAGCCGCGCTCGTCGCGGAACTCGAAGCACTGGGGGCGATCGACTGCCGCGCACTGGGCGGCGGCGTGCTGTTTCGTGGCGACCGCGCCGTCGCCTATTCGGCGAACCTGTGGTCGCGCCTGTCCAGCCGCGTGATGCGCTCGATCGCGCACCGGCGCTATCGCGACGACGACGACCTGTACCGCCTGGCGAACGGCGTCGCGTGGGAGAAGCACTTCGATGCGCAGCGCACGCTGCGCGTAGACGTCAGCGCGCAGCGCTCGCCGCTGCGCAGCCTGAACTTCGCCACGCTGCGCATCAAGGACGGCATCGTCGACCGGCTGCGCGCGGCAAGCGGCTCGCGCCCTTCGATCGACACGCGTTCGCCCGACGTGCGCGTGTTCGCGCACCTGGACGCGCGCGACGCGACGCTGTATCTCGACCTGAGCGGCGAGCCGCTGTTCAAGCGCGGCTGGCGCTCGGGCGCCGACGACAAGGGCAGCGCTGCGCTGAAGGAGAACCTGGCCGCGGGGCTGCTCGCGCTCGCCGGCTGGTCGCCCGGCACGGCGCTGTACGACCCGTTCTGCGGCTCGGGGACGATCGCGATCGAAGCGGCGCAGCGCGCCTTCGACATCGCGCCCGGCGCCGCGCGCGCCTTCGGCTTCGAGCGACTTCTCGACCACGACGCAGCGCTGTGGAAGCGATTGCGCGACGAGGCGGCCCGGCGCGCGCAGGCCGGCGCGCAGCGGATCGCCGACCGGCCCGGTGCGGTACGCATCGCCGGCTCCGATGTCGATCGGGAAGCGATCGCGCGCGCCCGACGCAATCTGGTCCGTGCAGGCGTGCCGGAAGACGCCGTCGCCTGGCACGTACGCGATGCCGCTCGCGCACGCGCGCCCTTCGACGGCCCGGGTTCGATCGTCACCAACCCCCCGTACGGCGAACGGCTGCAGGCGCGCTCGACCGCGCCGCATGAAGGCGCGGACCCGCACGAGGCTGCGATGCGCGCCTTCGGCGCCGCGCTCAAGGAGCGCTTCGCCGGCTGGCGCGTCTGGATCCTGAGCAGCGATCCGCGCCTGCCGCGCCAGCTCGGCATGCAGGAGCGGCGGCGTACGCCGCTGTTCAACGGGGCGATCGAGTGCCGGTTGTTCGGCTTCGAGGTGTTCGGCCCGCGCGAAGCGCCGCCCCCGCCAGGCACGCCCAGCCGGCAATGAACGACACGCCGCCGAAAGGCGCGAGGCGCGCGGCCTGCCGCAGGCCGGCGAGCGCGTGCAGGTAGAGCGCGCCGCAGAAGAGCAGCATGCCGACGACGAACAGGACGCCGGCGGCGATCGCCACGCGCGACCCTTCGGTGCGCTCGCAGGCGTACGCGACGATGCACAGCGCGATCGCGTGCAGCATCTGGTAGCGCACCGCGATGTCGTACAGCTCGAGCGCCGGCGGTGCAAGGTAGGTCGGCGCGACGTGCGCGCCGGCCGCGCCGGCGCCGACGGCGAGCAGCGCCGAGAGCGCCCCGAGAAAGAGGAACGTGCGCTCCGCGGCCGTCGGTTCGCCGACGATCGCACCCCACTCACCACGCATAGCCGACTCCGATCAGCCAGCTCGCGTCGGTGGCGCGCCGGCCTGCCGCCGGCTCGCCCTCCCAGTCGAGGTTCAGCTGCAGCGACGCCGTCAGCCCCGACACGAAGGGCAGCCGGATGCCGCTGCGGCTGCGCACGGTCACCTGCGCCGAATCGTCCAGGTTCCAGAAGCCGGTCTGGTCGTGGAAGAACTCCGCGGCGAACCAGTTCGTGCGCCGGCTGAGGTTCACGCCCCAGCCGAACGCGGGATAGCCCTCGTCGGAACCGAACGCGCGCCGCACGTCGACGGCGTCCAGACCGCCGCGCACCGACAACTGCGTGCGCTCGGTCTGCAGCAGTTGCATGCCCAGGCCGGCGCCCAGGGTGCTGCGCAGATCGATGTCGCGAAAGCGATCCTCCTCCAGCGAGGTGCGCAGGTAGCCGAATCGCGCGCTGCCCGCGAGGAAGCGGTCGTAGTTGCCGGAAAACAGCGCGTTCGACGACACCAGGTTTCCCGCGTCGCGCTCGCGCCGGGCCTTCAGCCCGAGCGAGTAGCGCCAGTCGCGCGCCCGCGTGTTGAAATCCGACTCGACGTACAGGCGCTCGCCGTTGCTGTTGCCGCGCAGCAGCGCACCCGAGAGGTTGATGCGACCATCGCGCGATACGCCCTCGCCGCTTTCCTCCGGCTTCGGATTGATGTAGCGGATCGATCGCGAAGCGACATCGAGCGGCGTCGTGGGTTGCGCCTCGGCCGGCGGCTCGAGCCCGAGGTCGCTGCGCACGGGCGACGGACCGAAGACCTCGTCGGCCGGAACCTCCCGGAGCATCATCCGGCCTGGATCGCCCGGCGAGATCACCGCCCACTCGGTACTATCGGCATGGTCGCGCAGCACGACGACCGGCTTGTCGGTCTGGATCGCACGAACCTCGAAGCGCCGGATCTTCATCTCGCCCGCCCAGGTCGTCTCGAGCGTGAGTGCATCGGGCGACAGATGCAGGATGCGCCCGGTGAGGCGATCGCCGTTGTGCAGGAACACCGTGTCCGCACTCGCCACCGCAGGCGCCAGGCAGGCAAGGGCCGCCACGATCGGGATGCGACCCTGCGCACGAATACGGCGAACGACGCCTCGCGACAGGCGACGCAGAAACCCCGACAACGACATGCAGGGCGTTATAGACGATCGACCGGCGTGACGCAAACGAAATACGCCGTTCGCTCACTTGCCGCGTATAATCAATCGTTTAGCTTTACACGCGCTCGAAGCCGGCGATCCGCGCCGCGCTCGCCCCGGTGCTCGCGCAACGCGTTCGGTGCGCCGAACCCCATTCCTCGCACCGCGGTCGCGTTTTCTTCCCCGACTCCGCGGCCGGCACGAGAATTGCCGTGCCAGCCGGTACGCCAGTGCATGGTGCGTCGCCGCGCGGCGGCCCGGTCGGGAAGCAAAGGCTAGCGACGGAAACAGGAGCCCGAGATGGCCAAGGAAGAACTGATCGAGATGGAAGGCGTCGTCGCCGAAGTGCTGCCCGATACGCGCTATCGGGTCACGCTGAACAACGGCGTCGAGGTGTCCGCCTACGCGGCGGGCAAGATGAAGAAGCACCGCATCCGCGTGCTTCCCGGCGATCGCGTCACGATGGAGCTGTCGCCGTACGACCTGACGAAGGGCCGGATCCGCTTCCGCCACAAGGACTGAGCAGGCCGCCCTGCCCCGGTCCGAAAGGGTCGTTCAGACGATGCCGAGGTGCTCGGTGTTGCGCGCGAGATCGCGTTCCGAGCGCTTGCTGTTCAGCTTGATGTTCAGCCGCAGATCGTTCACCGAATCGGCATTGCGCAAGGCGTCGTCGTAGCCGATCCGCCCCGCCTCGAACAGGTCGAACAGCGCCTGGTCGAAGGTCTGCATGCCGAGTTCGCGGCTCTTCTTCATGATCTCCTTGATGCCGCCGACGTCGCCCTTGTAGATCAGGTCGGCGATCAGCGGTGAGTTCAGCATGATCTCCACGGCCGGCACGCGCCCCTTGCCGCCCAGCGACGGGATCAGTCGCTGCGAGATGATCGCCTTCAGGTTCAGCGACAGGTCCATCAGCAGCTGAGCCCGGCGCTCCTCCGGAAAGAAGTTGATGATCCGGTCGAGCGCCTGGTTCGCGCTGTTCGAGTGCAGCGTCGCCAGGCACAGGTGTCCGGTTTCGGCGAAGGCGACCGCATGTTCCATCGTCTCGCGGTCGCGGATCTCGCCGATCATGATCACGTCGGGCGCCTGCCGCAGCGTGTTCTTCAATGCGATCCCCCAGCTCTCGGTGTCGACGCCGACCTCCCGGTGCGTGACGATGCAGTTGCGGTGCGGATGCACGAACTCGACCGGATCCTCGATCGTGACGATGTGGCCGTGCGTCATCTCGTTGCGATGCCCGATCAGCGCCGCCAGCGTGGTCGACTTGCCCGAGCCGGTCGCACCGACGACGATCGTCAGCCCGCGCTTGGTCAACGCGAGTTCCTTCAGCACGGCAGGCAATTGCAGCTGCTCGAAGCTGGGGATCTCCGACTTGATCGTGCGCAGCACGAGGCCCACGCGGTTCTGCTGCATGAAGGCGTTCACGCGGAAGCGCCCGATGCCGCCCGGGCTGATCGCGAAGTTCACTTCCTTGTGCGCCTCGAACTCGGCGGCCTGCTTGTCGTTCATCACCGCGCGGGCCAGTTCGACCGTGTGCTGCGGCGTGAGCGGCGTGCCCGACACCGGCTGCACGCGGCCGTCGATCTTGAATGCCGGCGGGAAATCGGCGGTGAGGAACAGGTCCGAGCCGTTGCGCGCGAGCATCAGCTTGAGGAGATCGTGCAGGAATTTGGCGGCTTGTTCGCGTTCCACGGGTGGACCTCTTGCTGGTGCTAGGTTCTCGTGCGGGTGCCGGACAAGTGAGCCGGGGAAATTGTGGCTTCGGCCGGCGGCTTCGCCGCCTTGACCTCCGCTTCGCGGAGGTCAGCCTTCGCCGCAACTTTCCGGGCTGATTTCATCAGCCCGGAAAGTTGTCTTTCACCGACGCGACCGCTCGGGCTTCGGCCATCGAGATCGTGTTGCGTCGAACGAGGTCGGCGAGGCACTGGTCGAGCGTCTGCATGCCCAGCGATCCGCCGGTCTGGATCGCCGAGTTCATCTGCGCGACCTTCGCCTCGCGGATGAGGTTGCGGATGGCCGGCGTGCCGATCATGATCTCGTGCGCCGCCACGCGTCCGCTGCCGTCCTTCGTCTTCAGCAGCGTCTGCGAGATCACGGCGCGCAGCGACTCCGACAGCATCGATCGCACCATGTCCTTCTCGGCTGCCGGAAAGACGTCGATCACGCGGTCGATGGTCTTCGCCGCCGACGACGTGTGCAGCGTGCCGAACACGAGGTGCCCGGTCTCGGCCGCGGTGAGCGCCAGGCGGATCGTCTCGAGGTCGCGCAATTCGCCGACGAGGATGATGTCCGGGTCCTCGCGCAGCGCCGAACGCAGCGCGTTGTCGAACGACAGCGTCATCGGCCCGACCTCGCGCTGGTTGATCAGGCAGCGCTTCGATTCGTGGACGAATTCGATCGGATCCTCGACGGTGAGGATGTGCCCGTAGACGTTCTCGTTGATGTGATTGATCATCGCCGCCAGCGTCGTCGACTTGCCCGAGCCGGTGGGCCCGGTGACGAGCACGAGGCCGCGCGGCGTCATCGAGATCTCGGTGAAGATCTTCGGCGCGTTCAGCTCCTCGAGCGTGAGGATCTTCGACGGGATCGTCCGCATCACCGCGCCCGCGCCGCGCTGCTGCACGAAGGCATTCACGCGAAAGCGCGCCAGACCCGGAATCGCGAAGGAGAAGTCGCACTCGAGGCGCTCCTCGTACTCCTTGCGCTGCGAGTCGTTCATGATGTCGTAGATCATGCCGTGGACGTCCTTGTGCTCCATCGGCGGCAGGTTGATGCGGCGCACGTCGCCGTGCACGCGGATCATCGGCGGCAGGCCGGACGA